>Ga0208825_1000303_pt1 | contig 50299 bp, 32 predicted proteins | sample AD_UKC113_MetaG_FD_184450 | JGI IMG/M metagenome (GOLD analysis project Ga0208825, IMG submission 184450) | Active sludge microbial communities of municipal wastewater-treating anaerobic digesters from Hong Kong - AD_UKC113_MetaG (SPAdes)... | ecosystem: Engineered > Bioreactor > Anaerobic >... | reverse complement strand
TAGAGTTGCGTCTGTAACTGCCGATTAAAAGTGGAGAGATATTCCTTTGGGGTTTTCACGAGCATTAACGCCACCAATAAAGGTTTGGTGACAAGAATAGATAAACAAGTGGTCAAATGGGAGTATTTCCAGTTTTTCTTGAACGCGAATAACAGAGTATCGATCCAGGATTAACTGAAAGTATCTTCCATATTATATAACTAGCTTTATCATAAAAACTCATAGACGATTATTAGTAGAAAATCTTTAATACTTTTGAAGGTAACTTACAAAGTACTCAGGGAAAACGGGGGTTTGGATTCTGGACATAATGGTTAAACTTCAGGACGCTGCCGAGAGCCTTCAGGAAGCTGTAAAAAACTTCAATCTGGACGCACTTCAGGGCAAAAAGAAAGAGGAAGAGGAAACCTGCCCGCACAGGATAAAGCAGACGAAAAACCGGAAAACAATTGTAATCAACTGCAGAGAATGTGAATCCGGGTCTTCGCTGAACGATTCGCACTGCAGAAAGAATATCTTCGGAATTCTCCAGAAAGAGATTCATGCCGATTGCCTTGTACTCTCAAGACTTTATGAAAGGGACTACGAAGGAAAGTCTCTGTCCCTGCTTTATGCTCTGGCAGGCTTCAAGGGAACCATTGCGGCGTACAGGAGCATTGAAGTTGTTTCCGAAGCCTGTACCCGGCAGGAAAAGAAAAATTGTGAGCTTGAAAGAAAAAAGATAATCTCTTCCCTTGTCGAAACCGTAGAAACTGACCCTTTAAAAGCCAGGCTGGATCTGAGGGAGATTATTCATGGGAAAATGCCTTCGGGATTTCAGGACACTTCTCCCGCCTGCTCTGCGTGTTTTGAAGGATTCTGCCTGATTTTGAACGAAATCGAAAAGAAAATGTCCTGTTTTCCTGAAATTCCTGCTGTTCCTGCTAGCAAAAAGTCCACTTATTGTCTTGCCCCATGGTGCTCAGAGGGTTTAGAAAAAGAAAAAGAAGACGCAAACAATCTGGAAGAAAAAGCAGAGAAAAAGTCAAATTTAAAATTAAAGTTAAAAATAGGAGCAAGAGCCGGAAGGAAAAACGAAAGCATGATAGAAAACACCTCCGGAGAAGCATCTCCTGTCTCTTTATCCAGAATCACATTCTCTGGTTTTGTTTCACATTCTGTTAGAAAAAAGGATAAAGAGAAAAAGGAAAACAAAAAAGGCAAATTTACAGATAATTCCGCAAACTCCACGGGTTTCACAGACTGTTTTTTTGACTACGAAAGCCGGATCAAATCTCACGTCCGGCCTCCTTTTTCAAGTTCGAGGATTTACACCGAGGCTCCGGAAAATACCGAGTTTCTCGAGTGTTATGACATAAACCGCAGGGAAGGAAGAAACCTTGAAGTATCCATTTACCGCTACACCGACAGACCGGAAAAGCTTTACATGATCAGGCCTCCCGAATACAACCTGAAGCAGGAAGAACTCAGGCTGCTTGAAAAGGTAAGGAGAAGAATGATTAAACACAGGCCAAAGGACCTTGCCTTTGCAGACCCTACCGGAGCAAGGGAATATTTCAAACGAATGGCAAAAGCCCTCCTTGGAGAAGAACTGCTCGAAAGCGGGAAAGCCTGCAGTCCGGAAGAACTTGAAAGTTATGCCGATCTCCTTGCAAGGTATACAAACGGGCTCGGTATCGTGGAAGACCTCCTTTCGGACCTCCGGATCACGGATGTATACATCAACGCCCCTGCGGATACTAATCCGGTGCATGTTGTGATGGAAGGAGAGGAATGTGCGAGCAATGTATTTCTCTCGCAGGACGACCTTGATGCCCTTGTCTCAAGGTTCAGGACTATTAGCGGCAGGCCCTTTGGAGAAGCCATACCTGTGCTTGAGCTTAACCTTGAAGCTTTTGGGGTAAGAGTATCCGTAATAGGAGACCCCCTGAGTGCAAACGGCCTTGCATATGCTTTCCGAAAACACTCTCTTACACCCTGGACTCTGCCGAAGCTGATCAACACAGGCTCGATTTCTCCTTTTGCAGCCGGGCTTTTAAGTTTCCTTATGGACGGGCAGGCTTCGGTTCTTGTTGCCGGAGAGGTGGGAGCCGGAAAAACATCTCTTTTATCTGCAATGCTTCTTGAAATCCCTCAGAAATACAGGATTCTGACAATCGAGGATACCCATGAACTCCCTACAGAAGAACTTCAGGAGCTGGGCTGGAAGGTTCAGGGTATGAGTTCCCAGTCTTCGGTTCTGAAGTCTGGAGCGGAAATGAGTCCGGAAACTGCACTTCGGGCTGCCCTGAGACTTGGTAGTTCGTCTCTGGTACTGGGAGAAGTCAGAGGACCGGAAGTAAAAGTGCTCTACGAAGCCATGCAGGTAGGAAATGCAGGAAACTCGGTTATAGGCACCATTCACGGGTCATCCGTTGAAAATGTTTACGAGAGGGTTGTACACACCCTGGGTGTTCCTCCCGCGTCCTTCAAAGCAACAGATGCCGTGGTAATCTGTTCGGGCATCAGGCCCGGAGGAAGCATGAGAAAAGTAAAACGGGTCAGCCGGATTGCAGAGGTCACCTCCGCCTGTATCGAAGAACTGGAACCTTCAGAAATCTTTACCGATATCATGTATTACGATCCCTCCCAGGACTGCCTGCTTGCAGGAGAGGCTCTTGAACAGGGGCAGTCCGAACTTATAGGAAAAATTGCCCGAAAATGGGGAATCACCATTGATACTGCAATGAAAAATATCGAGCTCAGGGCAAGAATAAAAGAGAAAATCGCAGTTGAAGGGATTCGCATACCTTTCCTGCTCGAAGCCGAAGCCGTAAGTGAAGCTAACAATATGTTCTGGCTGCTCTCAGACTCAGTAAAAGCAAATACCGGGACCCGAGAAACCCCGAAAGAAAAAGAAAGCGGCAAACTAAGCAGCAACTCTGGTTTTGAAACCAGCCCTGAACCCAGTTCAGAAGTCTATCTTGAAGAGCTGTACAGGCAGTGGGAAATATGGTTTGAAAATTTCATCAGGGAGCGGGCTGGAACAGAAAATCAGAGAAAGAAAAGTAAACTACCCGAAGAAAAAATACTCGCCGAAGGAAAAACACTATCCGAAGAAAAACATACTCTCGAAACAAAAATGACTGTATGAGGGTCAAAAGATGGAAGAAAGCAGCTGGTACGTAAGAGCCTGTAAATCCACAGCAAAGCAGTGGGGATGGGCTGTCCCTGACCCTCAAGCCTTCAGCAGAAAATGCGATAAAAGCGTGAGTCCTGAGTACAGGGATGCTCTCAGGTTTACAGGCTTTGACCTGGAAGCCTTTGAGACAGTACTGTTCTCTTATGTGGGCACATTTGTGACTTTAGTTCTGCTTCTCGGAATAGACCTTTTCCTTCTTCTTTCCAGAAGTTTCGATCCTAAAACTCTTTTCATTATGGGAATCCTGACATTTGTTATTCCCATGATAGTTCTCTGTTACCTCAGTGAATATGTGAAGATAAAAGCAGGGTTTATGAAGATATCTTCCCTCGGAGATATCCCGGAAATCCTGAGCTACATAATTATGTCGATGAAGCTGGTCCCTAACCTTGAGCATGCTGTCCTTTTTGCAGCCCGAAACTCTGAAAGGCCTCTTGCCACGGACTTAAAAAAGCTGACCTGGGACCTGAATCTGAGAATCTACAGCAGCATGGATGATGCTCTCCTATCTTTTGCAGACCTCTGGGGCAGAAACAGCGAATACTTCAAACGTTCCCTTCACCTGATAAAGAGTTCGACGGCTGAACCCGATGAAGCCCAGAGGGTCATCACCCTGAACCGTGCTCTCGATATAAGCCTTGAAGGGACTGAAAGCCTCATGGAAGCTTTTGCCGAAAAGCTGAAGACTCCAAGTTATGTCCTTTACTCAATTTTTATCCTTATCCCGCTTGCCCTTGTAGCTCTCCTGCCTGCGGTCACGGTTGTGGGGATGAAACCCGAGATTGCCGACATGGTCCTTCTCTATGACTTTATTTTTCCATGCCTTGCAGCAATTTACTCGGAGTATATCCTGATGCAGAGGCCTGTTGCCTTTATCCCGGGGCAGATTCCAGATACCCATCCTGACCTTGCAGACATAAGGCAGAAGAAGCGAATTGCCATACTATCCGGTGTTCTGGTCTGCGTCCTGACAGCTCCTCTGGGTTATCTCCTTCTGGCTTCGGGAAACCCCGGTGGAATAGTTTCAACAACCCCGCTTGGAGGATACCTCCTTCCAGCCCTTCCTCTGGTTGTAGGCGGAACTGCGGGACTTTCAATATACCTTTACTTCTCTTCTCTTCCGTACAAGAAAATAAGAGACAGGATAAAACAGATGGAACAGGAATTTGCCGATTCACTTTTTGTTCTCGGAAGGAGGATTTCTGAAGGAAAAGCACCTGAGGAAGCCTTTGCCCATACTGCCAGAACCATGGATGGCTCAAAAATAGGGGAAGCCTACGAGGGAATCTCCATGAACCTGCTCAGCATGAGGACAAACCTCAAAGATGCCGTTTTTGACGAGGAATTCGGCGCTTTCAGGCACGTATATTCCGAGAGGATTAGAAACACCATGCTCCTCTTTACGGAAAGCGTCCACAAAAACCACGAAGCTGCGGGGGCTTCGATTATCAAGCTTGCAGATCACTTAAAAGAACTCAGTGCCGTGGAGGAGCGTATAAAGCATTCCCTCTACGATGTCACTTCAACAATGCGCACTACTGCAGCGATTTTTGCGCCCCTTATTGCAGGAATTACCCTTGCCCTCTCCGAAGTTATTACAAAAATCCTGAACCAGGTGGCAGAGAGAGTTAGCAGAGTTCCGGCAGATCTTTCCGGAATGCCTGTAGAAATCTGTCCTGAAACTTTCTCACAGTCTATTCCTCCGGACCAGTTCCTGCTTGCGATAGGGGTTTATATTGTCCTTATCAGTGCAATCCTTACCCGCTTTGCAGGAGCCATAGAATATGGAGGAGAAAGGGAGCAGTTGAAATACGACCTCGCCTGTATGCTCCCTATTACGGTACTTATCTTTGCGGTTTCGGCTGCTGCTTCAAGGGTTATTTTTAGCGGGATGGTGTGAGATTGAATATTAGAATAGATGAAAAAAGCTAAAAAGTCAGGAAACAGCTGAAATAAGAAAATAAGGAAGGATTGTTTCCCTTCCTTTTTTCAAGTAAAATCCGTTTCTACCTTTTTTACTTTCTTCTATACAGAAACACTGCAAGCAGTCCGGCTAACCCATAAATAGCTGCAAATCCAGGCGTGCTCACATTTTCTTTCGAGCCGGTTTCCTGTTCAGATTCAGGATCTTCACTTCCGGTTTTGTCAACTTCCCTGGACTCTGATCCAATATTTGCTCCTACTTCTCCCGAGGTGCTTTTTGCCTTTCCTGTAATAGCAAACGAAGAAAATCCAGGAGTTTCGGATGTGAAATACAGGAACCCGTCATCCTCTTCTGACAGAGTTACTGGAAGCTGCTCCCATTTTTCATCACTGTATCTATTCAGGGTGATTGAATTCTGATCTATATTTTTGTCCTGTACCCAGGACTTTTCAACCTTGAAGCAGACTTTAGAGTTTTCAATGTTCTTTGAACTTGCAACTCCGCCGTTTCCAACCCACAGGTTAAATGATTTGTAGACTTCTCCGGAAGGCAGTTCGGTAACAAGAGATGATTTCTCTTTAAGCATCTCGGCAATGGTTGTGGTTTTGCCCAGGGTCTTTTTTGCTTCAAAGCTTGCGTAAACAACGCAGGTTGCGTTCTTTTTGAAATCAAACTTTACTTCTTTTCCATTGGTGATGAAGACCTGGCAAAGTTCCTTCACTTCAACATTCTTTGCAGGTTCGGGAGAGCCTCCGCCGCCACCGCTGCTGCTTCCTCCACTGCTGCTGTGGCTGCTTCCTCCACTGGAACTGTCATCGTTACCAGAACTATCATCGCCGCTTGAGCTGCCTTCCAGTACATTTATTGTAGTAATATATGTGGAGAAGCCGTTTGCATTAGTTATTGTCAGGTTGACGAAATATGTTCCCGGAGCTGTATATACATAAACAGGATTCAGGTCACTGGAATCAGTATTTCCGTCGTTATTGAAGTCCCATATCCTTGATACTGCATTCTGGGAAGAGTCATAAAATTGCACTGCCAAAGGGGCATAACCTTCAGTAACGTTGCTGCTGAATTTTGCATTGGGAATTCTAGGATCTGTAACGACTGAATCTGTAACTACTATGTAATTCGTTTTTGTCACTGTACTGTTACCCGCACCATTTTCTACAGTCAGACTGGTCTTATAAATTCCCGGATTCGTAAATGTATGCGTTGCATTCATTGCATGTGTTGAATTGATGCCATCGCCAAAATCCCAGAGCCAGGAAGCAGGCACTCCAACAGTTCCGGTGTAAGTAAACAACACGGTCAGAGGTGCAGCTCCGGAAGTTACGTTTGCAGTAAATTCAGCTACAGGCGGCAAAGTATCTGATGAAGATAGATTAATCACATAGATACCACTATCAATTACCGCACCACCATATTTGCCGTCTATTCCCCATACAATTGTATTGTCGTATACATCCGGTGTCGTATAAACTTTGTCTCCATAATCAAATATCTGAGTGCTCTGTGCTTTAGAAATATTATAAACGTACACACCAGCACTGCCCAGACAGTCATTACTTACTTTTGCGTATACGATTTTGTCGCCATATATACTCGTGTGGAACCCGGTATCACAACCACTTTCTGAACCATCTTCGCAAACGCTGTTATCACTGGTAACAGCTGTAACCTTTTTAGTGGGGATGTCATACATGGCAATGTACCCCAGCCTTGTGTAAGTATCCGACCATATTACTGAGTTGCCGTATATGTGCGGAATGTTAAGATCACCGGAATACGGTACTTTTGTAGTTTCTCCTGTGGCAATATCGTACACAATGATGCTTCGCCAGTCGCCACCATCGTAAGCAGCATATGTTATTCTGGTATCGTAAATGTCCGGATGCTCACCATATGCTATCCTTGTCTGTGTTGAGGTAGATATATCGCGCATGTACACGTTATAGTTGTGGTTGGTTTCGTTGTAATTTGCACTCCACACGATTCTGTTGCCATATATGCAAGGAATACTGCTGCTATCTACGTTTTCTGTGATGTGATACTTTTCAGAAGTCTTGATATCATATACAGCAAGCCCTGGCGTCCCACTGCTCTCATCGTGCCACACCAATTTATTACCATAAATAGCTGGATGTGACGCTGCAGAAGAGTCAACTTTGGTATCTGTTTTAGCGGTCAGGTCATAAACATGGATAACCCCATTATCTGTCCAGACAACTGTGTTACCATAAACAGCAGGATCGGTTCCATTTCCAATTCTGGTCACCTGTGCGGATGACGCTGCTGAGACTAAAATTAGAAATACAAAAACCAGGATGGTTGAAGCTAAAGCTATTGAATATAACTTCCCCTTAATTTCCATTTATTTACCCCCACGTAGCTTCTATCTTTCAAAGATAGAGTAATACATCCTGTACAATCTCTTTCCTGTACAATCTCTTTTATTCAACCCACTTTAATATATTAATTAGAATTAATATTTTTACATTTCTTTAAATGTAAATTATATTTATGATTAATTGCACATCCTATAAATAACTAGACTATACCCTCAATATATAATTCTACAAGCAAAATTACTTCTGACTTTTGCTACTTACCAACTTTGATTCAAAACTGGAGTAATTGAAGCAAAAAACAGCCATTTATTGTACCCAGCTTATGTTTCAAGTGACCAGTCATAAATGAAAATCAAAGATTTTAAAAAACCCTTTTTAATTTTGGGGTATTATATAAATAGGTTGAGATAAATGTAAACAGGATTTACTCAATTGAGCTCGGAACTTAAAGATGAAAACATCTTATTTTTTAATTTTAAGATTTTTGGGTATCCAAAACAGAAAAATTTATCTACATTTTGCATCTTAATACCAATAAATTAGTTAATAAATATATATTTATACATATAAATACTTGGGATCGCCTCTATATTAAACTGAGCGCTAAAGTGAGAAGAGTCCCCCAAAAAATAATAGATTAACAGGATTTGTATTCATGGATACTGAATCATTATCAAAGTACGCATATCACATACCTGAAATAAAGTATATTCTATTGATGTTCTTCAGCACACGAATAATATTGAATATAATCGGAGTGTTGTCTAGAAATCTTATCCAGCAAGAATACAGTTACCAATCTAACAGCATGCCGCCTTTGAGGTGGCTTGATGTATGGGGGGCATGGGATACAGGCTGGTATCTTGATATTTCGCTGAACGGCTATTCAACAATTCAAAATCAAATACATCAGACAAACATTGCATTTTTCCCTTTATATCCAACACTTATGAGAATAATTGGTTCAATTACAGGTAATCATTATATCGCTGGCTTAATAATATCTAATTTTTGTTTAATAGTAGCCTGTATTTATTTATACAGATTGGTAAAACTTGACTTCGAAGAAACCAACGCCATTAAATCAGTAAAATATCTGCTTATTTTTCCTGTTTCTTTTATCCTTTCTGGAGTCTTCTCAGAATCCCTGTACCTTACCCTTATTTTGATTTGTTTCTACTATGCCAGGAAAGGTGAATGGTATCTTGTTGGAATTACAGGTTTCTTTCTGTCTTTAACGAGGTCCGTCGGCGTTCTTGTTGTTTTGCCTTTACTCTATGAAGTTCTCATGCCGTTGATAAAAGAAAACAGAACCATAATAAGTCTTAAAAACTCTAGGGAAGTGATAATACCTGTATTTTATCTCTCATTAATCCCTCTTGGTACAGTTTTCTTCATGGTCTATAACTACTATATAACTGGAGATTTTTTAGCTTTTATGCATGCTCAGGCAATGTGGGAAAGGCATCTTACAAACCCTCTGGAGGTTATTATTGATGGTTTCTCCGGGGATATATTCACAGCCTTTGAGGCAGCTTTTGCAACTATCTCTATATTTATTTTAATAATATTTTATAGGAAAATGAGATTTTCTTACTGGTTATTTAGTATGTTTTCAATTTTCATCCCGCTTTCTACTGGAATTATGTCCATGCCTCGGTACATTTTAGTTATTTTTCCTTTGTACATCCTTTTCGCTGACATCACTAAAAACCGTGTTTCAGAAGATATTATTACTCTGATTTTCTGCCTTTTTCAGGGCTTTTTGATGATATTCTGGACTACTGGCTGCAGATTGGTGATGTGAATAACGCCAGTTTAAAAGTTTGACAGGTTACAAGCTTTTCAGATAAGTTCCGGGCTCAGTAATAAATCACATATTAAAAACTATGACACCTGCGACGATTAACAACACCGCAAATACTTTACGGGAGTTAATCTTTTCCCGAAGCATTAACCTGGACAAAATTAGAATGAGAACAAATTTCAGTGAAGTACTTGCATAAAACAGATTTAACGGGATGTTCTTAAGAGCATAAACTGTGAGAATAGTTGTCAGCATGTACAGGCTATAAGCAGTAAAAGTATACGGATTTGCATAAGCTACAATAAATTTTTTCTTATTGGCCCTGTTTGCTCCCATTTTTAGCAATACCTGGCTGGACCCTGTAAATACGATCACTGACACAAGGTATAGTATCGAAAGACTGGTCATATTTCTTCCTCAAGATTACGAGATAGCACCAGAATTCCTGATGAGATAAGGATCAGCCCCAGGATATTACTCGCAGTTATTTGCTCTTTGAACAGGAGTGCAGAAAAAATCAATATCACAAAGTTAACTAAACTTACAAATGGATATGCATAGGAGAGAGGATAATGTATCAGTGCCTGCTGCCAAACAATTGCTTGCACCACAAGGAATATTACAGAAAGTAAGTAAAAGCCATTGAAAGCAGTACTCAGTAAGGAGGTATCCTTTGCGGTTATTGCCGCGTATTTTCCACAAATTCCACTGCCCGCCTGTAAGAGTATTGAGAATATTATTGCACTAAAATAAAAAATTCGTGTTTTGTTCAAAAAACACCCTCAAAGCCGTTTACTTTATCTATTACCAAAGCTGAGAGATCTGGATCCTATGCCCAGAAATCTCTTCTGACATTTAATACAATATCTCATGAGTAAATAATGTAAAAAACAAACGTGAAATTATTTAAATAGAAGGAACAAAGTAATGAAAGTACTTTTCAAATAAGTACATTCATGCCAAATTATTTAACTTTGTCCCCATTTCCAGGAAGAGCACAAAAAGTTCATTCCTGAATACAATGCTTCAAAGTGAATCATTTCCTAACTGCAACAATACATTTTCATACATATTTGCAATGTTTGGCCAGCTAATCTCTTTTATCTTTCTCTCGGCAGATCTGGCAATTTCCTTCTGTAATTTTTCATTTTCATATAACTTCATAATTCCCTTTTTTATTTCATCTGGAGAACAGCTCGGGATTTTATAAACTTCTTCTTCAAATTCACCAAATATTGGAATATCTGTTACAATTACGGGCCTATGAGACGCTAAAGCAAATCTGATAGCACCACTGGCAGCCTCTTTTGTATCTTTGTAAGGCATAACAACGATATCGGAAGACTGTAACAGGTAAATTATTTCCTGTTTTTCCAGGAAATCTGTAAAGAATATAACGTGATCTTTCAACCCTAATTTAGCAACTTCTTTCTTACAGCTTTCATAGTATTTACTGGAAATCTCATCTGGAAATATGGAGCTTACAACCAAGAAAAGCACGTCCGGGTACTCACTTATTATTGAAGGCAACGCCCGTATCGTTTCCAGTACTCCTTTATGCGGAAGAAGAAAGCCAAAAGTAGAGATTATTTTCGAATTTTTGAAAATTCCTTTTTTAAGTTCTTCTTTTTCATTGTTGTCGAAAACTACATTTCCATGAGGAATTTTAATTACATTGTCAACAATTCCCTTTTCAGATAATTCCCTGACATCATTTGAGGAATGCACCCAGATTTTGTCTACAAGTTTTAGCTCTGTTTTGATTGAATCTAATTTAACGGGTTTGTTCATAAATTCGGTATCACCTACGGAATGGAAGGTGATTATCAATTTTATTCCCTTTTCCTTTAGTTTTTTAACCATTTTAGCCAGAGCACTCAGCTCAAAGAACCCAAAATTGAATTGAACGTGGATTATGTCAAGATCACTTTCCAATATTTTATTGCAAAGAGTGCTCAGGTCATCGAAATATGGTTCCCAGCAACGGATTACATTCTCTCCATCCATTGCTATAAGATCTTTGGAACTTACTTTATTTGCGAAGATTTTAATTTCCTCTGGATTTCTTAAATTGCCAACCAGATATTTGGTGTACTCTGCGATACCACATTTTGTATTCCAGGTTGAAACAACACCCAGTTTTGGTTTGAATTGAACAGTTTTTAGAAACTCGATCGTTTTCTTAGCTGAGACTTCCCAGTTGAAATTGTTTTTGATATTGGTATACGCGGCTTCTACTTTTGCTTTTACTTCATCGCTGTTTCTCTTTTCGTACACGTGTCTCATCAAAGCAGCCAGATGGTCTACATCAGGTTCTGCCCATAATGAATCAGCCATAGTATATTGCTGTTTTAAATGTGTAACAGAAGGTTCAAGCTTAAAATCAACTAAATATGAGGTATTTTCATTGCAAAAATCCAGCTGGCCGCTGTAGTTTGTGGTAATTACCGGAACTTTGCAGAGCATCGCCTCAGCCATAGTAAGACCAAAGCCTTCACCTCTTGTAGGAGAGACATAACAATCGCATTTTTTGTACAGGGAAATCAATTCATTCTCAGAAATATCACGGTCAATATGAATAACTTCAGGACCATCAGGTTTTATAATACTCTTTATTTGCTCAGAAATATTATTATGGATGTTAGGGAAAGTTTTCACAACTAAACAAACATCATCTTCGCGGGAAAATTCCTTTGCGTAGGCTTTAAGGAGCACATCAATGCCCTTCCTTGGAAAACCGGAACCAACATTGAAGAATAAGAATTTTTTATTAGTATGTAATTCCGCAGGCAATACATCTTTTTCAAAATGTTCAACCTGGACGCCTGAAGGAATGACTCCAATCCTGGTATTTATGCCTGAGTTGATCAAAACATCTTTAACAAAATTTGTAGGGACTAGAATCCCATCCAGTGAATTGAGATCATCAATCCATTCCTGAGGGAGAACCGATTCTTCCCAGAAGAAGTAAATAAGATTATATCTCCCATTCATGTCTTTTGTTCTGGGAGGATAAATGTTTCTTATAGCAAAAAAAGGATAATTAACGTGATTTTCCCATAATTCCCTGACTCTTTTATCCTGTATGCTCCCTTTTTTTGGGACATAATCTCCTGTGCCGGTTGTTGCAAACAGAGAAACATTTTGACCAAGCCTGTCCAGTACCAGAGCTAAATTTCGGTTTATTATAGAAAGACTATAAGAATCTTCAAACGTACCTTCTATCCTTATAGACGGCCTGGAATCAATTTCTTTAAAATCAGTATCGATATAATTCTTCAAAATTCCGGATATGTTCTTTTTGTTGAAAAATTCCAATCTCTTAGTCTGCTTATCGATAACTTTTTTTCTTAGTGTTTTATCTTCAACCAGCAGGTTGATCATTTCTGCAATTTCGATATAGTTTTTTTCATTAACTAAAATCCCTGACCCGCCAAGCGTTTGTGGGATAGCTGTAGAATTATTTGCAATAATTGGAATTTTGAAATACATACTTTCAAGCAGAGGGACACAGAACCCTTCATGTTCACTCATTGCCAGAAAAACATTGCCGACCCTGTAGTAGGAAACCAGTTCATCCAGATTTATGTGACCGGTAAAATATACATTATTCAGATCCAGCTTCTGAACAAGATCCCTTAGATAAGAATAATATTTTTCCATACCATTGTACGAACCTACTAAAAGTAGTCGAGATTTTTTATTAATGTACTTAGTATAATAATAAAAACTTTTTATAGCATCCTCTACTTTTTTATTAGGGCTGATCCTGCCGACAACCAGTATGTTGACAAAGTCATCATCGTACTTAGCTATCACTTTTTTATCTGGCTGAATATTAAAATTATCGAGATTAATTAAATAAGGAAGAACTGCAGTTTTATCGAATCCAGCATCAATAAGATCCTGTTGATTAAATTCAGAATCGGCAAGTGCTACATCTACAATGTCTTTGATTTCTGTTTTAAGTTCGTGAAGCCCTATTTTAGTTGAATACTCATAATCAGAGTTAATATTATGGAAAAAATGGGGTGGGGTAATGTTATGGTAGAGTAAAATTTTTTTATCTGGCAACGATTTTACGAAATTCAGGAGTTCAGAGCCGTATCCTATGGAGTAATGCATGAGAAGAATATTATCTGGAGAACTGACTTTACGATACTCTTTGTATTGTTTCACAGTGTTCATTTTTGGATGAATATATTGACCATAGATATTTGATTCATAGCCCAGATCTCTCAAAACTGTCCTGATCTCCAGCATTTCATTGCCAATCGCATCCCCATAGCTTACTGAAGGATGGAGTTGATGAATTTGGAATCTTTTCATAAATTACACCATTTGCTATATTTGGGCAGCTTATTCATTATCGTCAGTAACTACGCAAACTATTTGTGTATCTTCACGATAGTATTCCAGCTTTTCAACATGTAATCCACCATCTTTGAGGATTACTTCCCATTCTTCAGTAGTCATTTTTCTCTCATTCCCAAACTCACGTTCCGGGTAATGTATAGAAGGAACAGAGAACACAACATATTTTGCCGCTTCAAGCTGCTTTGAAAGCATATTAATAATTCCATCATTGTCAAAGTGTTCCAGTGTGCCCTGTGAAAAAGCCACATCGAAGTATTTATTTTTAAATTGATCCAAAAAATTTGCATCCATCATGACAAAATTAGCATGCCCGCCCAGTTTCCTGTTAGTGGCCATTGCATTGAAAATCACATTTATATCATTATCCAATCCCAGAACTTCATATTTCTGCCTGGAAAAATAAATTGACATTGTAGCAGTACCTATGCCAACTTCAATCAGTTTAGGCACCCTGTTTTCCGAAGCCTTCTGTGCATAATCCTCTACTACGGAAATAAAGTGCTTATGGTGGTTTATGTTTCCTAGCAGGTCCTCTTCGGAAATCTCCTCGCTATAATAATTTCCCCATGGAGTAGATGCTGCTACATTTCCTGAAGAAGTTACGACATTAGATGCTGCATTTTTTATAACTTTATCCAGCTTAACAAGTTTAGTGTCTAAAGTATTAATTTTTGAATCCAGTACCCTGTTTTGTTCAAGAAGTTCATTATATTTCCCCAGGAGTTCCTCATTTGCCCCCAGAGAGTCCTCATGTTTACCAGAGAGTTCCTCATATTTTCTAAAGAGCTCTTCATTTTTTCCAGAAAGTTCCTCATTTTTACATAGAAGCTCCGTGAGAATTCTACAGGTGCACGCGTTTAATTCACTTTGCTGAGCAAAAACTGGGTCTACATACCTCTTAACTTCCCCGTTTACAAGATTTCTACCTTTTACCAAAAAGAACCCTGTAACAGGACGATGGGAACTAATAACATAGCTTCTGTTTTGAACATCATAATTTGAAGTTAAATATTCCAGATCTTTGGATGACATTCCATTCACCGCAGGGATAAAGTTTTTTTCAGAATTAGTTGCCGTCAGACACGGGATCGATTCTGAGTAAGCACCTGTCTTTTTTCTACTCTGAATATTTTCTCGAATTTTTTCCAAAATTTCCTTTGCATTAATTTCATCATCATGAATCTCAAAAGTATTCATATCAGACCACCCTCTCAGAATTCAATACCCAGGAACATGAAAGACCCAATACACCTTCCTCATATCCAATTGGAATTACGGAGAATGAATATTGCTTATCCTTATGATCTAACGGAACGTAGTCTTTGGACTGTACCAGATCTACTGTCATCAAAAATTTTCCGGTTTGCAAAGGTATCTTTTCAATCAGTAAATCTATGTAGCCATTTCCCGAAATACTATCGATAGGATAATTTTTAAGGTAAGTATTTGTTCCAAAAAGATGCTTACCTCTTTCGGAATATAGAGCAATACCAAATACGGGGTCCTCTATGCGCTCCTTTGTACTGTAAAAGATTCGCACCTTCATCGGGTCAAGAGAATTAAAATTAGTATTTGCATGGCCAAATTTATCATAAAATTTGACGTCAACAATTTCTGCTATTTTATCAGGAGTCTGGCTGGAAGTAAGATCATCCTGACCATTTTGCACTTTGCTTTCATCTAACTCAGGATCGTTATTATCCAAAGGAGAAGTTTCCACTTTTGAATATACATATTTATCTATCACTTCAGTTGGATCTCCGATTGCAACCTGTTTTCCTTTATTTAAAAGCAAAACTTTATCGCAAAACCTTCTCACAGCCCCCAGATCATGGGAAACAAAGATTATTGTAACTCCTTTTTTCCGGTACTCATTCAGGACATCCAGACATTTCTGCTGGAATTCCATATCTCCAACAGCCAGTACTTCGTCCATCAGGAGAATTTCCGGATTGGTTTGAATTGCTGTCGAAAAGGCAAGCCTTACCTGCATACCTGAAGAAAAATTCTTTAGCTTCGTATCCCGAAAGTTTTCAAGGCCTGCAAATTTGAGAATATCATCCAGTTTATCATCAATTTCTTTTTTTTGCATGCCCATTATAGTTGCATAGATTTTTATGTTCTCTGCAGCTGTGAGGTCAGACTGAAAGCCAACTCCAAGTTCAAGGAAAGGTGTGAGCCTCTTCAGGGCAGTAACACTCCCGGACGAAGGACGCAGAATATTTGCAATAATTTTTAACAGAGTACTCTTTCCACTTCCGTTCTCTCCAATAATCCCAAGAGCTTCCCCCTCTTCTACTGTAAAATTAATATCATTGAGTGCATGGAAGGTTTCATACGTGGGAGGCTTGAAAACCCCGGTTAAAGTCTCAAATATTGTGGTTCTTTTTTGATGGGGTATGCGGAACGTCTTATGCAAATGCTCAACCTTAATCGCAGTCATCAGATTTCCTCCGCAAATCTGGGTTCCAATCTGGAAAAAATAATGTATCCGACAAGAAGGAAAACTATTGATGAAAGAAGCATAAATAAAAGATCCTCTATTTTCGCCGGGGATGAATAGATAATAGTATCTCTTGCAGAAATAATAATCCGTGCAATTGGATTTAACAGGATAAATCCCTGTAGATTTTCAGGAAATATGTCGATTGTATACAATATAGGAGTTGCAAAATATCCAATCTGTAAAAGAACCTGCCAGATAAACTGTACATCCCTGTAAAACACGTTTAACGCAGAAAGCGCTAAGGCGAGGCCCAGTGAAATGACAAACAGGAAAAACAGTATAAACGGCACATATACAAGGTTGATGGTAACCGGAACTTTGAAAAATACCATGAACAATATGAATATCAAAGACTCGAAGATGCTCATAAGCAAAGCTGTAATGCATGAAGAAATGACGAAAATATCACGGGGGAAGTAAATCTTCTTAACGATGCCCGCTCTTCCGACTATAGAAAACATTCCTATATTGGTGGCTCTGCTCATAAACCCCCATAAAATGATTCCAAGAAGTAAAAACAACTGATAGTACTCTACCTGAACTTTCATCAGGTTTGAAAAAATCACATAAAGAACCAGGAGCATAAGCATGGGTTCCAGAAGTGACCAGAAATAACCTAGGATAGAATTTTTATATCTTAATTTAAACTCGCTCCACGCCAGTTGCCAGATAAGATTCCTGTAGTCGTAGAGCTCTTTCAGGTGATTAGCGATCATTATTTACCACATTTTTTATCTTTTGAATAAAAATCGAAAGATCAAAGCGTTTTGCCTGTTCAAGACAGGCATCCCTGTAACTTTCAGGTTTACAGGATATGAATTTGACAGCCTTTATAACGCTGGGAACGTCTGCATCAATAAGAAGTCCCGTTTTTTCGGTTACTGTCTCTTTAAATCCGCCTTCATTCACAGCTACAACAGGTTTTCCACTTGCCATGGCTTCCACAGGAGTCATCCCGAAGTCTTCATCTATGGCAGTGCAAATGAGGCCTTTACAGCGAGAGTAAAGGTCAAGCAACTCCAGCTCAGAGACTTCACCAAGTAGCTTCACATTATCCGGCAGGTTATTAATAACATTTTTTGCGTAACTTTTTGCATGGTCTCCTTCTGAATACCCTCCGACAATAATAAGTTTTTCTTCGGGCATTTTCCGGAAGGCGTCAATCTGGAGTTCTACTCTTTTTTCAGGATAAAGACGATTTACAGAAAGCCAGAAATCTCCGTATTCCTTACAGGTAAATTTTGCCGTTTCAACCGGAGGGTAAATGATCTCAGCATCCCTGTGGAAATATTTTTTGATCCTCTGTAAGGTATTCTTCGAATTAGTTGCAATTTTACAGACATGGGAAAGGTAGTATTCAGAGACGGGTCTGTGAAATCCAACCCAGATCCTGAAGAAAACAGAAACAAAAAACGACTGCCTTGTCAGAAAGGTATCATAAAGGTCGTAGAAAGCCCTTGTAGGAGTGTGGCAGTAATACAAATTTGGTTTATGTTTTTTTGCGGCAAAATAAGCCCAATTTCCGGAAAAAATAAAGAAATCATACTTTTTTGAGAAATCACATGTTGCAAACAGAAAAGATGCTGAAATCTGCTTTAATGGAGGTATCTTTGGAGTGTTTCCAAGGCTTATAATGTGTATATCGGAATACCCCATTTTTTTGATGGATTCAATATTTAAGTCCGTAGTGATAACATCAGCATTAATATATTTAGCGAGCATTAATACCAGTTTTTCTCCACCGCCAATAGCTCCGAAGTAATCGTGAAAGATAGCTGTTTTCATGTTTATTCTCATTTTTTAAATTATTTCACGTTAGATTTAAATTGAGATTTATATGTGTTTCGAAGCGATCTTTAATTTGAATAAAAATATAGCCATATATTGCAAAATATAACTTTTTTTAGCTTTTAATAATCTTTTATATATTTATATTGTCGTACAGCACCAGATATAGACAAAATAAAAAAATTCAATAACAAAAAACTGATCTACTGGATCTATTATATCCAATTCTAGATTGTATATCCAATTTTAGATTGTATATCCAATTTTAGATTGTATATCCAATTTTAGATTGTATATCCAATTTTAGATTGTAAAAATCATTTTAAGAAGAAGCCCGTAAATGTTTGGGATATCAATCAGTTTATATATTAAGAAGTTATGTTTTTTGCAAAGAGAGCTACATTTTTAAGAATATGAATGTCCTATCTCCTACAGGATAAGAACCGGGAGAAAAATAAGGTGATTCCTTGACAAAGGTCGCACTGATCACAGGCATAACAGGCCAGGATGGAACATACATTTCAAAACTTTTATTAGAAAAGGGATATGTAGTACATGGAATAAAGAGAGAGTCTTCTGCCAGAGCAGAAGAGAAAGGCAAAGAGCAGAAAAACCCGAATCTTCATTTTCACTTCTGTGACATGACCGATTATTCAAAGCTATTAAGAATTATTAAAGAGGTATGTCCGGATGAAATCTATAATCTGGCAGCTCAAAGCAATGTGCAGATATCTTTTGACCGACCGGAATATACAGCAGAAATCAATGCACTTGGCACTCTCCGTCTCCTTGAAGCCATACGTACTCTTGGACTTGAAAAGAAAACAAGATTTTTTCAGGCTTCCACAGGGGATTTATTCGGAAATGCACCTGATATCCCGCAAAATGAAAATACTCCCTTTCACCCCAGAAACCCTTACGCAGTGTCCAAACTGTATGCTTACTGGATTGTTATAAACTATCGCGAAGCTTATGGCATGTTTGCCTGCAACGGTATCCTGTTTAACCACGAATCCCCAATAAGACCCGAAGTTTTTGTTACGAGAAAAATTACCAGGGCTGCAGTTAAAATAAAAAAAGGACTTCAGGATAAGCTCTACCTTGGGAACCTGAATGCAAAAAGAGACTGGGGGTTTGCAGGGGACTATGTTGAAGCTATGTGGCTTATGTTGCAGCAGGATAAACCGGATGATTATGTAATTGCAACAGGTGAAACACATTCGGTCCAGGAAATGGTAGAATTCGCATTTAAAGAGGTTGGGCTTGAGATAAAATGGGAAGGAGAAGGGCTTGAGAAAAAAGGAAGAAATGCTGCAACAGGTGAAATCCTGATTGAGGTTGATCCCCAGTTTTACAGGCCTCTGGAGTCAAGCTTATTAGTTGGAAATCCTTCAAAAGCCAGAGAAAAACTTGGATGGGCTCCAAGAGTGAATTTTGAAGAAATCGTAAAAATGATGGTCAAAGCCGACCTGGAATTATAAAAAATTAAAATATTCATTTGAAATTGCGTGGTAAAATGTCTAAGATTGCACTAGTTACAGGAATAACCGGACAGGATGGAGCATACCTTGCCGAGCTCCTGTTAAATAAAGGATATACTGTGCACGGGATGTACAGAAGATCATCTCTGAGCAATACAGGACGTATAGATCATCTCCTGCAAGACCCCCATAAGGAGAATTCCAGGTTTTTTTTGCATTACGGAGACCTGACTGATTCAGCAAATATATTCAGGCTTATTAAGGACATAGAGCCTGATGAGATTTACAACCTTGGCGCCCAGAGCCACGTCCAGGTTTCTTTTGAGACCCCGGAATACACTGCAAATTCGGACGGACTCGGAGCCCTTCGTATTTTAGAAGCAATAAGGGTTCTCGGGCTTGAGGACAAATCCAGGTTTTATCAGGCTTCAACCAGTGAATTATTCGGGAAAGTACGTGAAGTCCCTCAAAAAGAAAGCACTCCGTTCTATCCCCGGAGCCCCTATTCAGTAGCTAAACTGTATGCTTACTGGATCACCGTAAACTACCGTGAAGCCTATGATATGTTTGCCTGCAACGGCATCCTGTTTAATCACGAATCCCCCCTGAGAGGAGAAACTTTCGTTACCAGAAAGATTACAATAGCTGTATCAAAGATTAAAAAAGGGCTTCAGGATAAACTTTACCTTGGAAATCTCAATGCCAAACGTGACTGGGGATTCGCAGGGGATTATGTAGAAGCCATGTGGCTCATGTTGCAGCAGGATAAACCTGACGATTATGTCGTGGCAACAGGAGAAACTCACTCCGTAAGAGAATTTACGGAACTTGCATTCAGAGAAGCTGGTATTGATATAGAATGGGAAGGAGAGGGAGTTAACGAGATCGGCAGGGATGCTGACAGCGGAAAAGTGCTCGTAGAAGTTGACCCGATGTTTTACAGACCTACTGAAGTTGACCTTTTGATAGGAGACTCCTCAAAAGCCAGAGAAAGACTTGGCTGGAAAACAAAGGTCAGTTTTGAAGAACTGGTCAGAATGATGGTAAAAAATGATATGAAATAAATACCCTGTCAGCAGGGTAAAACTCTTTTTTATTAAAAGGTTTGATTTATGAAACTGGAAGTAATATATAATTGTTTAAAAAAATAAATGTGAGTAGTATGGAGAAGTCAGAAAAGACAAATCAAAAAAGAAGCGCACGAGAATTAATTTCGAAAAGTATCTTCGTGTTTGGAGCTGCTCTCTTAGCTGGCTTCATCATGCGTATGCTCTCATACGCTTCGCTTACAGCAGATGGGGGCATAACCTTCACAGGCTATGATGAATTTTATCATATGCGGCGTATTCTTTATACAACCTTCAATTTTCCCCATATTCTCAACTTTGATACCTATATCAACTATCCTTACGGTTTTGAGGTTGGATGGCCGCCGTTCTTTGACCTTTTAGGTGCCCTGCTTGCAATAGTTATGGGAGGAGGACAGCCAGATACGCATACCGTAGAACTTGCAGGAGCTATCCTGCCAGTACTACTGGGAGTTCTGACAATAATACCGGTTTATGTGGTAGGGGCTTCAGTCTTTGACAAAAAGACAGGACTTGCTGGAGCTTTTGCCTTTGCGGTTCTGCCTGCCCATGTATACGTATCCCGTTTTGGCACGGTTGACCACCACGTAGCTGAAGTGTTTCTCTCAACGACAGCTTATGCGTTTTTCATACTCTCCCTGAAGCTGGCAGGAGAGAGCAAACTTTCGTCAGGTTCACTTAAAAATTTGTCATCAGATAAGAAACTCATAAATCCCCTGGTTCTTTCAGCCATCTCAGGGCTCTTCTTATCCTTATTTATATTTACATGGGTGGGAGCTCCTGCCTTTGTCAGTTTTATTGTCCTTTACGCACTGGTTCAGGCAACACTTGACCTTAAAGCAGGAAAAGAGTCAGATTACGTATTCATTTGCTCAGCAACAACTGTGTTTTCAACACTTCTGTTTACCATTCCCCTCTCGGCAGGAGCGGTCCGTCAGGGACTTGAAATGAGTGCGATGTACCTTTCCTGGTTCCAGGTAGTGTATTTACTGATCATGCTTGCCGGAGTATTCCTTCTCTGGGGCTTTTCAGCATTTGTCTCAAAGAAAGGAATGGACTGGAAGTACTACCCTGGTGTTTTAATCCTTGTTTTTGGTTCAGGGCTTGTTTTCCTCAGGATATTTTCCGCCGAATACTACGCTTTCATTGCCGAAGGACTGAGGTTCTTTTCGGGACAGGGCGAATACATAAGCACAATTGCTGAAGCAGTGCCACTGTTTTTTACTGCACAGGGGAAATTTACCTTCTCGGCAGTACTTGGAAGTTTTGGACTTACTTTTCTGACTGCAGCTGCAGGATTTTTCCTGTTTGCCCTAGAATCGAAAAAAGAAAAATCAAACCCTGAAAGGGTATTCTTCCTGGTATGGACACTTTTTTACGCATATCTTGCCCTTTCCCAGAGACGTTTTTCCTATCTTTTTGCAGTAAACGTCTCAATTCTTACTGCCTACATCCTCTGGGTTCTGCTGGATTCTCTTGATTTCGAAAAAGAAGTAAAAAAGCTGATAAAACCAAAGATAAAAGAAAAGAAAGATTCGGAACCTTCACCCCAAACAGGGAAAAAGGCACATTTAAAAACGAAATCAAAATCAAAAGCCAGACAGGAGGCAGAATCAAATAGTAAGACTGCCGAACCGGACTACTTTAAGCTTGTTTCGGGAGTTGCACTTATAGCACTTGTTTTTGTGCCCTCCATATGGATCTGTGCCACCTATGCAACAGATGCAGTATCAGTTTACCCTGAATGGCAGGACTCTCTTGAATGGCTTGCAGCTTCCACACCCGAGACTTCCCATTATCTCGAACCTTCAGAAACACCTGAGTATGGGGTCCTTAGCTGGTGGGACTACGGAAACTGGATAGTATATATAGGGAAGCGGCCTGTAGTCTCAAATAACTTCCAGACAGGCATGGAAGATTCCGCACGCTTCTTTATAACGGATTCCGAAGAGGAAGCAAAAACAATAATTGAAAAACTCAACGTAAAATACGTTATAACCGACACACTGATGGCAGAAGGCAAGTTCAGTGCCATCACCGAGATAGCAGGAGAAAAAGTTGGAGACTATTACGACGTAGAAACCGTGCAGGATAATACGGGCTTCAGAACCGTTGCAACTCCCAAACAGGCCCTTCTGCAGACCCAGATATACAGGCTTCACAAACTTGACGGGACATCCCTGAGTAACTTCAGGCTGCTCCACGAAAGTACCCTGAATTCCACAGGAAATCAGAGTAGCAAAGAAGATACTGTAAAGGTATTCGAATATGTCAAAGGAGCCACACTTTCGGGAACTGTAAGCCCTAACGAGACTGTGATGGCAACACTTGAACTCAGATCAAATACGGGCAGGGAATTCGTATATCAAAAAGGTGACGTGGCTGATGAAAAAGGCTTATTCGAGATAACTGTTCCCTACTCAACTGAAAGTACAGGAAGCGGGGTTCATGCAACATCTGCTTATTCGCTGACCGCAGGAGAAAACTCGACAATCAGTGGAGTTCAGGTGACTGAAGACGATGTTTTGAACGGGAATAAGATCGAAGTAAACATTCCTGAATGAAGCAGAAAAATACAGTAAATTTAGCAAAACAGAAAAAAACAAAAAAGGTCTGAAAAAATAGAGGAAAGAAAAAAATCCTTCCTCATTTTTTCTTAGAATTTAATGGTTCGTTTCTGCTGAATGAATTTACTTTTCTGAAAAATTACTTTTCGAAATTACTTTTCTGAAAATTTATCTCCAGAACCCTGTCTATGGCTTATTCTCCTGTACTTTCAACTCCGACAGCATTGAGGAACCTTTTGACGACTGCTTCGTTAACAAGCCTCAGGAGCGTCTGCCTGTCCTTTGTGGCGCTGAAAACTCCAAGAGGTATCTGAGCACCTGCTGCATTTGCATGCCCGCCTGCGTCCTCTCCGAAAGCCTGGCGCATGATCTCTCCAAGATTGACCCTTATATCTGTGCTGCGCCCGGAGATGTAGATGCGGTCTTCCGAAACCCCAAAGACAACCGTTGTGGAGATTCCTTCAAGGCTCAGGAGGTAATCTGCAGCCTGAGGAAGAGTATCCCTGTCGCGGATATTCCCCACATTTGAGAGGAGGTAACTCCCGAGGACCTGCCTGTTCCGGATGGCTTCTCCAAGCACTTCAAGGGTTTCAATTGCCATTGAAGGCTGCTCGAGCTGGTCCAGTATCCCGTGGTTTGAAAGTGGATAAAGGTATGAAGCAGCAGATAGGTCTGCAGGATCAGTTTTTCGCTTGAAATCCTGCGTGTCGGTCCTGATCCCGTAAAGCAAAGCCGTTGCCAGGGTCTTTGAGATATTGATATTTAACTGCTGCAGGTACTTTGTCATTATGGTGGCTGTTGCCCCGAAGTTGGGTCTGATATCGATGTACTCAGCTTTTATCTCGGTTTCTCCTGGCGGGTGATGGTCAATTACGATCCCTACATAGGAATTAGGGGGAACCATATTGTTGACACCAGGAATTGAACAGTCTATCAGGGCAATTTCGTCAAAGTCCTTCAGATCATGCTCTTCCATCTTTCCAAGGTCAATCCCGAGGAGGTTTACGAAAGCCTTGTTTTCCTGATGTCCTATCCTACCGTGATAGAGGATACTGGCTTCAACCCCCAGACTCTTTGCAATTTCCTTAAGAGCAAGCCCGCTGGATATTGCATCAGGGTCAGGGTTATCGTGGATTACGATAGCCAGTTTTTTGTCCCTTATCCCTTTCAGCCATCTGGCAAGCCTGTTGCCCCTGTGAACTGATTCAGCTCTCTCGAGAGAGCGGGAAAGGGAACTTGCAACAAGCTTGGAAGGCATAAAGACGTAATCCGCCCCAAGGTCTTCCATCTTTTCTTTATTAATAATATCCGAAGCCCGGGAAAAGATCTGGATATCCGGGTTTACAACTTTCTTAAAGTTCTCAATTCCTTTCCTGTTAGCCTCATTGTTAGAACTCAGGAAGAGTATTGCAACGACATTTTTAAGATCAATATTATTAACGAGTTCGGGGTCAGAGATATCTCCGAGGATGGTCTCAAAACCTTCTTCCCGGAGGGTCTCAACCTTGGCTTCGTCCTTATCAACAATAATTACAAGCTTATTGCTTTCCCTGAGCTCTTTTGCAAGCGCAAAACCAATACTACCGCTACCCAGAATGAGATACCTGGGTTTAACTGTACTCTTAAGGCTGCTATCCGCATCTTTTGAAGAATTAGACAAAAGTCATCCTCCTGCTTTCATGTAAGTCCAGACACGTGCAAAGGAAAGCAAACATTTGATCAGATTCCTGCCTGCTTACAATTTTTTACTTTTCTCTCGATTTAATCTCAATAAAGGAATAACGAAAGACATTACATTGTTAGACATAAGGCTATTTAAAATTATTTAAGTATTAAATCCGATTCATAAGATAATTTTATAGTCACATATTCGCTTTCGTTTTTACAAGCCGAGTCCTGAATTATTACTGTTTTTCTAAAATATACTTATATTAGTTATCTAACCTGAACTATTAGTTGCTCTTAGTATACATTTGTTACCCCTGGTGAAGTAATGGAAAGATAAGTTTCCTGTGACGAACTGGCATATATCCTGAGTATAGACTTTCTTACAGCATCTGGTTCAAGTTTAATCCTTTTACCGGCATTATGCTATATTAGAATGCAGCATATATTGTAATAAGAGCAGATAAGGTTTCCTCTGTATAAATAATTTCAGCATAAAAACACAGGTGGACTAAAAACAATCAAATTCAATCTGGGTGCCTGTGAAATGGCAAATAAAGGAAAAGTGACCTAATGGGAGAGTACCGGAGGGGGGCGTTCCAGCTTCCGGTAAAGGAATTTAACTTATAATAAAACCATACAAGTTATAGAAATTACATAAGTTATAGAAGACCTGCAGGCAAGAGCATGAAATACATCAGTTCTTCACGGATGAAGGCGATCGATACAAACTGTGCATATCTGGGCATGTCCCCGCTTCAGTTAATGGAAAATGCAGGTGCAGCTGTTGCACAGAGTGTAAAGGAAAGGCTTGGTAGCGGAAAGGTACTGTTTGTAGCAGGAAGGGGCAATAATGGAGGCGATGCTTTCGTTGCTGCCAGACACCTTGCAGGCATTCCCGGGTACCTCGTAAAGGTTATCCTGCTTGGAAAAGACCTGGACATAGGAACTGAAGAAGCCCTTCACAATTTCTCCCTGTTAAGGTTCAGCAGGGTGCAAACGCTTGAAATAAGGGATTCAAGCCAGCTTACAGCCCTGGATTGGTTTTCGGAAGCAAACCTGATTGTGGACGCTGTCTTCGGCACAGGAATTAAAGGAAAAATAAAAGAACCCGAATCAACTGCAATTGACCTTATTAACAGAGAAAGGAAAGCCGGAAAAACAGTTATTGCCATAGATATCCCTTCAGGGCTTGATCCTGATGGAGGAGACTTTGATAAAGCCGTATATGCAGACCTGACCGTAACCTTTCACCGCATGAAAGCCGGGCTTCTCACAGAGCAGGCAAAAGAGCATACAGGTACGATAAAGGTTGCAGAAATAGGGGTCTGCGCGGATGCTGAACGTTATGTGGGCCCTGGTGACCTGCAGATGCTTTATAAGAGGAAGCTTGAGGCGCATAAAGGAAATGCAGGAAGGATCCTTGTCATAGGGGGAGGCCCTTACTCCGGAGCGCCTGCACTTGCAGCCCTTGCCGCCCTGAAGACAGGGGCAGATCTCGTAACCGCAGCAGTCCCGGAATCCATAGCTGAGATTGTAGCATCTTATTCACCTGACCTTATTGTAAAGAAACTCTCTTCAAACATTCTCTGCCCTGAAGACCTTTCTGTCCTTCCAGACCTCATCAATTCCCATGACGTGGTTGTGATGGGGATGGGGCTTGGAAAAGCAGCCGAGACGCTTGAAACTGTTAGAAAAATTCTGCCCTTTTGCAGGAAACTGGTCCTTGATGCTGATGCCCTTTCAGCCCTTTCAGGCACTCTTTTCGAGACCCTTGCAGGGAACTGTGAAATAATAGTGACCCCGCATGCGGGAGAATTTGCGCGCCTGAGAGGTGTGGAAACTCCGGAAGACGCTGAAGCCCGCGAAAAAGCCGTAAGGGAATTTTCCGAAGAAAATGGCGTGGTTACTCTCCTGAAGGGAAAAACAGACATTATTTCGGACGGAAAACAGACCTTTCTGAACAGGACGGGAAATCCCGGCATGACGGTAGGAGGTACCGGAGATGTTCTGGCAGGCATTACAGGGGCTATGTTTTCAAGAAATCCGGCACTTCTCGCCGCAGCCTGTGCAGCCTTTATAAATGGGGCAGCCGGAGACCTGGCGTTCGAAAAAGCAGGAAATGCACTGCTTGCGACTGATGTGCTTGAAAGTATCCCTGAAATAATCAAAGGGGCAGAAATAGGATAAAAAATCAGAGCGGAGTAGAGTGGAGAAAGATGTTCTAAAAAACACAATATAATTCAGAAACAATGTTCAGATAAAACAATGTTCAGATAATGCTCAAATACTACTCAAACAATATTCAAACATAACCATAGAATATTCAAAAATAATCGCTCATATACGGAGAGGGGTAAGAGAAATGGTACGTGATTTTGAGAGAAAAATAGATGTGGAGATCGAAAGGTCAAGGATCAGGGTCACGATTTTTCATGGGGAAGATGAAGAAGTTGTGAAACTTAACCTTGAAGAAGCCGAAGAATTTGCAGACAAACTGGTGCAGGCGATTGAGGACTACTCGCAGCGAAAACAGATAAGGATTGACTGAGCAGAAAAAGCGGAATTTAAATGAAGTTCCGGATCGTACGAAAAACGCGGTGATTTCGTGGAAAAGTCATTTACTCATATTGAAGCCGGCAGGGCGCGAATGGTCGATATAAGCGAAAAAAACAATGTTTCCAGGCTGGCAAGGGCTGCGGGGGAAATCGTACTTTCCGCGGAAACCATAGAAAAAATAAGAACAGGAACTGTGGAGAAAGGAAATGTGTTTGCAACTGCCAGGGTTGCAGCCGTTCTTGCAGTTAAAAAGACCCCGGAGATAATTCCAATGTGCCACCAGATCCCTATAACAGGGATAGATGTGGACTTTGAAATAGAGGAAGAAGCGGTTTCTGTTGTAGTTGAGGTCAGGACTGTAGGGAAAACTGGAATTGAAATGGAAGCTCTGACGGGGGTTTCTGTTGCGCTGCTTACCGTCTGGGATATGGTAAAATCCGCGGAAAAGGATGAAACAGGAAATTACCCGCATACACTGATAAGAAATATCAGGGTGCTTGAAAAGATCAAAGGCTAAAGCTCCTGAAAAAGAGAAAATCGGGGTCCATTAAAAATAAGTTTTTTAAAGGATGGAATATATCAAGACGGCAAACTGAGGTATGTATCTTGAAGATTATAGGTGGACCAGCATCACAGTTACTTGCCAGCCGCACAGCCAGAGCTCTGGGGACAGAGCCTGTACTCTGCGAGTTTAACCGCTTCCCTGACGGGGAACTTTATCTTAGAATCGTAGACGAAATAGAAAATGAAAACGTGACCCTTATCCAGAGTATGCCTACAGACTCTGATTTTGTTTCCCTGCTCCAGCTTATCGACGCCTGTGAGGGGGCAGCCGAAATCAATGTTGTGATCCCTTACATGGGCTATGCAAGGCAGGACAAGAAGTTCAAATCAGGAGAGCCAATAAGTGCCCGCGCCATTGCCCGCTGTATTAATGCTGACAGGATTTTTACAATAAATATTCACGAAAAGAGTGTTCTTGACCACTTCCCCTGCCCCGCGAGAAACCTTGATGCGGCAAACCTCCTGGGTGAGTATGTTGCGGGTTTCGGCCTTGAGAACCCCATGCTGGTCGCCCCGGATGAAGGAGCTCAGGAACTTATAAAGAATGTGGCTTCTGGACAGGGCTTTGACCATGACCACCTCCAGAAAACCAGGCTCAGCGGAGACACAGTCGTTATCAAGACAAAGAGCCTTGATGTAACCGGCAGGCATGTTGTCCTTGTGGATGATATGATTGCAACCGGAGGGACAATGGCTGAGTCAATAAGGATGCTTAAAGCCCAGGGAGCAATTGATGTCCACCTTGCCTGTGTACACCCTGTCCTTACAAGAAATGCAGCTTTAAGGCTTTTCAATGCAGGAGTAAAGGACATAATAGGAACCGACACTCTCGAGAAAGCCGAAAGCAAACTGAGTGTTGCCCCTCTTATTGCAGAAGCCCTTTCGGAGAGGTAAACTCGGAGGTAAAAGCTCATATGTCACTAATTGAAAAACATCAAATTAGTTAAGTGTTTTTTTTACTTATGTCCGGACACCTGTCTAACGAAACACAGGGTTTACCATCCGGACAATACAATCAGTTCTATTTTTATCCTTTATACGAGGTTGCAACAGTATGGGGCTGCAATATTGTGATAGCTTATCAAAATTCAGCAGAGTTCCAAGGTACCATACCGTCAAGGACATCCATCTCGTCATATACATATGTTTATTGTAAAAAACTGAAACTTCTATAAATTTTTCACATTAAGATATTCCAGCCTTTCTGAATTTCTTTGATTTTTGCTCATTCTCTTTGCTCATTCTCTTAGTATATCATGTTGTTGTGGATTCCACACTCATAAAATATTATTTTTTAGTAGAAAAAAATATAATTTATTAAGATAAATGATATATGCTAAATAGGAATACAGATAAAAGGGATGAGAAAGCTAATTAGACAGTGAATTATCATGCAGAAGAAAGAAAAAACTACAGTCCAGGACAGCGAACAAATATCATTTTATGAGAATGTATTCGGATGAAGAATTTCTAAATGCGGTCCAGAAATGTATTGATGAATATAACTACATAGATGCAGAAATTACCGGAATATAGGATGACATCCCACATTAGCAAATTAAGCTTTACAATTAGCAAACAATGCAAATTAAAGAAGGAGATGAAAGGCAGAACATGGAGTTTAGATCCTGAAAACTTTAAGTTCTGACAAAAAAACATTTTTTTCATAAATAGTCTTTATATTAAAACGGAGAATATACGTGCAAAATCTTGATCTAATTCTCACATTGACCGGAGGATTTGTTGCAGCTCTGGTATTTGGCTATCTTACTCATTACTTCAAACTTTCACCAATTGTTGGTTATCTTCTGGCCGGGATCATGGTAAGTCCGCACACACCAGGTTTCGTTGCAAACACAGAACTCGCTGAACAACTGGCCGAGATAGGGGTTATCCTGCTCATGTTCGGGGTCGGCCTGCAGTTTCATTTCCGGGAATTCTGGGCAGTCAGGCGCATTGCCCTACCTGGAGCCCTTATCCAGAGCCTGGCGACGGCAGCCTTTGGAGCAATCGTAATGCATATGCTCGGCTGGAGCTGGAAGGTAGGAATCGTCTTTGGTCTTGCCATATCGGTCGCAAGTACTGTTGTCCTTACTCGTGTCCTTTCGGACAACAACGAGATCCATACGCAGACCGGGCATATTGCCCTGGGCTGGCTGGTGATGGAAGACCTCTTTACCGTATTTGTCCTTGTGCTGCTCCCTGCCATATTCAGTCCGGGAGTTGTCGGGACAATTGGCATCATTGAAGCCTTCGTGTTTACAGCTATAAAAATCATCGTCCTGCTGGTGTTCACCTTTACAGTCGGAGGACGTCTTCTCCCGCGCCTGCTCACCCATATTGCAAGTACCAATTCACAGGAGCTGTTTACCCTCGCAGTGCTGGCAATCGCCCTGGGCATCGCCGTGGGATCGGCTTATATGTTCGATGTCTCGATGGCATTGGGGGCATTCCTCGCCGGAATGGTGGTGGGACAATCAGAATTCAGCACGCGGGCCGCAACAGAGGCACTTCCCCTGCGGGATGCATTTGCAGTGCTTTTCTTTGTCTCGATCGGAATGCTCTTTGACTGGAATAGCCTGATCGAGTCTCCGGTTCTCGTGATAGCCACCCTTGCAATCATCCTGCTGGGCAAACCGCTGGTGGCGTTTCTCATCGTTGTCCTGATGCGATACCCTCTCAGGGTTGCGCTTTCTGTTGCCCTGATTCTCTCTCAGATCGGTGAGTTTTCATTCATTCTGGCAACAGTGGGAGCAGACATGAATATTCTTCCTGCAAATGCCCAGAATATCCTCGTAGCAGCTGCAATCATATCAATTACCCTCAACCCGCTCCTCTTCAGGGCTGGCGGAAAGATAGAACGCTGGCTAGACCGGTGTACACCGGGTCTCACCAATTGTATCCATGCACGATGTGCACCCGCACCGGCTACGAACGAGCAGGCGAACAAACAATCCGGACAGACCAATGTAATCGTGGTTGGGTACGGGATCGTCGGCCAGACCGTAGTACGGCTGCTTCTGGAGAACGATATCTTCCCGACGATCGTTGAACTGAACGTCCAGACGGTCCAGTCTCTTCGTTCCCAGGGATACCGGACAGTATACGGGGATGCAGCACGCGTCAATACGCTTATCGAGGCCGGGATCAAGAATGCTCATGCACTGGTGCTTAGTGTATCCAATGTTAAGGGAGAATGCGAGATTGTCAGGCAGGCACGGGAATTGAACCCTCATATAAGTATCATTGCGCGGACCACCTACCTGTCCAACCGGCAAAACCTGATTGCTGCAGGGGCAGACGTCATCTTTTCCGACGAGGGTGAAGTGGCGCTCTCGGTTATGGAAATGATTTTAAGACAATTCGGTGCAACACCGGACCAGATAAACAGAGAGCGCAAGCGGGTGCATGAGAGTTTCTATGAGGGTTTCTTCTCCACTCCTCCGCAGACAAAAAAAGAAGAAGCCTGACAGACCCAGCTCCCCGTTTCCCTGGATCCTGATGGACAGAAAAAGCAACCCGGAAGTCAACACGGGCGTTCCGTGCTAATCCAACTGGATTAGTACGAGTTCAATAAATGAAATAAAAAAAGGTGATTAATGGAAATTTGATACATCCAGTTTCAGAATCTAGTGATTTTGATTTTATGTTTTTCACTAGATTTTGGGATTTTGTTCGTTTTTGGAATCTATTAAACTAATTCATATTTGAGTGGAATTGGTGAAAATTAGATGATATCGATTTTTGGTCTCTATAAAACATCTTATAGTTGCTTTTAACTTCTGGATAGAAGTCCAAAAATTAACGTTAGAACGAAAATCGATAACAGGAAAAATTATGAAAATACTAAAATTTACTGTGGAAAGTGAGATCAAAAAAACGTTACTTATTTAAACGTTTTTTATCCAACGAAACACAGGTGCTTCCCGCCTGGGAAGTACATATCTAATTCAATTTTCAATCTGGACACCAGATCCCAGCAGTATGCAGCTGCAATCCCGTAATACTTTGTCAGGATCCTGTAAAGTTCCCCGATATCTTTTCTGATTCTCGTTGTTCCTCATTACTAAAGTGCTTTCCATTTGATAGATTAAACACCCTTTGTTATTTCATCTGCAATTAATTCTGCCTGCTTAAGCACTGTTTCTGTAGCAAGTGCCTGCATATCAGGCGGATAACCATATTGCCTTAATGTCCTTTTTACAATTACTTTTAATTTGGCCCTGACGCTTTCTTTAATTGTCCAGTCAATGGATGCGTTTTGTTTTACCTTTTCAAATAAAACAACGGCTAATTCCCGTAATTTCTCTTTTTGCATTACTTCCCTGGCACTTTCATTATCTGCAATTGCCGTGTAAAAGGCATATTCAAATTCAGACAAGCCCATTTCCTGAGGCTCTTTATCCATCCGTTTAATCTCTTTACTGAGTTTAATTAATTCCTCAATGACCTCAGCCGCAGTTAATACCTTGTTATGATACTTCATGATAGAATTTTCCAGCATTTCCATTAATGATCTGCTCTGAATAAGGTTCTTCTTTGTTCGAGCTCTTATTTCATCATTGAGCAACTTTTTCAGAACCTCCAGAGCCAGATTTTTGTGTTCCATATTCCGGACTTCTAAAAGGAAATCCTCTGATAATATGGAAATATCCGGTTTTTTAATTCCGGCTGCATCAAATACATCTATCACCTGTTCGGTAACAAGAGCCTTATCAATAACCTGCCTGATCGCAGTTTCAATTTCCTCGTCTGTTTTACCTGTTCCGGTACTGTCAAATTTAACAAGTCTGGCTTTTACTGCCTGATAGAACGAAATTTCGTCCTTTGCATCCATTGCCTGTTCGTGCGGGATAGCAAGGGAAAATGCCTTTGATAAAGCAGTTACTTCATCAATGTACCTTTTTTTGCCATTTTCAAGACCCAGAATATGTTCTTCGGCTTCAAGTATGATTGAAAGCTTTCTGGAAGTATCCGCTTCAAAGTAATCATCAAAGGTAAATCCATAAAACATCTGGGATACGATTTCCAGTTTCTCAAGCATTAACTGAACTGCTTTTTCCTGAAGTACAGCAGGATCTCCCTTCCCTCCGCTGTCAGAATAGAAAGATAAAGCTTCTTTTAAGTCGGAAGCTATTCCCAGATAATCAACTATCAGACTTCCGGGCTTGTCTTTATAGACGCGGTTTACCCGTGCGATCGCCTGCATGAGGGTATGACCTTTCATTGGCTTATCGATGTACATCGTGTGAAGACACGGAACATCGAAACCCGTAAGCCACATATCCCGGACAATTACCAGTTTTAACTCGTCTTCCGGGTCTTTCATTCGTTCTGCTAAAATCCTTCTTTGTTCTTTTGTGGTATGATGTTTCGATATTTTGGGGCCGTCAGAGGATGCTGAGGTCATGACGACCTTGATAGCACCTTTTCGGAGTTCGTCACTATGCCATTCCGGTTTTATCCTGATGATTTCATCATACAGGTCGGCAGCTATCCTTCGTGACATTGTAACGATCATTCCTTTGCCCTCGAACACTTCCTGTCGTTGTTCGAAATGGGTTACAATATCCTGTGCGATCTGTTTTATCCGGGCTTCACTGCCTATCAGGGCTTCCAGTTGAGTCCATTTCGCTTTGATTTTCTGGGTTTCTGCAAGGTCTTCTTTATCCAGCTCTTCATCCAGTTCTGCGACAAGTTTTTTTCCTTCACTGCTAAGAGCTACTTTTGCCAGCCTGCTTTCATAATATATCTTTACTGTGGCGCCGTCCTCGACAGATTGTGATATATCATAGATGTCAACATAATTACCAAAAACAACAGGCGTGTTCACATCTGTTTTTTCTATCGGTGTACCGGTAAAACCAAGGAAGGTGGCATTGGGCAGGGCGTCACGTGTGTATTTCGCAAAACCATAAACGATTTTTTTGCCGATTACATTTCCCTGCTCATCTTTGACATCAACATTTTTTGCCTTGAAGCCGTATTGTGTCCGGTGTGCTTCGTCAGCTATGACAATGATGTTTTCCCGGTCTGAGAGTTTCGGGTAAACGTTGCCTTCTTCGGGCTGGAACTTCTGGATGGTGGTAAATACGATTCCACCTGATGCGACGTTTAAGAGTTGTTTCAAATGGTCCCTGTTCTCTGCCTGCACAGGTTCCTGCCTCAGGAGTTGCTTTGAAGCGGCGAAAGTATCAAAAAGCTGGTCGTCGAGATCGTTCCTGTCAGTGATCACCACCAGGGTGGGATTGTCCATTGCCAGCACGATTTTTCCTGTATAGAATACCATGGTAAGGGATTTGCCGCTCCCCTGGGTGTGCCAGATGACACCGCCTTTCCGGTCTCCGACTGGCTGTTTTTTCACTCCGGGAAGACCGTAACTTTCAGGACTTTCATAATTTATACCTGAAGTATCCCAATCCCAGTTTTCCTTTGCAGCATAACCCGATGCTCTGAGTGTCGATTCCACCGCCCGGTTAACTGCATAGTACTGATGATATGAAGCGAGCTTCTTTACGGTTTGAATAGTAATGATACCTGTTGCCGAGTCTTCTTTTTTCGATTTTTCAAATACGATGAAGTGCCGGAGAATATCCAGGAGTGTGGTTTTTTCAAGCATCCCTTTAATTAGTGTTTCAAGTTGTCCGACGAGTGGTGAGGCTTCACCCCTGCCATCCGAGCTTTTCCATGCCATAAACCGGGTGAATCCGGCGGAGAGGGAACCTGCCCTTGCTTCCAGCCCATCAGAAATGACCATGAAACCGTTGTATGCAAATAAAGATGGTATGGCTTGTTTATATGTCTGCATCTGCCTGAACGCAGATTTTACGGTTGCGTTCTCATCAGCAGGATTCTTGAGCTCGATAACTACAAGTGGCAGACCGTTTACAAAAAGAATGATATCAGGACGTTTGTTTTTATCGTTCTCAACAACAGTGAATTGATTGGCAACAAGGAAATCATTATTTTCAGGATCGTTAAAATCAACCAGCCAGACCAGATCTCCCCTGTCTGCCCCGTCTTTTCGGTAGCTTACGTTTATGCCCTCCGTAAGCATCCTGTGAAACGCCTCGTTGTTGGAGATGAGTTCAGGAGAGTTCAGGCGCCGAACCTGCCTGATGGCATCTTCCCTTGCATCTGCCGGAATGCCGGGATTGATCCTGCCAACTGCTTTTCGCAGGCGTTCTAATAACAGCACATCCTCAAATCTTTCCCGTTCAGGAGTGTCACTGTCCGGGGCAATTTCCGGGGCGTAGATGTACTGGTAACCCTGAAGCTCGAGGAGTTCGATGGCGAATTTTTCTATTTCGGACTCTGTGATTTTAGTTGTAGTCATCCGTACTCTCCCTTATGCGCTGTACCTCTCTGTCAAAATCAGAGATGTAATTCCTGTCCTGTATTACGCGGTATTCTTCGTATTCCTGTTCGGCTTTCATCGGAATATGCAAAGTGCATTTTTTGCACATTGCTTTTTTCGTCCAGTTCCCCACTGCTGAAAATGTTCCCGATATGTTTGGTAATAACACTCCTGTCCGTACCGAAAAGCTCCCCCATTGCCTTCTGTGTCAGCCAGATGTTCTCGTCCTGCAATACAACCTCTACCTTAACGTCCCCTTCGTTAGAAGTGTAGAGGATGAAATCTGACTGGTTGCTGGAAAGGTTGTTCTCATTCATGGTCATTTAGCTCCGGATAGTTAGGGTGATGTGGATATATCGACAATGTATGATGTTTGAGGCATTTGAGGACTGATTTTTATACTTAATTTGGCAATCTCTCATCATTATATTTGTTAATTAGTCAACACTTAGTGTCAATATTGAGTTGGCAAGTCTTTTTTCATTACCTAACGGAGTTGTATAGTATCTCTGCTCTATACCGTATAATATCTTTTTTAAATGATTCTCTGTGCTGACAAGAAAAGCTTCACCATTGACCGGAACATCTTCACAATAAGAACGAATATATTGGAAGATCTGTCTTTCGTCATCTTCCGTGAATTGGTTCAATATATCAATTGCTATTGCTATACGTTTTCGATTAGATGTTTTCACTTTGTCACTAGAAAATGTTCCTGCCAAAGAAATAAAATTGTGATTCAAAAAATTATCGACTTCAGCTTGAGTAGCTTCCCGATAAAGTTCCTCAATACCTTTGAACATTGATTTGATTGTGGCAATATTCTTAAAATAAAGAATATCATCGTTTATACTATAAACTGCATCGACATAACTATTGAGAATAATGATTGGTTTATTTATTTCAAGTCTTGGTGCGCCTGAAATCTCAAACCACTTTTTATTCAATAAGCGAGTTGAAGACATTTTCTGAAAAAGAAAAAAATCGCCTTGTTTACTGCATAAATAATCAATTTTAGAGTATTGTTGTCTCGTAATTTGGTTATAAACCGTGCTATCAAATGTTGTTCCTATCAGGTCATTTTCATAACCATGGCTCAAAAAATTATCCAATTTATACCATTCATAATCTTCCAGCTTATAAGATGGTGTGTATGTTAGGGTATCTGATAAGTCAGGTAAATCAAATAAATCATTTTCATCAGACATGACTTTCAGTATTGCACCATTTCGACCTGTTATTTTCGCTAATAAATGGTTCATAATACTTGCCTTTCCATATCCATAAATGTATAATTATTGATACGCTTTAAATTCTTAAATTCCACATTTTTTGGCTCTTTAAGTTGTTTTCGTGTTATTATTAACACTTTAGTATTCTTATTATTTGTTATATAGTAAAAATTGAATCCAATCAGGAAAAAGATAGGATTGAAATACGAAATTCTGGAGTGGTAAATAAAAATACAGATTATTACAAAAACATAAAGAAATACCTCAATGTTTGGTGCACTCAAAGCGACAAAAAAATAGCCTAAATAACTTGGTAAGAATGCATCATTGGCAGGTTCAATGACAGATATTGACAATTTATCTATTGTATCTGTGTCTAAGAAGTTAGTAAGACGAATGCTTATCAATGTAAGTATAAAGACAATTCCAAAATATAATAAGTAAGAAATTATGGCTGGCAAACTTGAAAGGTAAGGATGCAATGGGTTTATGGTAATCTCTTCTTTAATGAGAAAAACCATCAAAGAAAGTAATAATGAATTTAATGTTAAAAAAAGCTTGAAAATATATTCAATCATTATCCCATATCCTCACACTCAACCCTCACTTCCCCGCTCATCAGTTTAGGCAGCAGCGTATCCCGCAGTTTTTCGAGAGTACGGATTTGCCTCGCATTTTTCTCCAATTTAGGAACTATCCCAGTTAATTGAAGATTTAGTTTTTCAATGATTTCCAATGGCGGTATTTTCGTTTCATATTCCTTGATTATATCAGCTTGAACTCTCTGTCTTCCACTTGAACCAGACATACTACTAATGGCAAAATCTCTAAAGTCCTTGTCCTTTGCCAGAATGTATGAAATAAATGGGTGGAAAGGTTTTTTCATTCTTATTACGATGTATTCTGTCGAACCCCATCCAATTTCATCTTCATCTAAAAAATCCACATAACAAGTCTTTCCGTTTTCGAGACAGGGGGTAATCCTTGCTAGAAGTGTATCTCCATTTTTAAACTTCATGCCAGATGAGAATTCACGCTTACACCACCCATCAGGATTAAAAGTTGAAGTATTCAGGTTTTTCATATCTAGATAGGAAGAAACATCTCCCTTTTTGAGTTTATAGGGAGGATTTATATCTGCAATATCTCCTAATTTCCCTGTCTCCCACTCCTCATCCGCCTCTTCCACAAACCACTGCCTGAACAGCGTTTCCGCCATAGCTTCAAGGGTCTTGTTTTGGCGGTGGAGCAGGTCAATCTTGTCGTCGAGGCTGGAAAGAACGGAGGCAATAGCACGCTGTTCGGGGAGAGGGGGAAGGGTAACGGTGACAGATTTCAATGATGTTAATGGACTACTGATTGAAGGGACACCAACTTGAGATTCATTTTGAAGTAACTCATGCTGACCTATATTTGACTTGAAAAAATAAAATAGATAATTGTGATCCAGATATTTTGTATTTACTGTTAGTTTCATTCCAGATTGAGAAACTACGTATCTTTTAAATTTTCCTTCTGGAATAATAGCAACCTGTCCAATAGTTCCTCTATGTGTAAAAACAAGATCATTTGGATAGCAATTACTCGATTTCAATTGATCTGCTTTTTCCTCGCTTAAAAATACAAAATCTCCATCAACGTATTTAGGAAAATTAAGATTTTTACCACGTATTACAGGAACACCTGATTCTTGAAAGTTCTCAGCCTTAATATTTGAACCAAACGGACCCATTGCAAAGTCTTGTGCCACTTCCTCCAACTTATATTTCTTCCATTCCCCCGTCACTTCATCCCCTCCATCCCTGTGAGCATCTCAACTGCTCCGGAAATTCATCATTAATTTCACTTCTACTCATATTAGCTTCAACCTATGTTTCTTGACAGCCTGCACAATTCTACTAATTTATTGTGCATATCGGGTCAGGTCTGCACGACACCTGTGCATTCAAACCGGTGTGCGCACAAAATTCTTGTATTTTTGTGCATTCCTAGCATGTATGCACAGACCATTTGCATTCTCTCCGGCAAACGCTCATCTTCTCTTCTACCCGTATTTTGTCATTTCCCTAATATTTCATACAGCCCCTTATTTTTGAAGATAAACTCATTCCCGACCTTCTCCTTTTCAAGTATACCTAAATCCACCAGCCGGTTCAGGTATTTGCTTGCGGTGTTTCTCGATGCAATCCCCCTTTCCACAAGGAAGGCATATTTGCAATATACCTGCATGAACAAGATCTCAAGCAGTTCAAAGCTGTAAATATCAGGAACTTCACCCTGCATCTTCTCTTTTGTATCATTGAACAACTCTATAATGGTCAGTACCTTATCAAGGGTGTATTTTGAAGTCTCCTCTATAGCTGTAAGCATAAAGAGTATCCACCCTTCCCAGTTGTTGTTTTCGGTAACGTCCAGTAAAAGCCTGTAATAATCATTCTTATTCTCATTGATATATTTCGACAGATACAGAACAGGATCGTCCAGCAGATCATATGCAGAGAGGAGCAACACATTAATTACCCTCCCGGTTCTCCCATTACCGTCCTTGAAAGGGTGTATAGCTTCAAACTGATAATGCAGAATTGCCATTTTAATAAGCGGATCGATCTGATCAGATATTGAGGTGGCGACCGATACCCAATTATTCAATTTCTCCAAAATTACATCCCTGCAACATGGAGGCGTGTAAATTCTCCTGTACTTATTTCCTATATAAACTGGAAAATCGCGTATGCCGTCATTTTCATCCTTTATATTTCTGTAAATAAGTTCGATAAGTTCAACTGAAAACGAATTTCCGGATTTTATAACCCTGAATCCGTCCACCAGTGCCTTCCCGTACCTCAACACCTCTTTTGTATGCGGGTCTGCTGTTGAACTGAGGGTGAAGGCTTTGAACAGTTTATCATTGGTTGTGAAAACATTCTCAATGGATGAACTGTCCTTCGCCTCCTGTAAACTCAAAGTATTAATGAATATGTCAGGATTCGGGATCGCTGAGAGCCTGCCCTTCAATTCCGCCAATGCCCTGCTTGCTTTGTTGGCCTGCTCATAAACACTTAACAGACGCCAATACCTCTCATCAGGTAATATATCCGGCAACTCATTATACGGCTCATCCGGGTTAGATTCCATTCTCCCTCTCCATTTTGATCTTCAATAAATTCTCGGCGATCAGCAGGTTCAGTCTCTCTTCCTCTTTCAACTGCTCCTCGAACTCGGCTTTCAGCGCGGTGAAACGTTCATTGAAATCAAAATCATCCTCATCGTCCGGCAGTCCCACATAGCGCCCCGGCGTCAGCACATAGTCCAGTTCACGCACCCGCTCAATTGAAGCAGAATTGCAGAATCCTTTCACATCTTCGTAATTCCCGTCAGGATTGCGCCAGTTATGGTAGGTGCTCGCAATCTGCTGTATATCCTCAGGTGAAAATTCACGGGTTCTGCGGTTTATCAGGTGTCCCATGTTCCGTGCGTCGATGAACAGGATCTCATCTGTCCTGTTTCTGTACTTGCCGTTGGCTTTATTCCTGCTCAGGAACCAGAGGCTGGCAGGGATCTGGGTATTCAGGAACAGCTTTGGCGGGAGGTTAACGATGCAGTCCACCAGTCGTGCCTCCACAAGCTCTTTTCTTATCTCTCCTTCTCCCGAGGATTTGGATGTCAGAGAACCCTTAGCCAGAACAAAACCTGCCTGACCGTTTGGACCCAGATGATAAAGGAAGTGCTGTATCCAGGCATAATTCGCATTTCCGACCGGCGGAACACCATACTTCCATCTGCCGTCCTTGCGCAGCAGATCGCCGCTCCAGTCGCTGTCATTGAACGGAGGATTGGCTATGACATAATCCGCTTTCAGGTCTTTGTGGGCATCGTTGAGGAAAGAACCTTCATTGTTCCATTTAACCTGGGAGCTGTCAATGCTTCTGATGGCGAGGTTCATCTTTGCCAGCCGCCACGTTGTCTGGTTGCTCTCCTGCCCGTAAATAGATATATCGTTTATCTTTCCCTGATGGTCGGCAACAAACTTCTCCGACTGCACAAACATGCCGCCGGAACCGCAGCATGGGTCAAAGACCCTGCCATTGTAGGGTTCCAGCATCTCTACCAGTAACTCAACCACACTTCTTGGTGTGTAGAACTGCCCACCCTTCTTTCCTTCTGCAAGGGCAAACTCACCAAGGAAATATTCGAAAACATGACCGAGAACATCAGCACTTCTGTTTTTGGCATCGCCAAGAGCAATATTGCTCACAAGATCAATCAGACCGCCAAGACTTGTAGGGTCAAGATTGCCCCGCGCATACACCTTTGGTAAAACCCCTTTAAGCAAAGGATTCTCTTTTTCGATGGCATCCATTGCATTATCAACAGCTTTACCGATATCCGGTTTTTTGGCTTCTGATTGCAGATATGACCAGCGGGCAATTGTGGGTACAAAGAAGACATTCTCAGCTTTGTATTCATCCCTGTCTTCAGGGTCTGCACCGGCGTACTCCCCTTCTCCCTGCTGCAATTTTTCATACAATTCCTCAAAGGCATCTGAGATGTATCTTAGAAAAATCAAGCCCAGGACTATGTGCTTATATTCAGCAGCATCAATATTTTTTCGGAGTTTATCTGCCGCTTTCCACAATTGCTTTTCAAAATCACTCATAATTAATGCCTTCCATTATTCAAATTGTTAATCAGCTTACTGAACCAGTACAAAGCCGTTTCATGCAGATATCGATATTGATATAAAACGTTTACTAAAATTTATTCAATAGAATGCAGTAATTCTGGTTTAAAATGGATTATTAATTTTGCCCAACCTGTATGGAATATTGAAAAACATTCTCTTTTTTTGCGGCATGGAAGTTTATAGCCGCAGTACGATGGGATGTTCTTTGTATTTGCCTCGTTATTTGCCAGGAAGAGAACACACCAGAAGGTCAGGGCATGAATACAGGACTTTCCGCACTTCCTTTTTCGCTCTCCGGTATTTCCCTTAAAACCCGGGCCTTGAAGACCTTCGGAAGACTCGCTCCCTTTCATCTGCCTATGGTCATTTATTTCTACTTTATCACCGTTAACTATTTTTTATATTCTGCGTATTCTTATTATCATGACCCTTCCAGAAGTATGCCCACTTGATGAAACCCAGACATGCAAAGGGCGGGAATGCCACCTCTTCTGTCTGGAATGGAGGACAAGGGAACCCACCTGTCTCATAGGATATAACACAACAAGTAAAATCAGATCTAACAAGGCTGATCGTAAAAAAGATACCTATGCCGAAGACACCTTCCGAAAGTTGGGGAGCCAGCCCCATCCCAGATGGAAGAACGTTTCTGAAAAAGGGGACTGGACTCCGACCAGACCGGTAGAAAGACCCCCTGAAAGACCTGCTATAAGAAGAGAAGAAAACCCCTCTCATGCGTCGGGAAAAGATTCTCAGAAATTATTCTTTGGATGCCGCGAAGAAACCAGATCTGCAAAACCTGAAAGAAGCCCTGAAGGAAGCCACGAGGAAAGGCTGCAGAAAAGGCAGGAAGCCGGAGAGGCTGAAAAAGCTTCCATGAGGCTGGAAGCCAGGCTGAAAAAAGAGTCCGTTGAAGAAGACACGGTTATATATGCAAATATGCAGCCAAAAGCGGAGGAAAAACCAAAGATTCAGGAAAAACCAAAGATTCAGGAAAAACCAAAGATTCAGGAAAAACCAAAGGTTCAGGAAAGAATTATTTCTATAGACAAACACGCAACAATCTTTGCAGCCTGTAACGAAGAAGAAGAAAAGAAAAATACTTATCCTTCCGGCAGAGAAGAGAAACCTAAAAAAACAATTGAAAATAAAGACAAGCGCAAAAAACTTGATGAAGTAATGGATATAGACCTTCCTGATAATTACGAAGAGGAATTCTGGAGTTAAACAACTCCTTATTCCTGAAAAATGTCTGAGGCTGATCTAATCGGCTTAGCTTAAGATTGAGACAGGGTAAACTGCCATTACCCAGATTACTAAGATTTACTCGAATTAACCTTGAATGGATCGGCAGGCTGGAGTTCTAAAACCTTTTAGAGCCCGAAAAGGAGAAAATGTTTCTCGCGTTCTGAGTTTAAAGTAAGCCTGCACTCCTCCTTAATGAGATAGGGATTTGCGGCTTAATTCCTGGAATTTTGCCTTCTGGAGATTAGCTTCTTGAAGCACGGTTGAGATTTAAGGTCGAGAGTTATATAGAAAGAAAGAGATAAAAGTATACAGGAAAAAATAAGCCCCCTGCATATTGGAAAGTTCGCTTTTCGTTCATGTTATTCAGCTTTAGTTTCTATGTTAAAACAAGAACAGGGACTCAATGATAAAGAATGGACCGCAAGACATACCAGAAAATCTACAGCTCGTTACACAACTTTGGAGACGTTTTCCGCCTCTCAGAGGAACATACCAGACCACCAGGCATGCTTGCCACCATTCTTAACCAGAAAGTAGTGAAAATGACAAGGTTCAAGCACAGGAAAGTATATTCCAGGGAAAAGGAACTCTTTTTGCGGTGGAAGCAGGGCAGGTCCATACTTGAACTTTCAGAATACACTTTTTTTCCTCCAACCCTCATGGCTTCCCTGATCCTTAAGAACTGTGACATGTCCCGAAAAAGCATAAACTGGCTTTTCAAGCACCTTGACTGCATTGAAAACCGCCGCCTGAAAAAAGAGGTCCGGAAAGCCCTTGAAGCAGACTATTTCTTCTCTCCCCGTGCCCATGAGATGCAGTGCAAAAAAGGCGAAATGGGAGAAGAGATCATCCGCAAATGGCTTGACGACAGGAAAATTTCTTACTGCACCGAAGCTGAAATAAGGGCTCAGGGAGACGGAAAGACCCCGGACTTTGTCCTTTCAGACCCGATCCCCATAGAGAACCATATGATAAGGTGGATAGAAAGCAAAGCCCTCTTCGGGGACGATTTTGAACACAAACACTATGCAAAGAAACAGTTCAGGGAATACGCCGAAATTTTCGGGGAAGGCATGGTAGTTTACTGGTACGGCTACCTTGAAGACCTCGCTTCCGAAGGCGAAGGCTACCTGATAAAAGACTACAGCTTTTTTGTGGAATACAAAGAGCAGACTGATGAGCTGTTCAACTATCTGGTGTACTGGGAATCTTCAATACAATAATCAGACTCCCCGGTTTTCCGTTTTCTGCAAGAAGGATTCTCAGAGCTATTTTCAAATCCTTGTAATCGAGGACATATTGGTAAGGGGATCTTTTTCTACCTGGAAGACGTGGTCTGCCGAATCAATCAGAGACTCATCATGAGAAACCACTATTATCTGCCCTACTCCTATGCTGCGCATCATGTCTATGAGTTTCAAAAGCTGCCTCACATGCCCGCGGTCAAGGAAAACTGTAGGCTCATCAAGGATCATCGGAGGAAGCCCGTCCGGCTTATCTCCGCCAAAACCGAGGGCAAGAAGCCTGTAGATGGCACAGCGCAGGACAAGGTTGAAGATTGCACGCTCGCCCCCGCTCAAAAGTTTGGGCTCAAGAGGAGTACCGTCTTTTCTGTAAACCGTCAGGTTGTATTCGGGGTCAAGCTCGATATGGGAATAAGCATTATTCGTATACATGAAACCGAACATCTCATTCAGGAGGACTGAGAGAGCTCCTATGTTCCTTGCCCGCATATCAGCCCGGACGCGCATATAGGTGTTTTCAAGCTCTTCTGCGTTATTATATACAGCTTCAAGGTACAGCCTTTTGTTTTCAAGAGCCTTCAGTTCTTCTTTGAGTTCCCTTAAACGCTTCAGGCTGTTTTCTATCATGCCGATCTCTTTAAGAAAAGTGTCCTTTTCAGCACTTACTTCCCTGATTTTCTCTGCAATATTTGCCTGTGCCTCTTCAAACTGGGCGCGTTTCTGCTGGAGTTCTGCAAGCTTATTTCCTTCGAGTTTTGATTCGAGCTGCTTTATCCGGTCTCTGCGGTCAAGGATTTCGCGGTCAAAGAATCCTATTTTTTCTGCCAGACTCCTGATGCCGGTCTCAAGCTCGGAGATTTTATGTTTAATATTTTCCATGCGGAGAAGGTTAGACTGAAGCTTTTTTGCCTGCGAAAGAAGCCTTTCGCTTTCAGCGTGGGCTTTTTTTGCTTCATTTTCCTTTTTCCGCACAGTCTCAAGGGAAAGTTCGAGGGATTCGAGTTTTTCTTTTGACAGGGCTTCCTTTTCCGCAAATGCCGTTAGTTTTTCATTGAGCTCTTCAAGCCTCTGCCCGTAATTTTCTATCAGCGCAAGAGAGGTGCGGATTTTGCCGTTCAGGGATTCAATTTCAGAGGCATTTTCGGCAAGCTTTCTTTCAAAAGCTTTTGCTTCCCTCAGAGCCTTTTCGCCTTCACCGTGAGCTTTTTTAGCTGCTTCTTCCTGATCCTGAAGGGCTTTAAGATCTGAAAGGAGTTGAACCCTTGCGGTTTCAAGTTCCTGTTTCCTCTTCTCAAGATTCTCAAGCTTCAGAGAATCTTCTTCTATCCGGGCTCTGTGAGTTTCGATCAGTTTTCCGGAAGCTTTTGCCTTTTCAGTGAGCTTTTCAATTTCAATATCATAATCATATGCCTGTTTCTCAAGCTTCTTTGCATCCTTGAGCCGGTTGAGCTTTTTCTCAAGTTCAGCACTCTGCAGCTTTATGTCCGCAAGCTCTAAAGCAAGCTTTTCTTTTTTCTGTTCGCATTCTTCTGCCGTGCATGCGATTTCTGACCCTTTCAGTTCCTGCCCGCAGGTAGGGCATTTCCCTTCGGCAAGCAGTTCCCGGTTTTTACGCAGGCTTTTTTCAATTTCCCTTAAAGTAGCCTCAATTTCCTTTTCTTTCCCATGCAGCCGGTTTTTGTTTTCCAGCAGAAGCTCATTGAAATCCTCCAGGTTTTCGAGCTGTTCCTCAGTAAAGCCGAGAGCCTTCAGCCCGGCAAAAACCCCGGACCTCTGCTCCCGGATATGCAGCACCGCTTTAGAGTTGTCTCTGAGTTCCTGCTCAAGAGCCTCGATCTCTGAATTTCCTTTCCGGACCGAAGCTCTGAGGTTTTCCATTTCCGCATCAAGCTCACGCAGACCTGCATCTCCTGTTTCCTTTTCCCTGAGGGCGAGGCCGAGTTTTGCGGATACATCATTTTTTTGGTCTCTGAGAAGGCTTTCCTTTTCTTCAAGCTCCTTTATGACCAAAACAACTTCATCAGCAGCCCCAAAACCTGCTTTTTCTCTGAGCCCTTTATTTTCCTCTTCAAGCCGCTTTATATTTGCCCTGTAACCTTCAATTTCCTTATTTGCAGCTCCAATACTGTTTCTGCATTCAACGAGAGTACGCTCAGTCTCAGCTTTCTCTTTTTCAAGCTCACGAAGTGCCTGTAATCCGGTTTCTTCTTCTTTAAGGAGGAGAGCAAGTTCTTTTGATTCAGCATTTACTTTTTCCCTGGCAGAGGATTCTTCTTTTTCCTGGCGCAAAAGCAGGGCTTCAATTTCAAGGTCTCCAAAGCCGCATTCTTCCCTCAAGCCGGCATTTTCTTCCCCGAGTTCGAGCAAAACGCGCCTCTGGCTCTGGACTTCTCCTGAAAAGGTTTCCTTTTCTTTGAAGCAGCCAGCCTTATCTTCCTGAGACTTCTGGATAGCCTGTTTCAAAACCTCAATTTCCTGAAGTCTTTCCCTGTACTCGGAAATCTTGAGGTCAAGTTCTCCTTTACGTGCAGCCGCAAATTCTTTCTTTTTATTGAGCTCGTCCAGAACAGCGTCGGTTTCTTTAACTTTTTGTCTGAGCCTGTTAACGGCTGCAACGGGTTCTGTGCTTTCAATTCCCTCTATTTCGGCTTTTACGGCTGAGAAGCTGTTTTTTGCGTCCCTTTCAAGCCTTCTGACAGCCGTTTTCGCATAGCCTGCCCTTTCGCGGTACTCCTCAAGTTTTCCAAGCTGGAGCAGGTCATCAATCATTCGCTGCCTGTCTTTCGGCTTTGCATTAATAAGAACATCAATTTCACCCTGCCTGATGTACGCGCAGTTCCTGTATGCTTCTTCGTCCATGTTCAGGAGGGTACAGACTTCTTCATAGGTGCGGGTTGCCTGGTCAACAATGTTTTCCCCGTCAGCATAGAGCACACACCTTGAACTGGAGGCACTTTCACTTTTCGAAGAGTACCTGAAAGCCTGTTCAAGAAGGTATTCATGCCCGAGGTGCTCAAATTCAAGGTTAATTTTTGCGTTCTCGGCACCTTTGAAAATCATATCCGCAAGCACAAAGTCCTTTGAGAGGATTTTGCTCCCGAAAAGACCCATGAAGCAGGCTTCTAGAAGGCTTGATTTCCCGCTACCGTTTACCCCGGAGATCACGGTCACTCCGTCTTCGAAGGTGAAGTCCAGCTTCTTATAGCTCCGGATATTTTCTATGTACAGGTTTTTCAGCTTCACAGGTAATCACCAAGGTTGTATTGTCTGGGAACGGCAGACTTTTCTTTTCCTTTTTTCTGGCTCTGCTTTACAGGTTTTGCGGATTTATCCGGAGCCCGGGAAGGCTTTTCGTCAGGGAATTTTTCTTCCGCAGGCTTTTCTTCCGCAGATATTTCTCCCGAAAGTGATTGGAGTTCTTCTGGGGTTCCGGAAGTTTTCTGCGCAATTTTGGATAAGGATGGGTTTTCAACAGGAGAAACAGTCACAGGATCAGCAGGAGAACCTCCAGCAACTCCGGGATTCACAGTTAGTTCAGGAATTTCGACTTCTGCGGATGCTTTTGAGGATTCGGCATTTTCAGATAACGATAATCCGGCATTTTCAGATAACGATAATCCGGCATTTTCAGATAATCCGGCATCAGCGGAGTCAGTACTTTCACTTATTACAGGGACATTAAGAGGTTCGGGACTTTTATCAGGAGATTCAGAAATCGAATCCGAAGGTTCAGAAACATGATCAGAAGATTCAAGGGCCTTATCAGGGGTTTCAAAGCTCCTGCTCAGAGACTCATTAAGAGATTCAGATCTTTGAATTCTCACAGGAGCCCTGAAGGTTTCAGATTTTACGGCAGCTGCCGCCGCAAACCCCCTCTCGGCTGCATGTTTGAGAGTTTCAAGCTTTTCTGCCATATCTGCCGGTTTGGGTTCTTCAGTATCTTCAATTATGGCTGAGCTGTCTGGACTTACAGGAGTAACAGGTGTGGGACTGACAGGTATTTTTATCGTAAAATCCGGGTCTTTGAAATCTATTGATTCAATCAACCCCATAAGCCGGTTCTCTGTTTCTTCGTCCACTCTTGACCTTGGCACATCAGGGTTCCGGATAACCTCATCGACTATCAGCCCGCCATCGTTTAAGCTCATCCTGCGGATCTCTTCGGCAACAGCTCGGTCAGGATCAGTGAACGCAACTTTAGCAACTTCTTCAGGAATACCCTCTTTTGCCCTGGAGTCGTTGACTTTTGCCACTACGAGGGCTCCTTTGCTCAGCACGTACTCTTCAATTTCGCTTAAGGAAAGAACCGAACCTGAATCTCCTGAGATGTCCAGAAATACCACAGATTCCGGAATCTCTTCAAGACGCTCGTTTACGGCAGAAAAAACCTGCTCATAGGGGTTCTCTTCCCCGTTGAGTTTTGCTGGAATGAAGAGGAAAGGGCGGGTGGGGATATTTCTCTTGCTTATTTCCAGCCCTTCCCCGGAAAGAGTGATAATGCTGTAAGAGCGGGGCTCTTTTTCGGTTGCACTGTTGCGTTCTGTGCTGCCCGAGTATGTGACCCAGGTCTCGCCTACCTTTATTTTCTCGTACTCGTGGTAGTCCCCAAGGAGGATTGCATCAACCTTGAAAGGAAGGTTTTCAATTACTTCAGCACAGTCCCAGTCAGGGAAAGGGGAAGGCTGCATGATCTGATGCATTACAAGCAGTTTCCTGCAGTTTTCCGGCAGGGATTCAGGAATTTCAAACCCTGAGTAATCGTAAAGGGGAATTTTTGACTTGGGGACGCTGTCGATCCCGTAGATTGCCACATCTCCAACCAGCTGCGGTTTTTTCCCAAGCCTTACCGCAAGCCCCATTTCTTCAAAGAGGTCGAGCCACTGGGTAGTTTGCTTGCTCTCGTGGTTTCCGACGATTCCAAAAAAAGGAATGTTTGCAATCTTCAACCGGGACAGGATGTTCATGGTCTCAAGTAAGTCTTCAAGTGTCGGGTTCCTTGAATCGAAAAGGTCTCCCGCATGCACGACAGCATCAACCTGCATGTCAACCGCATCCTTTATGACAGTTTCAAAAGCCTTAAAAAAGTCCTGCCTCCGTACTTCACTGTGGTACTGCCGGTATCCCAGGTGCGTGTCTGCTGTGTGGAGTATCCTTATTTCCCGGTCCATGGTATCAGTCTCTAGTTTTTACGGTATAGGAATTTGTATATTAGTATTTAACTGATTTCCATCGGGAGGGGACAGTTGAATGAGGGAACTAATACCTTAGTCCATCAAAAATAAACAATCAGCCAATAAACGGGGTTTATCGAAATCCTCAATATAATGAGATTGCCATAGCGTTCGATTCTGTGTTTTATTGAAAGATTAGTAGAGGAGATATCAAAACAACTCGTTTTATTTTAATATAAAGAAAACTTACAAAGATACATTGTAATTATATAACAATGCTCACAAAAGAAACTAACTTAAACTCCTAGAAATCAAAAGAGCAAGGTGTTTTAACAAATTTCACAATTTAAAATATCAGTTAATAAGACATACATGATAAAGTTTAAGCCGAGTATAGAATAGGGATTCTCTGAAGATAAAAACAGAATAAAATAGGCTATAGTTTTCTCAATGTAAAAAACAATACTAATCTGCGTATAGAGTAAGAATTGACCAAGAGAAGATATGAAGAGATATTATCATGATCATCGATAACAAAGCGAACGGAAAAATAGGCGAAGAGCTGCGCAAAAATATTACAAAGAACGCTAGGTTATCTGTGATATCCAGCCTTTTTTCTATTTATGGATACTCAGAGCTGAAAACTGAACTGGAAAAAACTGATTCATTTCGTCTTCTTTTGCCGCAAACCTCTTATCAGGGAAAAAACAGGATTGATAATGAACTTGAAATCAGAGGTCTTACAGGATCTGAAGTTGACCGAAGGTTTCGTAATACCCTTAACCTTACGCAAATTGCTCGCGAATGTGCCGAGTGGTTATCCCGCAAAGCGGAAATTAAAGCAGTTGCCATCCCAATCCCTCAAAATCTGTTTCAGGTTGCTAAACCTGACGGGGAGAATATAGCCATATATGGAAGTTCTCCATTTTCAACGGCAGGACTTGGGTTTACCCCTTCCAACTCTTTTGACATGAACACTTTAACGTCAGGTACAGAAGCAAAAAACCTTCTGAAATGGTTTGATTCTATCTGGAACAGTCCAGAGGAAGCATCTGATATTAAAAAAATCGTACTTAAACAGCTTGAAAACATTTTTTCCGACAAATCACCCCGACTCATTTACTTCCTTATTCTTTATAATATTTTCAAAGATTTTCTTGGTGAAATCGAGGAAGAGAATATAATAAAAACAAGAACAGGGATTAAAGATACACTCATCTGGAGCAAGCTGTACAAATTTCAGCGTGATGGCGTTTTAGGGGCAATTGATAAGATTGAAAAATACAATGGATGCATCATTGCAGATAGCGTTGGCCTGGGAAAGACATTCGAAGCGCTGGCTATCATTAAGTATTACGAGCTTAGAAATGACCGTGTTCTCGTTCTATGCCCAAAAAAACTACGGGAAAACTGGACACTTTATACCATCAATGACAAAAGAAACATTCTTGCAGAAGACCGTTTTAACTACGATGTTTTAAATCACACCGACCTTAGCCGCA
>Ga0208825_1000302_pt1 | contig 50356 bp, 43 predicted proteins | sample AD_UKC113_MetaG_FD_184450 | JGI IMG/M metagenome (GOLD analysis project Ga0208825, IMG submission 184450) | Active sludge microbial communities of municipal wastewater-treating anaerobic digesters from Hong Kong - AD_UKC113_MetaG (SPAdes)... | ecosystem: Engineered > Bioreactor > Anaerobic >... | reverse complement strand
TGGCAAGTCGTGCTCCTTTTTTAATACATACACTTAAAACCTCTTTTAATGGGATAATTCCACCGTGACAATTAATTTCTGCGATATCTTCTTTTGTATATGTTTTTGGAGATTTCATAATGGTTAGTAAGACCTCATCAATTCTTCTTCTGCTTTCAACAATATAACCATAATGAATTGTATGAGATGGAATATCCTTTATTTTTATTTTTTTACCCTGCTTTAAATTCTTCCCGGCAACAAAAATTTCTTCAATAATTTTATATGTATCTGGACCACTTAATCTTACAATCCCTATACCATTTACTCCAAGAGGAGTTGAAATCGCACAAATTGTATCTTTTTTCATTGTTTTTGTTCAATATTCATTCAACACTCGGTTATATTTCGGGCACAAAGCAAAATCCATCCCAACCTTCTCCCCTCCGCCACTGATACGTTGGCGGACTATCGCACTAAGACATTGACGGACATGCCTTGATAAGGGAAGGAGCAAGTATCCCTCTTTATAAAAGAGGGGAAACAAGCACCAGACCTGTTTGTATTCTTAACCTATGTTAATTATTTTACTGCAAAATCTTGCACATCAATTATTTTAGGAAAATTTTTTATACCAAGTATTTCAGAAATTGTTTTAGGGATATAAGTGTGATGGTTAACTCCTGTAAATTTTTCAGCCATTGGACCAAATGCAAATAATATCACAGGAATAGGAGTATGACTTGGAGATGCCCATCTAACCTGCATATCTTCACCATTTAAATTTCCTCTTATAATACTCATTCCTCCTGTTTCATGGTCAGCAAGAACAATAACTAATGTTTGTTTATCCTTCATTGCAAAATCAATCCCAACTTTTATACTTTCATCAAAAAGTGCTGTTTGTTGAATAACATTATCAATATTATTGACATGTGCCCATTTATCAATTTGTGACCCTTCTACCATTAGGAAAAATCCCTTTTTATTTTGACTTAATATTTCAATTGCTTTTTGTGTCATTTCTGCCAAAGTTGGCTCTGGTTTAGTGGATAATGAACCCATTTCAAATAGCCCTAAGAGGTAATTTGTTTTAACATTCATCATTTCCTCTTTTGTTTTAACAAAAGAATAACCTATTTTTTTTGCTTCCGATATCAGGTCTCTTTCATCATCTCTTTTGCTACCAGAAGAAGATTGAGGAATAAAATACTGCCTACCACCACCAAGTAATACATTTACTTTACTTTTTAGATATTGAGATGCAATTTCTGTTTCTTTAGTTCTTGCCATTACATGACAGACAAAACAAGCAGGTGTAGCATCAGTAATAGGACTTGTAACAACTATCCCTGTTGACGCCCCCTTATCTCTTGCTGCTTCAAGTATAGTATAAAGAACCTTACCATCAGGAGACATTGAAATAATGCCATTGTTAGTTCTATAACCAGTTGCAAGTGCTGTACCTGCTGCTGCGGAATCTGTTATAAGAGAATTAGCAGAATAAGTGTAAAGAAGACCTGTTATTGGCATACACTCCATATTAAGGATTCCTTCTGCTCCTGATGTTTTTATATGTGTTGCTGCAATTTGAGATAATCCCATACCATCACCAATAAAAAGTATTATATTTTTTACTTCTTTGTTTTCTGTAATTAAAGGTAATTTTTCTTTTCCCTGTTGAGCAAAACTATTTACAAAAAACAAAAATAAAACAATAAATACCAAATAAATTTTCTTTTTCATAATAACTCTCCTCGTCTCAAAATATTATACAGTCAATTTTTGATTTTTTTAAATATGGTAAAATAAAAAAATGGGAAAAATAAAAAATCCAATACCTGTAAAAATTTTCTGTGGATTTATCTATAAGGATGCAGAAATAATTTTAAAAGTTGAGGAAAAACTTAAAGAAAGATGGGGAAAAATTGATTTTGTATCATATCCTTTGCCCTTTAATTTCACTGACTATTATAGTGAAGAAATGGGAAAAAATTTAATGAGAAAATTTATATCCTTTTCAAAAATTATTCTTCCTGAAAAATTATGGGAATGGAAAATTTTTACCAACAAAGTTGAAGAAGAATTTTTAGAAAATGGGAAAAGGAAAGTAAATATTGACCCAGGATATCTTGACTTATCAAAAATTGTTCTTTTATCAACAAAGGATTTTTATCATAGAATTTATTTAGGAAATGGGATTTATGCAGAAGTTACAATGTATTTCAGTAAAGGAAAATACCAGTTTTTCCCATGGACATATCCTGATTATAGAACAGAAAATTATATAAGATTTTTTGAAAATATAAGAGAACTATACTCAAAGCAACTTAAAAATGAGAATGTTAATTAGAATTTTAATAGATGCAGTAATAATTATCTTTGTTTTAACAATTATTTTTGGCTGGCGAGCAATTATGCCAGCGAGAGCACCAAGATATCTCATCCCTTCTGATTTGGGAATCCCATATGAAAAAGTAAATTTTCAAACAGATGATGGGAAAAAATTAACTGGATGGTTAATTCATTCACCAAAAAGTAAATCAGTTATAATTTGTCTTCATGGTTATCCATCAAGTAAATCAGATATTTTACCTGTTGTTTCATATCTCTATCCTGATTTTTCACTTTTACTTTTTGATTTTAGAGCACACGGTGAAAGTAAAGGAAAGGTTGTTTATTTTGGATTAAAAGAATATCTTGATGTAAAAGCAGCAATTGACTTTTTAAAAAATGATAAAAGAACAAAAAATTTAAAAATTGGTGTCTGGGGATATTCCTTAGGTGCTTCTGTTGGAATTATATCTGCCTCAAAATATCAGGAAATAAAATGTCTTGTTTCTGACTCCGCTTTTGCAAATTTTCCTGAAATGATAACTCATTACTATAAAAAATTTGGTCCTTTAAAATATGCTTTCTCTTATCTTTCAAATTTACTTGGTAAAATTATTTTAAAAGATGACTTTATGGAAAATAGCCCGGAAAATTATATTGATAAAGTCAAATGTCCTGTTTTAATTATTCATTCAAGAGAAGATGATTTTGTCCCTTTTTCTCATGCTGAAATATTATATAATAAAATAAAGGGGGAAAAGGAATTATTTGTTTTAGAAGGAAGTCATGTTGATTTTGACGCAAGATATAATCAAGAATATAGAGATAAGGTAAAAGAATTTTTTTGTAAATACTTAAATGAGAAGGTAGTGTCAAAAAAATAGATGAAAGAAAGATGAAAAATTAAAATCCCCTCTAACTCCCGTTGTGCTATCTGGGAGACGATGACGCACCAACTCTGAGAAGCAAGGTAAGCAACTTTAATCGGTTTGTTAAAGGGGAGAGTGTTACTCCTTCCTTTATTAAAGGAAGGCCGGGATGGATTTCTATTTAACGCACCAACTCTTAGAAACAAGGTAAGCAACTTTAGTCGGTTTACAAAAGGGGGGAATTGGGGGGATTTCCCTCTCCCCGCAGAGCGGGGAGAGACTCAGCGATAAACTACGCCTGAGTGGATGGATTTCTAAATCCCCCTTTCTAAAAGGGGGAAATAAGACAAAAGCAGATAGTTTTTCACCTTAATTCCCTTCCTTTTTTAAAGGAAGGGTAGGGATGGATTTAGAAGTAATGCCAATAAATTTTTAAGAATCAATGAGAAAAACAAGGAGAAAAAATGAAAAATAAATTATGGCTGATTATTATGTTTATTTTTACAACTGCTGTTTTTTGTGAGGCCAATTTTGATTATGGTTTAATTTTCAGGTTAAGAGAAGAGTATCTTAAAAATGCCTGGGATTTTAATAATCAAAGTAATGTTTTTCAAAATGACAATTATTTTAGAATAAGAAGTTCCTTCTGGATGAAATATAATTTTGGTGAAAATATATCTTTATACACAAGGTTAACAGGAGAACCAGACATATATCTACATTCAAAAGGGACATTAAGAAATATGGCAGGAAATTATATAGGAGATAATGAAATTGTTATTGATAATTTATATCTTGATGTTAAAAATGTTTTTAATTTACCTGTTGATTTAAGAATTGGTAGACAGGACTTTTTGCCTCCTTATGGAGAGGGTTTTTTAATTATTAATGGCACTCCTCAAGACGGTTCAAGAACTCTTTATTTTAATGCAATAAAAACAACATACCATTTCAATGAAAACAATTCTCTCGATTTGATTTTTCTTTATAATAGAGATGAAGACAAATATCTGCCAGTAATAAATGATTTAGAGACAAAATTAATTAATTCTGATGAAAAAGGGGTTATTCTTTATGGGAATTTTAAACCAACTGAAAAACTTTCACTTCAACCATATTACATTTATAAAAGCGAAGATGCATATACAACACAAAATGGAACAAATATACCAAAATTAGAACTTAATACAATTGGAGTAAGACATGTCTATTCTTTTAACCCGTGGCAATTAAGGGGAGAACTATCTTATGAATTTGGTGAATATGAAGATGATGATAATAGAAATGCAGTTGGTGGATATGTTTATTTAACAAGATTTTTCAAAGATAAAAAATTCTCTCCATCTCTTGATTTTGGTTTTGGGTATTTGTCAGGAGATAATGATAAAACAAAAGGAACAGAAGGATGGGACCCTTTATTTTCAAAGTTCCCATGGATAAGTGAACTTTATCTTTATGCTTATGCTATTGAAGCAGGTGAGCCGGCTTACTGGACAAATACTCAATTATGGAGAACTGCACTTACTCTTAATCTTTCAGAAAAAACAGACCTTTTGATTGCTTACAATTATTTAAGAGCAAATGAAAATTTAGATGGTACTGCTCCATTTTTTGGTGATGGGAAAGAGAGAGGACATTTACAGCAATTAATTTTAGAACATAATTTTAATAAAAATGTAAGTGGGCACCTATGGTGTGAGTATTTTATTCCAGGTGATTTTTATTCATCTAATAATCAGGACCCTGCATTATTTTTTAGATGGGAGATGATATTTAAATTTTAATGTAAGTTATTGATTTTCAATAACTTGTTAACTTACGAAGTTAACAGAAGGAGGAAAAGTGATTGAAATAGCAAAAAAAAGTGATTATGAAAAAATTTTGAGATTTCTTGAAAGTGCATATGGACATTTTTTTAATTTCTTCCCTTTGACTTACCCTAATGAATGGGAAGAAGAAAATTTTGATTATGAAAATACCTTAATCATAAAGGAAGAAGGACAAATTGTTTCTCTTGTAAAAGTTTTCCCTTTACCAATGGTATTTGAAGGAATTGAAGTGAAATTTGCTGGAATTGGTTCTGTATCAACTGCTTATTCCCATAGAGGAAAAGGATATATGAGTGAATTGCTTAATGAGTGTTTTGAAAAAATGAAAAAAGAAAATTATCCTTTATCTATTTTATGGGGAGATAGACATAGATATCAAAATTTTGGATATGAAGTTGCTGGTAAAAAGGTATATATAACAATTACTTCAAGAGGCATTGCAAAAAATAAAATAGAAAGTGATAAAAAGACAGAAAGATTTTTAGGAGATAGAAAAATTCTAAACAAAATTATTTCTGCCTATAATTTACATCCATACAGAAAGATAAGAACAGAAGAAGAAATGTTTGAAAAAGTCCTGAAAAAATTTTTACCTGCTACTTATTATCTTGAAGGCCAAAATAAATTTGCATATGTTTCAATTTCAAGAGAGGGAGGGATTTTAGAATTTGGTGGAGATGAAGAATTAATTTTAAAAATTTTAAAATATCTTGAAGAAAGGTTTAGTTATTCTTCTTTTTCTCTTTTTTATCCTGATTTTGAATATATTCCTGATTTAATTTTCTCTACTGCTTCCTCTTGGCAAATATGTCCAGATGGTATGATAAAAATTATTGATTTATTCCAAACACTAAAAATTTTCTCAAAAAAATTTCTATCAATACCTGAAAATTTTGAAATTACTTTTTCAACAGAAAACCAATCAGCAATTTTAAGAAAAGAAAAAGGAGATATTATAATTAAAAATGGGAAAGGGAAAAACGAAATTTTCTTAAATGAAATTGATATGGTAAAATTATTTTTTGGGACTGATTTCTGGAAACCAAAAGGAGGGAGCAAAGAAATTTTAAATATCTTAAAAAGTGTTTTACCAATAAATGTATTTATATGGTCATTAGACCATATTTAAAATTTACTTAAAAACCTTCTCAAATTCTGCTTTTCTATGTGGACAATTTTTTCTACTGCATAACTTACAGGTATTAAAATTTTTTTCAGTTGAAAAAATAATTCCTGAAACGGACTTATTTGGTATCATTAAATTTGAATCAGTTAATTTTACCCCAAGAAGTTTTTCTGTATCACCAAAAAGGGAAAAGAGTTTTTTCTGCTCTTCAATTCTCCATAATCCAAGTTCTCCACTACCAGGTGACATAATTGAGACATTACCAAGTGAAAAATTTTTCTTTAAGTATTCAATAAGATGGTCTCTTGCAATAAATAAAAATTGCTCTTTTATTATGTCCCACCAATATTTTTCTAAAAAATCATCATTTCCAAATTTTTTATTCTCCATTTCCATTCCTGATGTTGCAATAAAAGGAAAAACCCTGCCAACTTTTTCGAGATTTTTTCTCAATAACTTGCTTTCAAAAATAATACCATTTATTTTAACTGTCTTTTCTCCCAATTCATCAATAAAACCTTCTATATAAACAACTTTTGGATTCCCTATTTTCATCCCTTCATTTAGTAATTGTTCAAACTTCTTTTCATCTTCTGTCCCTTTTTTTATTTTTAGTTTTTGCATAATTAGTTCTTTATCCACTGATAAAGGAAAGTCATTCAAAATTTCCATTTTTCTCCTCTTGGCTTTCAAGTATTGCCAAAATTGACAAATAACTTTCATAATAACCCCCTCGCCTCTCCGCCAGTTCTGCCAAAATTGGCTATAGCTTTTATAATGCCTTTCTTTGTCTTTTAAGGTTTTTATATGTCTTTATATCCCTCCCCCCTCTTTTTGCTTCTCTTCCTCTCCCTTTTTTTCTTTCTTCCCTCTCCCCAGTGGGGAGAGGCTCGCCCGTATGTCATACGCCCGAGGGGTATGGGTGAGGGGGAAAACTTTTTTCCCTTCCTTTAAAAAAGCATGTCCGTCAATGTCTTAGTGCGATAGCCCGCCAACGTATCAGTGGCGGAGGGGAGAAGGATGTGAGGGATTTCCTGTAATTTCCCAAATCTCCCCTAAGCCCTGTTGTGCTATCTGGAAGACGATAACGCACCAACTCTGAGGCACAAGGTAAGCAACTTCAGTCGGTTTGTTAAAGAGGAGAAAGTATCAAATCCCCCCTCATCCCCACCTTCTCCCCAACGGGGAGAAGGAAATAAATCCCCCTCAATCCCCCTTTTTCAAAGGGGGAAGCATCTCTCCTTCCCTTATAAAGGGAAGGTCGGGATGGATTTATAAAAATGCCCTTACCTTATTTTTTCAAGGACCCGGTTCTCACATCCAAAGGATCCCTCTGGGCGTAGCCCAACGGGCGAGCCTTCGGAGACAACCAGGTCCTTTTATCTTATTCTTTCTTAAAATCCCCCCTCATCCCCGCCTTCTCCCCAACGGGGAGAAGGAAATAAATCCCCCTCAATCCCCCTTTTTCAAAGGGGGAAGCATCTCTCCTTCCCTTATAAAGGGAAGGATGTGATGGATTTTCCTGGATTTCCTCTTATAAATCCCTCTTAATCTCCGTTGTGCTATCTATACAAATCCACCCTAACCCTCCTTTACAAAAGGAGGGAAAAGGACGCACCAACTCTGCTTTGCTACCCTTTGCTTCCTTAGTCGGTTTTATAAAGGGAGAAATTAATTGAGGGAAATTGGTGGAGGCGGCGGGTACTGCCCCCGCGTCCAGAAATAGAAAAGATAGAGTATCTACCTGCATATTCCGATGTTTGTTCTTTGAGTATTGTTCTCCATCGGACAGAGAACAACACCCGCATCCCTTTTAATACTCCCAAAAAAGGTAAGGGCAGACCTTTTTTGAAAGGTCCTCATTCCGTCTCACTTCAGAGAGGCGAGGACAACCCCTTCTGAGTGAGTGCCACGTTAATTACGCAGCAAGTGTATTTGCTGTAGCAGTTATTTTTTTGTCAGGTTTTTACAGGTTCCTGACAAACCCGACAGGCAACTCTATCTCCTCTTATTCCTGTCGAACCCTATTTCGCCCCCCATTTTTCAATTAACTTATATCCCTTTCTCTTTTATTTTTCTTTCTATTTCTCTTTTTATGTATCTTTCTTTTATCGCTTTTCTTTTATCATATAATTTTTTGCCTTTTGCTAATGCAAGTTCAACTTTCGCAAATCCCTCAGTATTAAAATAGACAGAAAGAGGGACTATTGTCAAGCCCTTCTCTTCCATTTTTTGTTTCCATTTAATTATTTGTTTTTTGTGTAAAAGTAATTTTTTCTTTCTTAGTGGATTGATTTTTTCAAATGAGTTTGGATATGGAGAAATATAAAAATTAAATAAGTACATCTCTCCATTTATTACTTTTGCATAACTATCTTTAAGATTACCTCTTCCTTCTCTCAATGCTTTTACTTCGCTCCCTTTTAAAACAATACCACTTTCTACTTTTTCAATTATTTCATAGTCATGATATGCTTTTCTGTTTTCTATCTTTCTTATTATGTTTCCCACATCCCGCCTCTTACTTCCCACAATTTCAAGTTCTTATTATGCGTCTTTAAAAATTCAACTTTTATTTTCTTTGTTTTTATTTCTTTGAAAAAATGTCTCTTAAAATAACAGGTATTATTTTTTTCCTCTAATAATAAGTTCCATTTTGAATTTTTAAAAGAGTAAATTTTATATTGTGCAGGAATTGACTCAGGAATATAAAAAGGTGGAATCTGGTGATATTCTTTTTCAATAACTGCATCAAAAATAAACTGAATATAATTTAACCTTTCTTCATTTTTAAATTCAAATTCAATAAATTGTGGATATTTATTTTCAGAAATCCAGACATTTGTCCATTTTTCAGGTCTTGAAACGCCACTCATCACATTTTCTGGTGAAAAACAATAAATTTCAGGAATAGTTTTAAAATAGATATTTTTAGAATTTATTCCTGCTTTTGAGACCCATTTTTTACCTGGCTTTATTATTTTACAGCAGCCAGGAATCCCATCTTCTACTTCATTTAGATATATGTTTTCATTTTTTTCAAAATAAAACCAGTATATTCCTTTTTCAAGTTTTCTATTTACAGGAATTTCAATTATTTCTTGATTTTTTTTAACATTAATTTTTACTGACTTTATCTCTTTTCCTTTTTCAAAATCCCATAAGTCAAAAGATGAAAAAAGATGAAAGTTTAATGTTGTATCTTTCAATACCTTTATTTTGAAAATAATTTTTTTAATATTTCCACATAAAGGAAGTTTTTGTCCAATTGGAAATTCCAATTTTATTAGTTGTAAATTTTCATCAGGAATTTTAAGCGGAATTTCTGAACTGCCTTTAACTTGTGAAGAAAGAAATACATCATTTTTATCTTCATTTTGGACATCTGGAATGAAAACACCATCTCTTAAAAGAAATTGTTGAAGTTGTTTTATGTAATTTTTTGTAATATCTCTCGGGAAACAATTATATTTTTTACATAGATATACAGCAATTCCTGTTGCTTGTCCAAGTAAAGCATTTGTCTCCATAAGCCGTGTTGACCCTAATGCAACATGAGAAACACTTATATTTCTTCCTGCCATCAATAAATTTTTAATGTTTTTTGAATATAAGCACCTATAAGGAATTTGGTAAATATAAACATGTGTTTTATCAACCTGTTTCCAGTATTCTTCCGGGTCTTCTGTATGAGTTGCTTCTGGCGGTTCTTCTTTTGCTAAAATACCCCCAGGAGTATGAAGGTCTATACCCCATCCACCATAAGCAATTGCATCTGGGAATTTTTTCCTTTCCTTTAAATCATTTTCAGTTAAAATGTAATCACCAATAATTCTTCTACTTTCTCTTTTTCCAGGTACCATCCCAACCCATTCAAGAACAAAATTATCAAAACCATGTTCTCCTTCATTTTTAAGGTGGTCCCAGATACCAAGAAGATGAGCAAGTAATTGATGCTTTATCTCTTCATTATCATGTATTATATCAAACGGCTCTCCAATCTCTATCCACCAATATCCTGGCTGTGATAAATGGTATCTTTTCTCTAATGTAATATCATCTTTTTTGTATTTTACTATCCAGGAAGGTGGGTCAAATTTTACTTTCTTCCCCACATCTCTTACTAAAAACATTAAAGAACTTCCCATAATTCCCATATCACTTTCTTCAGGCGCAAGGGACTCCCTAAATTCATCTCTTCCTTCTCTCCCAATACGATATTCAGCACCAGATGAAAAAGCAACAACTCCATCTCCTGTCGCATCAATAAAATAATCACCATAAACAACAAAATCCCGTTCACTGCCTAATTCAATACATAAAACACCTTCTATTAAGTCGCTTCTTTTCATTATTGCTTTTCTTACAGAAGTATTTAAATACATATCAACATTTTCTTTTTTTAATAGGTCATAAAGAACGAGGTCTAAATTTGAATTTGTCTTACTTGAACCGTGATAATTAAAGTTAATTCTTCTTTCTTTAAGACATATTTCACTCATTATTCCTGTTTCTCTTGCCCATGGATTAAATGAAGCAGCGCCTCCAATATTTACCCTTATTTCAGAAGATGCATTTCCTCCAAAGACAGGTCTATCTTGAATTATTGCTGTTTTTACTCCATATCTCGCACTTGAAACTGCTGCACAAACACCTGCAAGTCCTCCACCACATACAACAAGTGCATATTTTTTATTATTCATTTTTTATCCCCTTTTCAATATTATAAGACAAGAGAAGAAAAAATAAAAATATCTTTCTTTTATTTATGAAAACTGATATAATATATTTAATTAAAAAGTAAAATAGATGAGTAGAGAGAAAAAATTTTAAATTTTTTTGTCTTTTCTTTGCTTTTATTGTTGTCTAAGGGTCGCTTTATGAATTTTACGCCGGCGGGAGCCTGTGAACTACTCGTTCCTAAAATATAATCAGGACCTGCTATTAAAGAGAATAAGGAATTTTCTTTCTACTTGTTGCCTATATAAAATATATGACCTTTTATAAAGAGGAGAACAAATGGGAAAAATTTACAACATAGGACTTTTTGGAGAAAGCAAATCAGGAAAAACAACATTAGGAGAAAGTTTGCTTTTACAAGCGGGTGCTATTGATAGAATGGGAACTACCAATCAAGGAAATACAGTCCTTGATTTTGAAGCAGAAGAGAAAGAGCGGCAGATAAGTATTAGTTTGGCAGTGGCATATTTCAAAAAAAACGACAATATTTTTTATATTGTTGATACTCCTGGTTATATGGATTTTATAGGAGAACAAATTTCAGGTATAGAAGGGGTAGATATTGCTGTTATAAATATAGGAAGTGATATCGGTATTGATGTTGGAACTGAAAAATTATGGGAAATAATAAAAGGTAAAAATATCCCTTCATTTATATTTGTAAATAAAATTGATGTTTCTGATATTAACTTAAATTCTCTCTGGTCAGAAATAGAGTCATTTTTTGGAAAAAAGTTAGCCCTAATTACATATCCTATAAAAAAGGGAGATAATTTTGAGATAGTGAATATTTTACAAAATCAAGTAGAAGAAGATATAAAAGGACTTTTTCAGAAAACAATGGATGCTATTGCTGAACTTGATGATAATGTAATGGAAAAATATTTAGAAGAAGGGAAATTAGAAAAGGAAGAAATTTCAAAATGTTTAAAACAGGGAATTTTAAAAGCAGAAATTATGCCTGTCCTTTTTGGTTCTTCTTTGAAGTTAATTGGTATAAAAGAATTATTTGATTTTATACAGAATTACTTACCTTCAACAGATGAACTGCCCCCTGTAAAAGGGATAGGTCCTGATGAAAAAGAAATTGAAAGAGAAAGAAAAGCTGAAGTTCCATTAAGCGGAAAAGTTATAAAAACAAACTTTGACCCATTGGCAGGTCGTCTTTCTTATTTAAGGGTTTTTTCTGGTGTATTGCAATCAAATTCACAAATTTTTAATTCTTCAAAAAATATAAAAGAACGAATTGGGCAGTTATATAGAATGATGGGAAAAAAGCAGGAACCAGTAGAAAGTGTTTTACCAGGAGAAATTGTTACTGTTACCAAATTACAGGAGACAGAAACTTTTGACTCCTTTTCTGACCCTTCATCCCCAATTGTTTTTAAAAAGCCCAATATACCAACTGGGGCTGTTTCTTACTCAATTACACCAAAAATTAAAGGGACAGAAGATAAATTGGGAAATGCTCTTAATAAAATAGTTGAAGAGGATTTAACAATAAATGTTTTTAGAGATGAAGAAACAGGAGAAACATTACTCACCGGTATTGGAGATTTACACATTGAAATTACAACAAAAAAATTTAAAAATAAGTTTGGAGTGGAAGTTGAAAAAGGAATTCCCAAAATTGCCTATAAAGAGACCATTACAAAGGAAGTTAATGCAGAAGGAAAATTTAAGAAGCAAACAGGTGGAAGAGGACAATATGGACATTGTTTTATAAAAATTGAACCACTCCCAAGAGGCAGTGGTTTTGAGTTTGTTGATAAAATTTTTGGAGGTGCAATTCCAAGACAATATATTCCTTCTGTTGAAAAAGGTATCAGACAGGCAATGAAAAAAGGGGTTCTGGCTGGTTATCCATTGGTTGATTTTAGAGTTACTCTTTATGATGGAACATATCATCCAGTTGACTCATCGGATATTGCTTTTCAGGTTGCTGGTTCTATGGCTCTACAAAAAGGTGTACAGGACGCTGGCCCTATTTTACTTGAACCAATTGTAAATGTTGAAATAAGAGTCCCACAGGAATTTGTTGGCGATGTTATAGGAACAATAAATGCAAAAAGAGGCAAGGTATTAGATATGACAATCATCGGGAAAAATCAGGTAATAAAGGGACAGGTTCCACTTTCTGAAATGGCAAATTATACAAATGAATTAAGGTCTATCACAAGCGGGAAAGGGAGTTATTCAATATCTTTTTCTCATTATGAACCAGTACCTTCTTACATTGCAGAAAAAATTATAGCAGAAAGAAAAAAAGAAAAGGAGAAAGTTCAATAATATGATGGTAAAAGTTGAAGTAGAGGGAGTTGTTTTGAATTTGGTTACACATTCACCTATTGTGATTTTAAAAAGTAAGAAAGATGAAATTTTGCCAATTGTAATAGGAATTTTTGAAGCACAGGCAATTCTTATGGTCCTTGAAAAAAGTTCTTTTCCGAGACCCTTAACACACGACCTTATAAAAAATATCATTGAAATACTTGGAGGGAAAATTACAAAAGTAGAAATATATTCAATAAAAGAAAATATTTATTTTGCCAATTTAATAATTGAGTATAATGGAAAAACAGAAACAATTGATTGCAGACCAAGTGATGGGATAGCACTTGCTTTGAGATTTGGTGCTGATATTTATGCTGATGAGAATTTACTTGAAAAGGCAGAAATTATAAAATATTATGAAGGACAGGATTTTGTTAGTTCAAATAAATTTAATAAACCAATTGATAAAAAAGAAGCAGAAGAATTTAGAAAATTAATTGAAAATATATCTGCAAAAGATTTCTGGGAAAAACTAAAAGGGGAGGGCAAATGAGTGGACATTCTAAATGGCATAGTATAAAGCATAAGAAAATGGCAACTGACCAGAAGAGAGGGAAAATTTTTACTAAATTGATAAAAGAAATAATGGTAGCAGCAAAAGCAGGAGGGCCAAATCCTGAATCAAATGCCCGATTGCGGCTTGCAATTGAAAAAGCAAAAGAATATAACATGCCAAATGATAATATTCAAAGGGCAATAAAAAAAGGGACTGGTGAAGAAGGAGGGATGAATTATGAGACAGTTTATTATGAGGGTTATGGTCCAGGAGGAGTGGCAATTTATATGGAAGCAGTTACTGATAACAAAAATAGGACTGCTTCTGAAATAAGGTCTTTATTCACAAGACATAATGGGAATTTAGGAGGACAGGGAAGTGTTGCATGGATATTTGAGAGAAAGGGATTTATTACTGTGAAAAAGGACAAATGTTCAGAAGATAAATTACTTGAGATTGTGTTGGAAAGTGGCGCTGAGGATATGTCGGCAGAAAAAGATGTATACGAAATAACAACAAGTCCTGAAAATTTTGAAAAGGTAAAAAAGGCACTTGAAGAAAATAATATTGAAATTGAGAGTTCAAGTTTTACACTAATTCCAAAAAATACTGTTAAAGTTGAAGGAAAAACTGCAGAACAATTATTGCGACTATTAGATGAACTTGAAGATAATGAAGATGTCCAGAATGTTTATGCGAATTTTGATATGCCAGATGAAATCCTTGAAGGAATTTCAAAATAAAATTGAGAACATTAGGAATTGACCCGGGTATATGGAAAGTTGGCTATGGAATTGTAGAAAAAAAAGGGAATTGTTTTTCTGTTATTTCAACTGGCTTTATAGTCCCACCAAAAAATTTGAAATATAAAGATAAATTTTCACATATAGCAAAGGAAGTTGAAAAAATTTTAGAAAATGCAAATATGGATTTTGTTGCAATTGAGGAAATATACATAGCAAAAAATGTTCAAATTGCTTTAAAAATTGGACAGGTAATTGGAATAATTGAGGCAATTGCAATGAGACATAATATTGATTTTGAGACAATACCTCCAAGAGAAGTGAAAAAATGTTTAACAGGAATTGGTTCCGCTGATAAAGGGCAGGTTAAATTTATGGTTGAAACAATAACTGGATATAAAAATTTTAAAAATGTTGATGAGAGTGATGCAGTTGCAGTTGCAATTTCATCCTTTTATTTAAAAGAAGAAAATGATTTATTATATAAATGGAAAGATAGTTGAAAAAAATCCAATTAAAGTTGTTGTTGAAAAAGATGGAATAGGATATGTTGTAAATGTATCTCTTCAAACATCTGAAAATATAGGAAATCCAGGAGACGATGTTAAACTTTATACTGTTTTGAAAATTGCTGATGAAGATATAAATTTATATGGATTTTCTACAGATCATGAAAGGGAATTTTTTCTTCTTTTAATTGGAGTGCCAAATATAGGACCAAAAGTTGCTTTAAGAATTTTATCTGGCTCATCAGTTGAAGAAATATACAATGCAATATCAAATGAGGACCCCTCTTTTTTTACAAAAATCCCAGGAGTTGGTAAAAAAACAGGAGAAAGATTGATAGTTGAATTGAAACAAAAAATTGAGAAAATTGAACTTGTTCCATCAGTAGAAAGTATAAAAACCGATAGAGAACTTTTCTCAAATGCAGTTGATGCTTTAACTGTTTTAGGATATAAAAGAGCAGAAGCAATTTCATCAGTTAAAAAAATATTATCTCAATTTAATAACAAGAGTTTAACATTAGAGGAAGTTATAAGAGAGACATTAAAAAAACTATAAGATGGAAAAAGAAATTACATCTCCAATGGCAGGAAATGAAGATAAACAATTTGAGCAGAAGTTAAGACCATTAACTCTTGATGAATTTATAGGACAGGATAAGATAAAAGAAAATTTAAAAGTCTTTATTTCTGCTGCAAAAGAAAGAAAAGAGGTTTTAGACCATGTTCTTTTTTATGGGCCTCCTGGAATTGGGAAAACAACACTTGCTTATATAATAGCAAATGAAATGGGTGTTAATATAAAAAGTACATCAGGACCTGTACTTGAAAAAGCAGGAGACCTTGCAGGAATTCTAACAAATTTAGAATTTTCAGATGTTTTTTTTGTTGATGAAATACATCGCCTTTCAAGAAATGTTGAAGAATATCTTTATAGTGCAATGGAGGACTTTGTTATAGATATAATGATTGGTGAAGGTCCAAAAGCAAAATCAGTAAAAATCCCTATAAAACCATTTACATTTATTGGAGCAACAACAAGAATGGGACTTATAACTTCTCCTTTAAGAAACAGATTTGGGATATTGCATCGTCTTGATTATTATGCAAATTCAGAAATAGAAAAAATTATAAAAAGGTCAGCAAAAATTTTAAATATTGAAATAACAGATGAAGGAACTAAAGAAATAGCAAAAAGGTCAAGAGGAACACCAAGAGTTGCAAATCGTCTTTTAAGAAGAGTAAGGGATTTTGCACAGGTTAAAGGAAAAGGAATAATTGATAAAGAAATTGCAGTTTATTCATTAAACCAGATGGATGTTGATGAAGAAGGACTTGATGAAATGGATAAAAAAATTCTTGAAGTTATAATAACAAAATTTAATGGTGGTCCTGTTGGAATAAAAAGTATATCAATTGCTGTTGGAGAAGAGCCATCAACAATTGAAGAGGTCTATGAAAGTTTTCTTGTCCGAAAGGGATTTATTAAAAAAACACAACAGGGACGAGTTGCAACATACCAAGCATATAAACATTTAGGAGTTGATAAAAAAACACCTGATGATCTCTTTTAATCCCTCTTCCAGGAACCTGGTTCCGGGAACCTGGTTCCGGTAAAGTGGTTGACAGAAATATATATTTAAAGTATAATTTTAAAAGCACAAGGATGTGCCTACCTAACAAAGAAGTTCTTTTTATTTTCCTTTCAATGATGAAGGACAAAAAATTATTTTTATTTTTAAAATAAGGAGGATATTATGGAAGGGAAAATAAACCTTTTTCAAATGGCTCAAAAACAATTAGATAAGTCATTTGAAAAATTAAATTTAGATACCAATATACAAAGTATTTTGAGAGTGCCGATGAAAGAAATTCATATTTCAATTCCAGTAAAAATGGATAATGGAAATATAAATATCTTTAAAGGTTTTAGAGTCCAATACAATAATGCATTAGGTCCATTTAAAGGAGGAATAAGGTTTCATCCAAATGAGACAATTGATACTATAAAAGCACTGTCTTGCTGGATGACATGGAAATGTGCAGTTGCCAATCTTCCATTTGGGGGAGGTAAAGGTGGAGTTATATGTGAACCAAGAAATATGTCAGATAGGGAATTAGAAAAATTAAGTAGAGGATATATTGACTTATTATCTGATGAGATAGGACCTGAAAAAGATATTCCTGCTCCTGATGTCTACACAAATTCCAAAATTATGGGATGGATGATGGATGAATTCTCAAAAATTAAAGGGGTTAATTCACCTGGTGTCATTACCGGGAAACCAATATGTATTGGTGGTTCACAAGGTAGAGAAGATGCAACTGCAAGAGGAGCAATTTATTGTGTAAGAGAAGCATCAAAGTATTTAAATATGGACTTATCCAATACAACTGTTGCTATCAGTGGATATGGAAATGCTGGTTCTCACATGGCTATTCTAATGAAAGAAATTTTTGGTTCTAAAATTGTTGCTGTGAGCGATTCAAGAGGAGGAATTTATAACAAAGATGGTTTGGACCCAAAAGGTGTATTAGAATATAAATATAAGAACAATTCTTTAATGGATTTTCCTGATGCAGAAAATATTACAAATGAAGAGCTATTGGAATTGAAAGTTGATATTTTATGCCCGTCTTCATTAGAAGGAATAATAACAGAAAAAAACGCTAATAATATCAAATGTAAAGTAATAGCAGAACTTGCAAATGGTCCTACAAATCCTTCTGCGGATGAAATTCTTTTTGAAAGAGGGGTTACTATAATTCCAGATATTTTGTGTAATAGCGGAGGAGTTATTGTTTCCTATTTTGAATGGGTTCAAAACATATGTGGATATTATTGGCCACTAAAAAAAGTTTATCAGAATTTAGATAGACAGATTACAACTGCTTTTAAAAATGTTATGAGTATGGCAATAAAAAATAATATCTGTTTAAGAACTTCTGCTTATATGGTTGCTGTAAAAAAAGTGGTAGAAGCAATGAAATCAAGGGGTTGGGTATAAAGGCAAAGAATGTCCGACCTCCAGAAGGAGGTCGGACATATTATATACCAACCAGAGTTATATTGAATTTCTTACAATAATTTATTGTTTTTTCTTTGTCAAAAATTATTGTTTTGCCACTTTCAACTGCAATAACTTTTCCTTTTGTTTTTGCAATTAATTTCACTGTATCTGGACCAATTACTGGTAGGTCAAATCTTTCATCTTTTTGCTTCCCGGCAATTTTAACAAAAACAAAATCAGAACAATACCTTCCTGCTCTTTTTATCATTTCATCAGTTCCTTCAATTCCTTCAAGACATATGAGCATACCATTTTTTATAACAATACTTTGCCCACATCTATATTTTTCTATATCTAAAAGAAAAGAAATACCTGTTTTTATGTCCTTTTTCTCATTCTCTTCTAAATTTCCACAATAAATTTTTCTTTCTGCAATTTCATCTTTAAAAAATTCTTTTAATGATATTGTTTCAATTCCATAATTTTTTAAAAGGGAAATCCCCTTTTTTAATACTTCTTCTCCTGTCCAGTTAGATGTTGAAGTTAATAATTGTCTGCCAAGAAAATCAAATTTTTTATCAAATAGAATAGTTGCAGGAATTTTACCAACTAAAATTATTTTTTTAATTTTCGCTTTTTTTAAAAAGTCAAATATTTCAGAAAGGTTATAAGGAGATAGGATATTTGTTTTTGTGAATTTTAATTTTTTAAATGAAAATGGGATAGGAATAAAATTTTTTTTTAATTTTTTGAAAGAATATTTAGAAAACTCATCATCACTCAAAAATATAGCAATTTTCTCTTTCACTTTGCTATGCCTCTTTCTGATGCTTTTATGAATTCAATAATTTCTTTTATTTCTTCACATTTATTTATTCCTTCAAGTTTTAAAACTGCCTCTCCAATATTAAATCCAGAACGGAAAATTATTTTATAGGCACTTTCAATCAATTCAATTTTTTCTTTATCAAAATTTCTTCTTTTTAATCCAACTGTGTTTATACCACAAGGAATTGCAGGATGCCCATCAGCCATTATAAAAGGTAATATATCCTTTGTAACTTTGGAACAACCACCAATTATTGAGTGCTTGCCTATTTTACAAAACTGGTGAACTCCAACCATTCCTCCGATAATTGCATAATCATCAACTTTTACATGTCCTGCTAATGTTCCTACATTGGATATTATAATGTTATTACCAAGAACACAATTATGTGCTATATGAGAATACGCCATCAGGAGATTATTATTTCCAATAATTGTCCACTCACCTTTTGAAGTGCCTGGATTTATTGTCACAAATTCTCTTATTATATTATTATCACCGATTTTAAGAAATGTCTTTTCTCCTTTATATTTTAAGTCCTGGGGAATGCTTCCAATAACTGCTCCTTTAAAAATTTTACAGTTCTTCCCAATTTCTGTCCAACCAGATATTTGAACATGTGGTCCTATTATACATCTTTCCCCTATTTTTACATTCCCTTCTATAACTGAATAGGGACCTATTTCAACCCCATCTTCAATTATTGCCTCTGTAGAAATTATTGCAGTTGGATGTATCTTTTTCATTTTATTATTGAACCTCATTCTTATTCACAGTAGTGAGTAGTAAGCAGAGAGTAAGAAGAAAAATTTTAATCCCCAGTGAAAGTTTTGATATACTATGGCAGAAAGTGTTAAGTAAAATCCATCCCATCCTTCCTTTATAAAAGGAAGGAGTAATTCCCCCTTTAATAAAGGGGGATATAAAAGGGGATTTCGCTTTTTATTTGTATCTTTTTTTATCTTACTACTTTCTACTTGCTACTTCTTAGTCAATGCAGTCAACTGTATCTTTTTCATCTTATATCAGGCATCTACAACAGTAAACATTAGAAGTGCTTCTGCTGCTATTTTCCCATTAATATATGCTCTTCCCTGTATTTGCCCTACTTTACTTCTTAATTTTGCAATTTCAACTTCTATAAGTAGTTGGTCTCCTGGTTTTATTGCTCTTCTAAATTTTACTTTATCTATACTCATAAAATATGCTAATTTACCTCTATTTTCTTCCTTATTCAACATTAAAACTCCGCCTACCTGTGCCATTGCTTCTACAATTAAAACACCTGGCATTACTGGCTTTCCTGGGAAATGTCCTTGAAAAAACCATTCATTTATTGAAACATTTTTTATTCCTATTGCTTTATTTTCTTCAATTTTTAATATTTTATCAATAAGAAGAAATGGAAAACGATGTGGAATAATTTTTTCTATATCTTCTATGTTTAATTCCTCTCCTGTAACAGAACCAGAAATTGAGGGAGAAACCACAGCACTTGCTTTTTCTTTTTTAACAACTTCTTTAATTTTTCGGACAAGTTTTGTATTAAGTAAATGTCCACTTCTTATTCCTATAATATGTGCCTGTATTGGATAACCCAATAAAGCAATATCGCCTATAAGGTCATCTATTTTGTGTCTAACTGGTTCATCTTCAAATCTAAATTTATTATTTATTGGTCCTGTTTCTGAAATAACAAGAGTATTTTCATAGTTAGACCCTTTTCCAAGTCCTATTTCTCTTAAATTTTCTACTTCTTCTTCAAGACAAAAAGTTCTTGCAGGAGAAATCTCTTTTTCATAAATTTCAGGATTTATTTCATAAGAAGCAAATTGTGATTTTAAACAAGTAGATGGATAACTGAGAGTATATGAAATTTTAAGTTTTTCCGAAGGAAGAGCAATTATATGAGAACCATTATTTGAAATATAAATTGGGTCTTTAATTTTATAGATATCTTTCAGTTCATCCTGTGTTTTTACACCTGCTTTTTTTATTGTATCAACAAATGGTTTTGAACTACCATCAAGACCTGGACATTCAGGACCATAAATTTCAATGAAAACATTGTCAATTTCAAGAGCATAAAGAGCAGAAAGAAGATGTTCAATTGTATGAATCTGTATTTCCTCATTTCCTATAGATGTTCTTCTTGGATATTTTAAAGTATCAAGTAAGTTTGTTATATCTGCTCTGATTGGTTCTGTATTTTCAATATCTTTTCTTAAAAAAAATATACCAGATGATACAGAAGCGGGCTTAAAAATAACTCTTGCTTTTTCTCCTGTATGAAGTCCTATTCCTTCTAAAAAGGTATCTTTTTCAATCGTTTTTTGATATTTCTTCTCCATAAAGATGCTCTAAAATTTTCTTTAAATTTTCTATTTTTTCTTCAATTTTTTTTATTCTTTCGTTTAATTCTGGTTGCTTTCTTACAAAAACCTGGAATCTCATATCTTCCCATTTGTCTCTTGCTGGAAAACCAGTAACATGGGTATTAGGCGGTACATCTTTTGTCACTCCTGCTTTTCCACCAATAATGGCATTATCTCCAACTGTAATGTGGCCTATAATACCTGCCTGTCCTGCTATTATGACATTTTTCCCAATTTCTGTGCTTCCTGATATTCCTACCTGAGCAACAACAATTGTATTATCTCCTATCTTAACATTGTGAGCAATTTGAACTAAATTATCAATTTTTACACCATTACCAATGTATGTTTTATCAAATCTTGCCCTATCTATGGTAACATTTGAACCAATTTCTACATCATCCCCAATTTCTACAGTACCAATCTGTGGTATTTTATGGTGAATTCCTCTAACAGTTGCAAAACCAAATCCGTCTCCACCAATAACTGTCCCAGGATGAAGAATTACTCTATCACCAATTTTTACCCTTTCTCTTATAATAACATGGGGATAAATTAAGCCATCCTTCCCTATTTTTGTGTAATGTCCAATATAAACAGCAGCACCAATAACTGTATTATCTCCAATTTCTGCATTATCTTCAATCACAGCAAATGGTTGAATAGAAACATTTCTACCTAATTTAACATTTTCTCCAATTATTGCAGTGGGATGAATACCTGCTGTAAATTTCACTGGTTCATCTCCAACAAGTTCCATAATTTTTGCAAAAGATAAAGATGGATTTTCTACCTGTATTAAAGTTGTTGAAACAGTATTGTTAATTTCAGGAGAAACCAGAACAGCAGATGCCTTTGTTGTTTTAAGCAAGTTTTTATATTTATTAGTTGCAACAAAAGTAATATCACCTGGTTCTGCTTCTTTTATGCCTGAAATACCTGTAATAACAATATTTTCATCACCTATAACTTTTCCTCCTACAATTTCTGCTATTTCTTTTACTCGCATATTCATTTTTCCTCATTTTTGAGAATTTAAAACTTCAATTATCTTATCAGTTAAATCACCTTTTTCATCTCCATAAAGAATTATCTGATTGTTTATGTTATTCATAATTATACTGTATCCATTTTTCTTTCCATAATCACTTATTACCTTTTTTATTTCCTCTAACCTCTGATTAATAAGTTCATTGTTCCTGTCAGTAAGTTTTTTGTTAACATCACTCCACTGCTTTGTGAATTCCTCCATTTTTGTTTTTAATTCTTCTTCTTTTTTTGTTTTTTCATCTGGTTTTAAAATATCTTTCTTTGCATCATATTCCGCCTGCATTTTCTTAATTTCTTCCTGTAGGTCATTTATTTTCTTCTGCTCTGTCTCTACTTCCTTATTAAATGTCTCCTCACTCTCAATTGCTTTTTTATAATTGGTAAATATTTTCTGCATATCAACATATCCAATTTTAATATCTGCAAATGAAACAATAGAAAACAAAAAAATACTACAAACTACACCAAACAAAATTTTCTTTTTCATTCTTTTCTCCTTTTCTTGTTTTACGGTTCTACCAAAATTTTTGTTATCTGTTCATTTTCCCCCTCACTCTCGCCCTCTCCCCTATGGGGAGAGGCTCGCCCGTAGGGTCCTCGCTTTTGGCTACGGATTCTAAACTACGCCCGAGGGGAAGGGGTGAGGGGCGATTTCATCTATTTTTCATCTAAGTTTTTGACACTACCTAAAAACCAAAACTCATTCCAATATGAAGTTGCCCTTTATCCTCTCCAGGTTCTTCATCTAACGCATATCCATAATAAACTTCTATTGGAGCATTAAAAAATGGGATAATTACTTTTATACCAGCACCAACTCCTTTTTTCAATTCAGAAAAATCCCATTTATTTGAAACATTACCTATATCAAAAAACAATACGCCTTTCAACATATCTTTGTATAAAGGATATATCATTTCTAAATTTTGTGCAAATAATGTTTTTCCACCCACATAATATCCCTGTGCATCTTTTGGTGATAAAGTCCTTTCATCATATCCTCTAACTGTTCCTATACCACCACCAAAAAACCTTTCATAAATTGGAATATCCTCTATATCTTCACTGAGCCATCCAGCATATGTTCTACTATGAAAAGTCCATCTCCCTAATGGATGATAATAATTATTTTCTATTGTTGGTTTTATGAAATCAATATCCCCGTTTAAAATTCCACCTGCATATTCAACTTCTAAATCAAGTTTATCTCCAATTGTTGGGGATGACTTGCTATCAAAATTATTATAAACAAAAGAAAAATTAATACTATTTTTAGTTAAATCACCCTCTTGATATCTAATTGATGGGATATCTACATCTGATAAATCGTTTTTTTCTGATAAAAATTTAGCTCCAAAAGAAAATTTTTCCCATCTTCTTCCAATTCTTAAATCTCCTCCTGTTCTTTCAATTGTATAATCATCCCATTCATGAGTTAATCTATAAATATCAGGTCCGAACCATATTGGTTTGTCAAGAAAATATGGTTCTGTAAAACTTAATGTAAAATTCTCTGCTTCTGTTCCTATTTCTGTTGTTAAAGAAATCCTTTGACCTCCACCAATAAAATGAGGTGGATTTGTAATATCAAAATTATTCTGCTGGATACTTATTACACCAACAACATTATCTACACTACTATATCCACCACCAAGCATAAATATCCCTGTTCTTTCTCTTTCTTTTACATCAACAACAACATTTGCACTTTCTTTTTCAGTAAACTCAGGAAATATGTTTATCTCATCAAAATAATTGAGGGCTCTAAGGTTTTCCCAACTTTCCTTTATTTTTTTAGCAGTTATAATATCTCCCGGGTAAATTTCTACTTCTCTTCTTATAACTTTATCTTTTGTTTTTGTATTCCCTTTTACTTTTATTTCTTCTGCGTGATAAACATTTTCTGGTTCTATATAATAAGTAATATTTATATATTTATCCTGTATTGTAGGTATTGGTGTAACACTTGCTTTTATATATCCCTTATTATAATAAATATCTAAGATATTTCTTATATTTTCCTGTGCCTTTTCTTCATTAAATACCTCTCCTTTATTTTTTAAAGTTAGGGCAGAAAATAATTTGTTTTTATCAAAAATCAAATTGCCCTGAAAATCAATATCTCCTAAAAAATATTTTTCTCCCTCTTTAATATCAAATTCAATTTTAATAAGAGAGTGTCTGACTGGAATAATTTTCCCTTCAATTTGGACATCTAAAAATCCATTCTTCTTATAAAACTTTTTTATACTTTCAATATCTTTCTCAAGAACATCTTGTTTAAATGTTCCCCTGAAAATTGGCATCTTTCTTCTTTTATGTTTTATGCATTTTGAGAGTTCTTTATTTGAGAAACTTTTATTCCCTTTAAAAACAATTTCACCAATACAGTTCCTTCCACCTTTTTCATCAATTTTTATATGTATATCAACTTTTTCATCTACTTGTTTTATTTCATAACTTATTTCAGCTAAATTAACACCCTTTTTTATATAATTTTGTCTTATCTGCTCAATTCCTTCTTTTAATTTAACTTCATTAAAAACATCTCCTTTGTTTATTCCTAAAAATTCAAGAAGTTTTTTCTTCTTAAAAACCCTATTCCCTGAAAAATATATTTCTCTAATAGAAGGATTTTCTTCTAATAAAATTTTTAGATATACACCATCTTCTTTTTGCTCATATTCATAACCTACATTTTTAAAATATCCTGTTTGAGATATTACTTTTATATCGTTTCTTATACCCTCTTCACTAAATTCAGAACCTATTTTTGTTTTTATTAAAGAAAATATCTTTTCCTCACTGACATTTTTATTTCCAGATAACTTTATTTCTCTAATATATGATTGAGAAAAAGAATAAACAGAAAAACTAAGTAGGAATAACAGAAGCGGAATTATGATTTTCCTCAAATTTTTCTCCTTTTTTTTGTAAGCGGAAAGAAAGTTGTTCCCCTTTTCTGTACACTATTACAACTAAATCTGGTGGAAATTTATCTTTTAGAATTTCTTCAGATAATGGGTCCTCTAAATATCTTGATATTGTTCTTCTTAGGGGTCTTGCTCCAAATTCAGGATTTGTTCCTTTCTCAATAAGAAAATTTTTTGCCTCATCTGTTAACACAATTGAAATATTATTTTCTTTTAATCTTTCTTCAACTTCTTTTAGTTCAATTTCAAGAATTGAGTAAAGATGCTCTTTTTCTAATGGATGGAAAATTACTATTTCATCAAGCCGATTTAAAAATTCAGGTCTAAATGTCTTTTTAACTCTCTCCATAATCTGTTCTTTAAGAGATGAAAATGAAATTTCATCTTCCTGTTCACCAAAACCAATAATTGCTTTGTTTTTAAAAACATTTGTCCCTATATTTGATGTCATAATTAAAATAGTATTTTTAAAATCAACGCTTCTGCCAAAACTATCAGTAAGACGACCATCTTCTAAAACCTGTAAAAACAGATTAAAAACATCAGGATGTGCTTTTTCAATTTCATCCAACAGAATTACACTATAAGGTCTTCTTCTTACTTTTTCTGTTAATTGTCCTCCTTCCTCATATCCAACATATCCAGGAGGAGCACCAATAAGTCGGCTTACTGAAAATTTTTCCATATATTCGCTCATATCAATTTGAATAAGTGCCTGTTCATCCCCAAAAAGAAATTCTGCAAGTACTCTTGCAAGAAGTGTTTTACCAACACCTGTTGGTCCTAAAAAGAGGAAACTGCCTATTGGTTTTCTTGAATCCTTGAGCCCTGCTCTTGACCTTCTTATCGCCCTGCTTATAGCAGATATTGCTTCTTGCTGCCCTATAACTTTTTTATGGATAGCACTTTCTATTTCAAGAAGTTTATCTTTCTCTTCTTTGCGTAATTTATAAACAGGTATTCCTGTCCATTGAGAAACAACATCTGCTATGGACTCTGGAGTAACTATTCTCTTTTCTTCAGGAATTAATTTTTGCCAGTTTTCTTTTAAATAGTCAAGTTTATTTTTTAATTCTCTTTCATTATCTCTTATGATTGCTGCTTTTTCATAATTCTGTTTGTTTATTGCCTCTTCTTTCTTTTTTGTTACCTCGGTTATTTCTTTTTCTAATTTTTCTATTTCTTCTGGTGGATTAAAAAGTTTAACTCTTAACTGACTCATTGCTTCATCAAGAAGGTCTATTGCTTTATCAGGTAAATTTCTTCCATTTATATATTTCTCACTTAATTTAACTGCTGTTTCAATTGTTTCATCAGTAATTTTAAGATTATGATGTGCTTCATATTTTCCTTTTAACCCATTAAGTATATCTATTGTTTCACTCACTGTTGGGGGGCTTACAAAAACTGGTTGAAATCTCCTTTCAAGCGCTCCATCTTTTTCAATATATTTCCTGTATTCATCAAGAGTTGTTGCTCCAATACATTGTATTTCACCCCTTGAAAGAGGGGGTTTTAAAATATTTGATGCGTCAATTGCCCCTTCAGCACCACCTGCTCCAACAAGTGTATGAAGTTCATCTATAAAAATTATTATATTATTTGAATTCTTAATTTCATCAAGAACTGTTTTTACTCTTTGTTCAAATTCTCCTCTATATTTTGTCCCTGCAACCATTGAGGGTAAGTCCAGCATAATTATTCTTTTATCTTTTAAAATGTCAGGGGCTTTCCCTGAGGCAATCATATGAGACAGTCCTTCAACAATAGCGGTCTTACCAACTCCAGGGTCTCCAAGTAATACTGGATTATTTTTCTTCCTTCTACAAAGAATCTGAATTACTCTTAAAATTTCTTTTTCTCTTCCTATAACCGGGTCTAATTTCCCTTCCAATACCTCCTTTGTTAAATCCTTCCCAAATGTATCCAATGCAGGTGTTTTACTTTTTCTACCTGTTGAATATTGTTGTCTATATCTGTTTTCTCCAAAACTATTCTCTGCTGCAAGTTGTCCACCATCAGTAAGCATTTGTTCAAATGTTCGTCTGAGGCGGTCTAAACTTATACCATCTCTTCTTAAAATTTTTGAGGGAATTGTTTCTGTGTCTGCCACTAATCCCAAAAGCAGATGTTCAGTCCCTATATAATTATGTCCTAAAAATTGTGCTTCTCTAAAAGATAGTTCTAAAACTTTTTTTGACTGTTGACTTAAAGGGAGTTCTCTAACATAACTGACAATCCCGATTTTCATATATCTTTCTATTTCATTTTTTACTTTATTAAGGTCTACTCCAAAATGGTGAAGTATTGAAATTCCAACTCCCTGCCCTTCTTCAATCATTGCTAAAAAAATATGCTCTGGTTCTATTTCGTTATTTCCATAATTTACTGCTTTTTTCCTTGCTAAGTCAATTATTGTTCTTACCCTTCTTGTAAATCTTTCAAACATTTTTTAAATCCTCCTTCTTTTCTTTTTATAATTTTACCTCTTTTAACACATTTTTTGAAATGGAAATTTTTTTCTCAGTAAATTTTAAAGAAGAATTTAAAATCCATATAAATAAGTTATGAAAAATTTCATCGTCTATATTAAGAATATCAAGTTTTTTCCCTAAATACATAAGAGAAAAAAAATAAAGGAATTTTTCTTTATTTATACTTTTATATTTATCAATTTCTCTAATTTTTTTATTTATTTTTTCTCTTATTCTTTTCATTTTTCTCAATCTTTCAACTGCTTTTTCTTCTTCCTGTAAAATTATATTAACGATAACTTCTAATTCTTCTATAATTTGTTTTCCTCTTTTTCCTGATGTTTCTTTTGTCGTAATTTGGAAAATATTACCCAATGGCTTTGAACCTTCTCCATAAAAACCCCTTACCATTATACCTATATTTTCTATTGCTGAAAAAATCTCGGAAGTAATTTTTAAAATTGATAATGCAGGTAAATGTATAAGAACTGAACCTCTTATTCCTGTACCAATATTTGTAGGACAGGCAGTGAGATAACCAATTTTTTGAGAAAATGCATATTCAATTTCCTGTTGAAGGAAATTATCTATTTTATTAACTTTTTTAAGTCCTTCTTTCAAATTAAGACCCGGTTGAATACTCTGAATTCTTAAATGGTCTTCTTCATTAACCATAATAGAAACTCTTTCGTTCGGTAAAATCGCAACAGATGAAGGGACAGAATTTTCTATCAAATCATTACTTATTATTCTTCTTTCAATAAGTATTTGTTTTTCTTTTTTATCTATCTGGTCAGTCCTTATTAAAAAAATTTCATCATAAGGATAACTGAGAATTTTCTTCAAAACAACATTTTCTACTTCTTTTGCTTCTGAAAAAGTCATATTATGAGGAAATGGATAATTATTTAAATTTCTTGCCATTCTTACTCGTGAAGTAATAACATTATTAAAAGAAATTTTTTCAAAAACCCATCTTGTTTTTTCTTCAATAATATTTGATGAAAGCAAATTAACATTTTCTATCTTCATACTTTTCAGGAATTTTACCTTTATACTCAATACTTCTATGAATTTTTTTAAGAAATTTAATTATTTCAGGATAAAAGGCATTATAGCATTCTGGACATCCTAAAAACCCAATTTTTTTAAAATCAGAATAATGATAACCACAAAAAGGACAAATTTTATCCTTATTATATTTCTTTTTTGTTATTCTTTTATTATTTAAATAAACTACAAAGACATCTTTTTTACTATTCATAAACAGGCACACCTTCAACTTGAGTTAAATTTATAAATTCATCTCTTATTTTTTTTGTTATTTTTCCTGGTTTAGCAGAGCCAATAATTCTGCCATCAACTTTAACAACAGGAACAATCTCAGCAGCAGTTCCAGTTAAAAACATTTCTTCACATGTATAAATATCATATCTTGTAATGTTATCTTCTTTAACTTTTAAACCAATATTTTTACCCAATTCCATAACAATATCTCTTGTTATACCTTCTAATGTTCCAACTGATACGGGTGGCGTAGAAAGAGTATCTCCTTTAACAATAAATATGTTTTCACCAGTGCCTTCTGAAACAAATCCATCCTGATTTAAAATAATTCCTTCTGTTGCTCCTGCATTATTTGCTTCAATTTTTGCCAATATATTATTTAAGTAATTCAGCGACTTTATTGCTGGATTTATTGATTCATTGGCATTTCTTCTTGTTGCAACTGCAACTACATCAATTCCTTTTTCATAAACAACTTCTGGATATAACTGAATTTTGCTTGCAATTATAAAAAGAGTAGGGATTTTACATTTATTCGGGTCAAGTCCAAGGTCCCCAACTCCTCTTGTAACAACTATTCTTATATAACTATCTTTTAATTTATTTGTTCTCACAGTTTGGATTGTTGCTTCTTTAAGTTCTGAAAATTCAAGAGGAATTTCCAGTAATATTGCTTTTGCTGAATTATAAAGTCGTTTAAGATGCTCATCAAGCTTAAAAATTTTACCATTATAACTTCTTATACCTTCAAAAACACCATCTCCATAAAGAAGTCCATGGTCAAAAACAGAAACTTTTGCTTCTTCTTCTGAGACAAATTTCCCATTTAAATATATCGTAAGTCCCATTTTATCTACTCCTTTTTTCGATTTTTTCTATTTTACCTTCTTTTAAATATACAACTTTTGAAGCAATTTGTAAAAAGTTCTCATTATGTGTTGCAATAACAAAAGTTGTATATTTTTCTTTATTTAAATTTATAATGAAATTGAAAAAAATTTCTGCTGAAAACTTATCAATACTTCCAGTTGGTTCATCTGCAAATATAACTTCTGGCTGGCATATTAAACTTCTGCATATTGCAACTCTTTGATTTTCTCCTCCTGAAAGTTGTGTTGGATAAAAATCCCTCCTTTTCAATAAACCAAATTTTTCAAGTAATTCCTCTGCCTTTTTATAATATTTTTTTACCCCTTTGTTTTTTTCTTTTATCCATAAAGGCAACATTACATTTTCAACAACTGTAAGTTCTGGTAATAGATAAAAAAACTGAAAAATAAATCCAAATTTTTTATTTCTTATTTCTGCTGCTTGTCTTTCCCCAATATTGTTTAATAATTCTCCATTAAAAAATAAATTCCCTTTTGTAGGTTTATCAAGAAGACCAAAAATATTTAAAAGTGTTGTTTTACCAGAACCAGATGGACCAAAAATTACAACTATTTCCTTTTCTTCTATTTCTATATTCACATTTTCAATTGCAACTACATTTTCACTATAAACTTTTGTTATATTTTCACTTTTTATTTTATTCATTTCTTATTGCCTCAGCAGGATTTAACTTTGCTGCTCTTGTTGAAGGATAAATACTTGCAAAACTCACAATTACTAGAACCAAAATACATATCCATAAAATATCCATAACTGAAATCTCAATTGGAAGATGAGAAAGGTCATATACAAATTCAGGAATTTTTATAAATTGATATTTTTTAACAATAAAAGACAGGGAAAGACCAATAACAAGCCCTGAAAAAAGCCCTTTAACTCCCAATATCAATCCCTGATAAAAAAATATTTTCTTTATTTCCCAACGAGTTAGCCCAATTGCTTTTAGTATTCCAATATCTTTAACCTTTTTATACACAGAAATCATCAATGTTGAAGCAATATTAAAAGAAGCAACAATTATAATTAAACTTAAAATTATTGCCATCGCTTTTTTTTCAAGGGCAAGAGCAGAAAATAAAATTTTATTTTTTTCAATCCATGTAGAAACAGAATATTCTTCTGCTATGACTTTTTTTATTTTTTCAGCGGTTTCTTTTGAATTGTAAATATTATCTATTTTTATACCAATTCCATGAACTGAATTTATGTTTAAAAAATCCATTAAATTTTTTAATGAGACAAAGCCAGTTGAAACATCAAAACTATAAATCCCATAGTCAAAAATCCCGACTACCTTAAAACACATTTGTTTAGGAATAAGTCCTACAATAATCCAGACATTATCACCAGGCACAACTTCTAATTCCTTTGCTAATTCTTTCCCTAAAATTATTCCATTTTCAATATCACTATATTTCCCTTTAACAATAAACTTTTCTAAATTTGTAACATCTTTCTCTGTATCACTTTCAATCCCTTTTAAAATACCTCCAAGCATATAATTGTCTGACTTATAAATTACCTGAGTTGAAATAAAAGGGGAAATTCCTTCAACTTCTTCAACATTTTCTTTTATTTTTTTAATTATATTTTGGTAATCATAAATAGATGGTCTACCTTCTATTGTAATTACAGGATTTGCACCTATTATCTTTTTTTTAAGGTCATTTGAAAAACCGTTCATTACTCCAATAACAAGAATAAGAGCAATAACACCAATTGCAATTCCAGCAATTGAAAAAAAGTTTATAAACCATAAAAAATGGTCATCTTTTTTCCTGCTTAAAAATTTTTTAGATAGAAAAAAATTATAAGACCCCATAATGCAACAATTATACCTGAAAACTTACCACATTACAAAAATTCATCAATTGTGTAAAAAAAAGTATATGAAAATACATTATTTATGTTTTCAAATTTTTCACTGTGAAAAAACAGATAAGAATATGCTAATAAATAATTTTATTGTGATTAAGAACTATTGCATAATTTTTGTATGTTTATCTTTTATCAATAAAGAGACAAGAAAAGAACAAACTGCAAGTATAATACAGAAAAGAAAAATTGCCCTATAAGCAGAAGGTGGATATATAATTATCCCCTCTTTTTCCACAGAAGCATTTCTAAAATGGTCAAGAATAAATCCTGTACACCAGCCAAGAAAACCAATAAAAAGATAGGAAATGGTATTGAGTAACCCCACAGAGGTCGCAGCAATACTTATAGCATTACTCTCCTTCATTGTTGTTGTATAAACTGGTCCTGCTGCTGCTCCAATTGCAAGTAAAATATATGATACTAAAAACAACCCTTTTTTATTCAGAAAAGAAAGGTTTAAAAAAAGAATTAAAAGGGCTGTTAATGTAATAAAAGTGGCAGATGTTATAATAGAGCGACGTTTTCCAGTAAGTCCGGATGTATAACTTGAAACAAAAGTGAAAACAGTATTTGTTATCATCATAATAAAGGTAAATAACGAAGCATCAGATGAAGAAAAAGCACAGAAATCCTGAAGAAATTTTTTACCAATTGTGGATTGAAAAAGAAAATAAATTCCAAAATTTATAGGGCTTGAAATAAATAAAGGAAGAGAACGGGTATTTTTTAAAACACCCATAAGAAGTGGTAATGAAAATGTCTGCTTTTTTGTAGATGGTGTACCTGATATTCTAAATACAGAAAAACAGATAATAGTACAAATTGAACAGATAATCCCAATTAGGAATAAAGAATTTCTCCATCCTAAATAACTAACAAGTCGTTCAAGAGGATATGTGGCAAAGATACCTCCTGAATAACCAAGTACTAATGTTATACCAAGATAAAAAGGGAACTTCTTTTCTGGATAAATTGTCGTTAGGATTTTTATCAAACTAATGTATATAAAACCAGCACTGAAACCTACTATTGCTCTTGTTGTAAATAACATAGAAACAGAATGAGAAAAGGAAAATAAAATAGAACTGACACTTAAAAGAAAAGCACCTATAAGAAATGTCTTAAAACCACCAAATCTGTCAGATAACACACCACTAAAAATCTGCATTAACCCATAAACAAAAAATGTAAGAGAACCTAAACCCACAATGGTAGTAGCAGAAATAGAGAAAGTGGATTGTAATTCATTGAATATAGTACCTGGTATCCCTACTCTCTGGAAATATGAAAAAAAATATACGCTATTAAGAAGAAGAAACAATCCAACAGAACTCATTTTTTTCATTTTTAACCCTTTTTATTCTTTTCGGTACTGCCAAAATGGCTACGAGCTTTTATAATGCCTTTCTTTGTCTTTTAAGGTTTTTATATGTCTTTATATCCCTTCCCCTTTTTTTCTGCTTCTCTTCCTTCTTTAACCCCTCTCCTTTTGAAATCTCCCCCTCTGGGCGCAGTCCGAAGGATCCGTAGCCAAAAGTGAGAACCCAACGGGCGAGCCTTACCCCTCTTTATAAAATCCCTCTCAATCTCCGTTGTGCTATCTGAAAATCCCCCCTAACCCCCCTTTTTCAAAGTGGGGGATGAAACACCAACTCTGCTTTGCTACTCCCCGCTTCCTTAGTCGGTAGCAGTTGTGCTTGCTGAAAAACGCTAAGCACCAACTCTGAGAAACAAGGTAAGCAACTTTAGTCGGTTTTATAAAAGGAGAAATCAAATCCCCCCTCATCCCCACCCTCGGGCGTAGTTTAGAATCCGTAGCCAAAAGCGAGGACCCTACGGGCGAGCCTTCTCCCCAACAGGGAGAAGGACGAAAATCCCCCTTCAAATCCCCCTCTTTCCACGTTGTGCTATCTGAAAATCCCCCCTAACCCCCCTTTTTCAAAGTGGGGGATGACACACCAACTCTGCCCTGCTAACCTCTGCTACTTTAGTCGGTTTGTCAAAGGGGGAAAATACTCCTTCCCTTGACAAGGGAAGGAAGGGATGGATTTTCCTTTTCATCTTTTTTTTTCATCTATTTTTTGACACTACCTCTTTTCCCCTAAAAAATGTTATTATATAAAGAAATTTAATTATTGACAAACTTTTAAAAATGTTATACTTTAAACTCATAATATTTTAATTTAAACCCTTAAATAAATTCGGATAAGTCCTTATATTCTAATATTGTTTTTGAGTAGTGGTAAAATTAAAAAAATGGGACAGAAGAACCAGACACTGATAAAGCATTTGAAATTGTTAAAAGATGCTATGAAAAAGGGCTTTTGTTTTTTTCTCCTGTTGGTTATCAATCATCAGCAATAAAAATTTGCCCTCCACTTATAATAGAAGAAGCAATAAAAGAAGGATGTAGTGTAATAGAAGAAGCAATTGAAGAAATTGAAAAGGAAAATCATTAGAAATATCAGGAAATTATGGTATTGAAAGTATTTTAATTTTTGTGTATAATTTACCTTGTAAAAAAAAGCAGAAAAATATAAAAGGAGTTAATTATGGCTATAAGAATACGCCTTGTAAGAACAGGGAAAAAGAATAAGGCATTTTTCAGGATTGTTGCAGTTGATAGAAAAAAAGATGGCAGAGGAGATGTTAAAGAAATACTTGGTCATTATGACCCTCTTGGTGACCCGGAAATTGTTGAAATTAAAGAAGAAAGAATATCCTACTGGTTTGAAAAAGGGGCAATACCAACTCAAACAGTTAAATCACTCTGCAAGAAAAAAGGTATATTTATACCTCCAAATGTTGATAAATGAGAATTTATATCCTTACAATTTTTCCTGATGTTTTTACTTATTTTGATGTAAGTATTATAAAAAGGGCAAAAGAGAAAGGAATTATTGAAATAAATGTATTGGATTTAAGAAAATTTACAAAAGATAAACATAAAAAAGTTGATGATAAAGTTTATGGTGGAGGAAAAGGGATGGTTTTAATGTGTCAACCAATTTTTGATGGTGTTGAATTTTTAAAAAAAGAAAATAAAGATGCAAAAGTTATTTTAACAACACCACAGGGAAAATTATATAACCAGGAAATGGCAAAAGAATTAAGCAAAGAGAAATCACTTATAATAATCTGCGGTCATTATGAGGGAGTTGATGAAAGGGTAACAAAAATATGTGATTATGAAATTTCAATTGGTGATTATATTTTAACAGGAGGGGAAATTCCTGCAATGGTTATAGTTGATAGTGTTATAAGATTACTACCGGGTGTCTTACCAGAAGAAGTTCCAGTGTCTGATAGTTTCTATAATCCTATTTTTGACTGGCCTGCCTATACAAGACCTGAAAATTTTAGAGGTATGAAAGTCCCAGAAATTTTATTATCAGGGAATCACAAAAAAATAGAAAAATATAGAAAAGAAAAAGCAATTGAGAAAACAAAAGAAAAAAGACCTGATATTTATAAAAAATATGGAGGAAGAAATGAATAAACAAATTGAAGAAATTGAAAAGGAAATAATAAAAAATAAAGAAATTCCTGAATTCTGGCCTGGTGATGATATTTCTATACATTATAAAATAAAAGAGGGAGAAAAAGAGAGAATACAGATATTTACAGGAACATGTATCGGAAGAAAAGGTAGTGGTGCACAAGAAACATTTACTGTTAGAAAAATTTCTTATGGAGAGGGAGTGGAAAAAGTTTTTCCTCTGTATTCTCCTAATGTTGTTAAAATAGAAGTTATTAAAACAAGAAAAAGAAATCGTTTAGCCCCAAGAGCAAAAATGTATTATTTAAGAAATAAAAATAAATGAATAAAATAGAAATAGGAAAAAGCGGAGAAGAAGAAGCAATAAATTTTTTAAAAAGAAACAAATATAAAATCCTAAATAGAAATTTCAAAACAAAGTTTGGTGAAATTGACATAATTGCAAAGAAAAATGGAGAGATTGTTTTTATAGAAGTAAAAACCAGGAATACAACTCTCTTTGGATATCCAGAAGAAGCAATTGATAAGAGAAAAATAAACCATATACAAAAAGTTGCTACTTATTACTTACAAAGAAATAAAATAAAAATTCCTTTCAAATTTGAGGTATTATCTATACTGACAAAAAACGGCAGGAAAGAAATAAATGTTATTCCTTTGGAGTAATAATTATTTCTCCTTTTTTCATCAATTCAATCACTTTATCTACGATTATTGGTTCGTATTTTTTCCCTCTCCCTGAATTTAATTCTTCTAATATCTCTTCTACCTTTCTTGCTGCTCTATAAGGACGATGGGAACCCATTGCTTCAATTACATCAATAGTTGCGAGTAATTTCGCCTCAAAAATTATATTATCTTTTTTCAATCCCCTCGGATATCCGCTTCCATCAAGCCGTTCATGATGTTGATATACAATTTCTGCTATTTTCCCTACTTGATGTATTTCTTTTAAAATATTATAGCCAGTTATAGGATGAAGTCGTATTAAAGAATATTCTATATCATTTAATTTTGATGGTTTTGAAAGAATATCAGAAGGAATTGCAATTTTCCCGATATCATGTAAAAGGCCTGCCCATAAGATTTCTTTTAAACTTTTTTCATTAAAATTTAATTCCTTAGCAACTTTTTCTGCAATTTCTGCAACTCTTATTTGATGAGAAGAAGTATATGGGTCTCTTACCTCAAAAATTTTGTTAATTGCATAAATACTTTCTCTAAGTGTTTCTTCAAGTTCTGCCTTTTCTTTCTCAAGTTCTTCTTGATATTTCTTTATTTCTGTTATATCTGAAACTGTGCCTATTATAACTTTTTCACCATCAAGCTTTGTTACAAAACCCTTTATATAAACCCATTTCACATCACCATTCTTATGAACAAATCTATTTGGATATTCAACTATTTTTTCTCTTCCTTCAAATCGTTCTCTAATTTTCTCTCTTGTCATTTCTCTATCTTCTGGATAAATTATACTTAAAGCATCGTGTTTTTTATAAATTTCATCAGCAGTATATCCCAACATTTTCAAAAATCCCGGATTGACATATCTAAATTTTAGGTCCTCACCAAAAACATAAATACCAAATAGTGCATATTCACTCCATTTAGAAAAGACCTGTTTTTCTGCATAAAACTGCTTTACTAATTGAGAAAGAATATGCTTTAAATAATCGGGAAAAATTTTTATATAATTTTTCTCTTTATCTTTTGTAAGAAAATCAATTGCACCGCTATTTATAACTCTCCTTACTTCTTTTTCATCGCATTCACACACAACAATATAAGGAATATTTTTATTTTTAATTTCAGAAATGACATTTTCTTTTAGTGCTTCCAAATCCAATATGAGCAAAATACCTTTTTCTGGTATGGTATTGGTTCTTTGTATCTGACAGGAAAATTCATTTTCTAATTCCTTTAAATTATCCAGTGGAATTTCATCAAGCCCCATTAAACAAACTGTTCTGTAATTATTCATTTCTTAATTATACCTTAAAATATATTTTATTGCCAATATAGTTATTACTTTTTAACCTATGGGGTTTTAAGGTACATCTTATTTCTTTTTTAAGTTTTTATTCTTCTCCTCTTTTCTTTCTTTTTTCAAGTTTTTCATAATAAAATAATCTTTCTCTAAATGCCTGTATATACATAAAAAAGGCAATTCCTTCAACGAAATATCTCGAAAAATTCCCTGTTTTATCCGCCAGAAGTTTTCCAGCAATACCAAGTCCAAGTCCAAGAGAAGAAAAAATAGCCCATATCCTCATAAGATGTGAATTATATTCATTCCACGCATCCGCAGCACTGGTTATTGTTGGAGCAGAATCAAGTTCTCTATATAAAACCTGTAGACTAATCTGTGATTCATATCTGTTAAGCGCAGCGACAATAATATTTGCAGTCATCCCATTAAAAATATAATAAATGGGAATTGCAAAATCAGGCAGTCCAATATAAAAACTTGCTAAATACCCAATTGCATAAAGAGAAAAAAATAAAAAAAGGTCAGAGACCCTGTATAGTAAAATCCCTCTTTTACATCCATTTATTAGAGATGTTATTTCTTCATTTGTTGGAGTTCTTTCTTCTTGTTTTATTTTATCCAAAAGTAATTTATAACTTTTATTAAATGTAAATCTCTCAAGATTATAAACAAAAATCATATCAATATAATCTTCTATCGCTTTTTCTGCTTCTTCTTTTAGAACTTTGTTTTCGCATAAATATTTTATTTCTTCCATTACTTTCTTTTTAAAATCATTTAAAGATATTGGAACAAGGAATTTAATAAAAGATGAAATTTTTTCTTTCTCATCATCAGTTAAGTGGAATTTTTCAAAAACAGAAAGTATTTTCTCCTTTTCATTTCTTTCAACATACCCCATTATATCTTTTTTTATTTTCCCATATTCATTTGAAAAATTTGAAATACCTTTTTTTCTTAAAATCTCAAAAAGTTCTCTTTCAAAATTTCTCCATGTTCTTATTTCTTTACTTTCAATAATTCTTTTAAATTTTTCTGAATCAAGTACTTGCTGAACTTTTGTTGAAGGGAGATTTTCACTCAATTTAAGGGACTTTTTCATATAATATATTTCAGCAGGCGCTCTGACAAAAGCAAGAAGTCCAGAAGCAAGAGTATACCAGGTATTACCTTTAAGACGTTCTGCAATTCTAACAAAAATACTTGCATTTACAATTGCCGCTGAAAAATTTGCAAGGACACTTAATCTTATTAAATGTTGTACTTCCGGAAAAAGGCCATCTTCTGAGTAAAATGCCCTTAAATTTGGACTTTTAAATCCATATATAGCCCTTTTTATAATTGCAAAAGGTGAAAGTGAAGTTGATGTTATTTCTTCTTCATCATATTTTATTAGAAGGGACTCACCTTCTTTTATTTCATTTTTTAATTTTAGAATAAATTGAAAATTAGGTGAACAAAAATATGGTTTTTCTTTATTTTCATCTCTTATTTTTACTTCCCAAAAATTTATTTTTTTTGCTATTTCAATTTCGCCAAATTGTTGATTTTCAAAAAATCCTATTATATTTCTTCCTTTAACCAGCATTTTCCCCTTTTTCTCATTAAGAAAGGATATACAATATCCCCTCTCATAAAAAAATTCTCTGACATATTCAAGGATAATTTTTTTATCAGTAATTCTATATATAATATCTCCCTTTACAATAAATTCTAATGTTTCAGTAAGGTTAAGTTTCTTTTCTATTCTTACAGGAACAACTTTTACAATAATCCCATTTTTGGTAATTTTGCCTTTATATTCTCTATTAAATTTATCAAAATATCTATATCTTTCAACAAAGGGATTAAAAGACCATGCATGCTCTTTTATAATTTGAGTATTATTTGTCATAGCAACTTTTTCAATTGCTTTTTCAATTATTTCTTTTTTTCTCATACTTTTATTTTCCTTTTTAATACACATCTGTCAACAATTATTAACAAAAAGTTAATTTTGAAACGAATTTGTTTGAATAAATAGAGAAGATTTTTGTGGACATTCCAGTTATTTATTTCCAATACTATGAAGAATTATGCTTTTTTCTTACCTCTTTGCAATATCTTTTCTTCATAAATAGTATAAAGAATTGGGACAAAGAATAGAGTTAAAAGGAAGGATACAAGAAGCCCGCCAATAAGAGACCAACCCAATGGAACCCACATTTCTGCACCTTCACCTTTTGATAATGCTAAAGGAAGAAGACCAAAAATTGTAGTAAGAGTTGTCATAAGAACTGCTCTCAGTCGCAATTTCCCTGCCTGTACAACTGCCTCATGTAATTCAACACCTGCTTTTCTTAAATCCTTTATAAAACTTATAAGAACAATACCTGTTTCCAAGCCAATTCCTACTATCATAATTACACCAATAAAAGAGAAAATAGAAATGGTATTACCTGATAAAAATAATGCCCAAACAACTCCAATAAGAGCAAATGGAATAGCAAACATTATAACAAACGGGTCAATAATGGACTCAAATTGTGCTGCCATAATCATAAATACAAGAATTATCCCTAATATCAAAGCAAATGTTAGTTGTCTAAAACTTTTTTGTTGTTCTTCATATTCACCACCAAAATAAAAAGAAAAACCCTGTGGAAGTTGTAATTTTTCTAATTTTTCATTAATTTCATTTACTACACTTCCTAAATCCCTTCCATAAATTTCTCCTTCTACTCTTACCATTCGTTCTCTTCCCTTTCTTTCTATCTTTAAAGGACCTGCCGTTTCTCTTATTTCTGCTATTTCAGTTAAATGTATTTTTTTGCCAGAAGGAAGTGTAATAAACAAATTTTCCAGATTCTCTTTTTTGGTTCTATCTTCCTCTCTTAGTTTTACCTCAATATCATACTCATCTCCACTTTCTCTATAATAAGTTGATACCTTTCCTTTAAAAGATGTCTCTACCATATGAGAAATAGTTGCAACATTCAGCCCAAGTGTAGATGCCTTTTCTCTATCTATCAAAACCTGTAATTCTGGTCTACCTTCTTTTCTTGATATTTCTACATCACTTACACCTTTTGTATTTTTCAATATCTCTTCTACTTTATGAGATAAAGTTCTTGCCTGGTCAAAATCATATCCCCTCACTTCTACTGATAGCGGTTTTGCTCCTCCAAACATCATTGCAGACATAGATGAAGGATTATATCTTACTTCTGCATCAGGAAAAACATTAAGTTTATCCTTTATATCATAAGCAATTTGTCTTGGTGTTCTATTTCTTTTTTCTTTGTCAATAAGTTTAAGAGTTACATTCCCTATATTAGAACCTTCTTCTCCACCCAATAGAGAAGAAAGTCCTCCGCCACCTTCACCCCATCGAGAAAAACCTGTTTGAATTTCAGGGACATTTTTATATATAATATCTTCTACCCCTTTTGTTATTTCTCCTGTCTTTTCATATCTTGTTCCTATCGGGAGTGTAATTTTAAACGCTACCCTTCCTTCATCCATTTCAGGAATAAATTCAGTTCCAATAAATTTGACAAGAAGTAAACTTAAAAAAAGTAAAGTTGCACTACCAAATACAACTTTTTTTCTATTCCTTAAACACCATCTTAATAGGTCTCCATAAGCATTATCCAATTTTTTAAACCATACCTCAGCAAAAGAAGTTATTTTATCCAAAATTCCTTTTTTCTTTCCATTTGTATCTTCCTTTTGTGGTATAGAAAGTAATTTAGATGAAAGCATTGGAATAAGCATAAGCGCATTAAATAGAGAAGCAATAAGTGCTGCTGAACAAACAAAGGCAAGTTGACCAAAGAAAATAGCAGTAAGACCACCTGTGAACATTATAGGCAAAAATATTGCTACCATACATAAAACAGAAGCAGATATAGAACCTGCTACTTCATTACCACCAACAATACATGAATTTATGACTTCTTCACCATTTTCTAAATGACGGTGAATATTTTCATGAACAACAATTGATGCATCTACTACCATTCCTATAGCAATTGCTAAAGCAGATAGAGAAATAATATTTATTGTATAACCAGCCATATACAAAAAAACAAATGTAATAATAAGAGAAATTGGGATAGCACATGCAATAATAAGTGAAGAACGGATATTGCCCAAAAATAAAAAAATAACAAGTATAACAAGTATTCCACCACTTATAAGAGAATTTTTTAAATTATTTATTGATTTTACAATCTGGTCTGATGAATCACTTACAAGAGAAAATTTTACATCAGAAGGTAATGTTTCTTTTAATGCTTCCAGTTTTTTAAATACAGCCCTGCATGTATTTACTGTATTTGCATCTGACTCTTTTTGAATCATTATAGTCATTCCAGACCGCCTATTTACATGTGTTTCCTGTGTTATTTCTTTAAAACTATCTTTAACTTCTGCTATATCTTTAATTTTTATTGGAATTCCATTATAAACACCTATTGCAACATCTTCTATTTCTTTTATTTTAATTTCTTCAGGGACCCTGACAATATAATCAAATTTACCCTCTTTTATATGTCCACCTGGTGTAGATAAGTTTGCTGCTACTATGGCATTTTCCACCTGTGCTATAGAAATGTTATATGCCTTCAATCTTTCAGCATCTAATTCAACCAATATAGCCCTTTCAAGTCCACCTCGAACAACTGCACTCGCAACCCCTGTAACACTTTCTAATGGAATACAAACATTATCTTCAAGAAGTTTTTTAAGTCGTGGGTATGTTTGGTCAGCACTTACTCCATATACCAATATAGGCATCATAGAAACATCGAATTTATAAATTATTGGGTCATCTGCTTCATCAGGAAGCATTGGCTTAACAAGGTCAAGTTTATCCCTTATATCATTGACTGCATTGTCTAAATTTGTTCCCCAATTAAATCTTAATGTAATACCTGACATACCCTCTTGTGAAAATGCCTCTATTTTATCAAGATTATCAACAGTTGCAAGTTGTTCTTCTGCAACACGAGTAATTCTTTCTTCTACTTCTTCAGGCCCTGCTCCTTCGTAAGTCGTAAGAACCATAATTGAAGGAATTTCAATATCAGGTAATAAATCCAGACCTAAACGCGTCAAAGAAACACCGCCAAGTATAAGAATACCTATAAAAATCATAGCAGTAGTAACTGGCCTTTTAACTCCTATTTCTGGTATACTCATTTTTATTCTCCCCTAATTTACACTTTACACTTTACGCTTTTGCTTACTCTACCAACATAACTTCAATTCCATCTTTTACTGTATTTTGCCCTTCAATAATTAAATTTTCATTTTCTGTCAATCCGGATGTAACTTCTATTTTGTCTACTTCCTGTAATCCAGTATCTATTTCTTTCATTTTTGCATAATTACCCTCTACAACAAAAACACATTTTTTACCTTCTCTTTCAACGATTGCATCAAAAGGAATAACTATAACATTTTTATGAGAAGTAATAATAATATTTGTTCTTGCAAACATCCCTGGTTTTAAAAGATAATTTTGATTTTTAACAGAAATTTCAACTTCTGTTGTTCTTGTTTGTGGGTCTGTAATTGGTGAAATATTATAAACTTTACCTATAAACAATTTGTCAGGATAAGCATCTACTTTTACTTCAACTGACTGACCTTTTTTTACTTTACTTATTTTTTTTTCTCCAACATTAACAACAATTTTTACTGTATCAATATCAACGATAGTTACAATAGGAGCACTTTTTGACATGGATGCTTCAGTTATAATTTCTCCTTCATCAATAAATTTTTCTGCTACTACACCATTTATAGGAGAGGTAATTCTTGTATCTCCTAATTTTATTTTTGCAAGTTCAAGTTGTGCTTCTAAACTTTCAACTTCGTGATAGGCGGATTCACATGCAGTTCTTGTATCATCCAATTTCTTTTCAGATATAACTTTTTGGTTAAATAAGTCCTTCATTCTTTCATAATCCTTCTTTAAATTCTCATAATTTATTCTTGCTGCTGATAATTGATTTTCTATTTGTTTTACTGCTAAAGCATTATTTCTATAGTCAACCTGGGCAATTAGTCCACCTTTCTTAACATAATACCCTTTATCAACAAATAATTTTTCTACTTGTCCTGTAACTTTTGAAAAAACTGTAACCTGAGACCATGGCTGAATATCCCCGGAAGCAGAAACAACTTCCCTGACATCTCCTCTTTTTACCTGCATTACTTTAACAGGAATTTTAACTACTTCTTCCTTTACTTCATTACCTCTTCTTTTCTTTATATTTTTTACAATTGCATTACCCAATCCAATAACAAAAAGAATTAAAATACAAATAAGTAAAATTTTCTTTTTCATTATTCCACTCCTTTCCCACTTGCCTTTTCAAGTTCAGCAAAAGAAATGTGATAATCATATAATGCCTGAGAATAATTATTTGTCGCTTCTGTCAAAGAAGTTGCTGCTTCAATTACCTCTGTTGTTGTTGCCATCCCTTCCTGGTACAGGAGGTTTGCAACTCTTAAGTTTTCTTCTGCTGTTTCCATTTGTTTAAGTCGCTCTTCAATACTTTTTTCATTAGCAAGTAAGTTCAAATAACAGTTTTTAACTTCTAATTCAATTGATTTTTTTGTAATTTCAAGTTGTTTTTCTACTTGTTTTTTTTCACTTTCTGCTTGCTTTACTTTATCTTTTGTTTCTCCCCAGTTCCATATATCAAGAGTAAGAGCAATTCCAGTATTCCAGTTTGGATTCCAACTATTTGGAGATACCTGTATTCCTCTATCAGTATTATAATTGTAAAAAAGATAGACCTGCGGATATAAATTACTCCTTTCTACATTTATTGCTCTATTATAAATTGATAAAAGTTTTTCCATACTCTTAATTTCAGGTCTGTTTTCTAATGCCAGTGTTTTCCAGTATTCATAATCCCTTTTATCTCCTTTTATTTCAAGTACATCTTCAACTTCAAATTCATTATCTATTGGATTATTCAAGATATAATTAAAATTTGATTTTGAAATTTTGATTAAATTTTCTGCCTGGATTATTTGTGTTTCTGCATTTTTTACAGAGACCTCTGTTCTTAAAATATCAAGATTTGTTACAAGTCCCTGTTCAAATAATTTTTTTGCATCATCCATATGTTTTTCTAACATTTGTTTATATCTCTCACTTGTTTTTAAAAATTTATTTGCCTGTAATATAGAAAAATACCCTTTTTTAACATTAAAAATTAAATTCTGAAGTTGAACATTATACTCCAATTTTGCATTATCAAGGTTTTCTTTTGATATCTCATATGTCTCTTTAATTCTTTTTCCAGTATAAATTGGTTGAGATAATGATAATGAAAGATTATATAAATTATCATCTGTCCTAAATTTTTCACTATCTCCTGAATATGTATAGGCAAACGATGAAGTAAATTTTGGGAAAAAATATGTTTTTACTTCTTCTTTTTTATAATATGCCTGCTCTATTTTATCTTCTGAAATTTTTATTTCAAGATTATTGTTAATTGCAACTTTTATTGCATCTGGAAGAGTAAAAAAGTTCTCAGAAAAAACAAAACATGGAAAACACAAAAGCATAATTAAAAAGTATCTCATTTTATTTCCTCCTTATTCCATTTATAAACACATTAAATATAGCATCTTTTTTTTCAACAAGACAATATTTTCTTCCACTTATATGCCATTTATGAATATTCCCATGCAGGATTCCAAGCAGAGAATAAAGAATATCATCTGGTTCAATATCTACTATTTTATTTCTTTCTATCTGTTTTTTTAAGTCCTTTTTTATAAAATCCCATCTATCAAAAAAGTCCTCCCAGAAATTTATAAATTTTTTATTTTTCAAAAATGGCTTTTCTTGAATCAAAATTTTAAAGAAATAAAAGTGTTTCTGATGATATTTTAAATACATTTCTATTCCCATTTTTATCCTTTCAAAAAAATCATCAATGTCTTCAATTGAGTCCTTAATCTCAATTACTAAATTATCAAGACCTTCTTTAATTATTAAATAAAAAAGTTCTTCTTTGTTTTTAAAATAATTATAAAATGTTCCTTTTCCGATTTTTGCTCTTTTTGTAATTTCCTCAATTGTTGTATTTGAATACCCCTTTTCACTTATTATTTTTTCTGCTACTGTTAATATTAATTTTTTTTTATTCATTATGACTGACCAGTCAGTTTTATAATAAGTAATTATTTTACCCCCAATTTTTTTCCTGTCAATAGATAATGGTAAATGATAAAATACAGGAATAACAATACTTTGAAAACTATTGACAAAAACTTGGGGTAGTATAATTAAAAAAATAGATAAATTTGACAATTTATAGATGTATGTGATAAAGTTAAAAGGGAAGTTGATTTGTTGAAAGTAAATCCCGTTCTGTTTTTAGCACCGTGCAAAGACAGAAAACGGCCCGAATTATCGGGATGGGGTTCACTGAATACTTACCTTTTTATTTGATTGCTGGAACTGAATTATGTAGTTCAGGCAGGTTCTTCTTTTGACACAAAATTAAAGATGTGCTACACTGGAAAAATAAACTTGACTTTTTGAAGCTAATACATTACGAACCTGACAAGGGTTAATGTGGGCAAGAACACTGGAAGCGAAAGGAGTTTAAATGGTCGCTGTCCCTATTTACCCATTGGTTGCTTAAAGAGGAGTGTTAGAATATGAACGAAGGAGAACTTGAATTTGAAGAAACGAAAGAAGATCAACCAACAGAAATACTACCGAAAGAACGGCGGGTATATTCAGATAAACCTGATAGAAGTATTTTTGAACTTTATCGTCAATATCAAAAGGGCAATTTGGAACTACGGCCAGAGTTTCAAAGGCTTCAGGTTTGGGATAATACCAAATCAAGTCGTTTAATTGAATCGGTATTATTAGAAGTTCCAATACCTGTTATTTATTTAAGCGAGGAATCAGATAGTAAATATTCAGTTATAGATGGGCAGCAGAGATTGAATGCTTTTATCAAATTCCTTGAAAATAACTTGAGACTAAGTGGACTAACGATTTTAACAGAACTGAATGGAAAAAGATTTCAAAACATTCCCAAAAACCTTCAGGATAAATTTGAAAATGCCACAATCAGAATTATAGAAATTAGAAAGGAGTCCAATCCAGATGTAAAATTTGAGATATTTGAACGATTAAATACAGGAGCCGTTCAACTTAATGCACAAGAATTGCGAAACTGTATTTATCGGGGAAACTATAATGATTTGTTAAAAGAGTTAGCCGAAGATAAAGATTTCCAATTTTTATTGGGGCTTAAAGAACCACATTATCGTATGCAAGATAGGGAGTTGATTTTACGCTTCTTTGCCTTCTTCCACACTACACATCTTAAATATACTCCTTCCATGAAACACTTTTTGAACAAAGAAATGGAGAAATATAGAAATCTGAACAATGCTGAAGAAAAAGAACTCAGAACTGTTTTTAAAAAGAGTGTTGGATTATCAAAAAGTGTTTTTGGAGACAAAGCATATAGAAGATTTGTATCTGGTTCAAGTAAAGACCCTAATGGTTATTGGGAAACAAGAAAAATAAATAAGGGTTTGTTTGACATTGTAATGTTCGGCTTTGCCATGTATGAAGAAAATCAAATTGTTCCAAACAGTGACCAAATTAGGGAAAAATTGATATGGCTTATGACTCATGATTTGGAATTTATTGATACAATCACCGTTACAACTGACAGAAAGGATAAAATTCATACTCGCTTTGACAAATGGCTTTCTACACTTAAAGAAATTGTAGGAACAGCAAAAACAGAATCACGAACTTTTTCTTTGCAATACAAAAAACAGCTTTGGGAATCTAATCCTACCTGTGCCATCTGTGGACAGAGGATTCATCTTGTTGATGACGCTGAGGTTGACCATGTAGAGCAATATTGGCAAGGTGGAAAAACAATACCCGCAAATGCACGATTAACACATCGTTATTGTAATAGAAGTAGACCACGAGAAGATATACAACCTACTGTCGGGGGAAAGGCAAATGCTATTAGTCCTACTACTATGGTCCCAAAAGGAATTAAATACTCCAGAGTAATATCTAAAGGAGAGAGAACCCCTCGTCAAGCTTTTCGCATTCCTATATTAGAAGCACTGATAGAACTCGGTGGTACAGGTGAAATGGATAAAATCTTAGAAAAGGTCGAGATTAAAATGAAACATATTCTAAATTCTGTTGACTATAAAAAATTACCATCTGGAGTTATGATAAGATGGCAAAATACTGCTCAATGGGAGAGGTATGTAATGGTTCAGGATGGATTATTAAGCCCCCATTCCCCAAGAGGAATATGGGAAATTACAGAGAAGGGGAAAGAATTCTTGAAAAATAATCGATGACCAAAGGCAACCAACATCGTATAACACGGCAGGTTCGTGCCTTACAGCACTCACCCAAGCTGAAATTAAACAGTTGAAAAACTTATGTTCTTATTTAGCAATACGTGGATAATGTCTATTTTTTCCTGTAAAAACAAGAAGCAACCATCCATAAAATTTTAACTACAAAAATTGTAAAACATACATTTATAAATTGTCAAATTTTCGAATTGAGACATAATAAATCTACACGAAAAGGTATGTTAGACAAGACAAAAGAGAAATCTACTCGAAAAATCAGAATTAAAATAGCACCTCCCGATAAAATAAAAAGTAAAGAAAGGTGCAAAAATAACCGTTTTGTTGTTAAAATAGAGTGGATTCTGTTTAAGAAACAGTGTGATAATGGTAAATAAATAATTTACTAATCACAGGGATTTTTCAGGTATAATATTTTTATGGATAATTTCAAACTCATATCAAAATTTAAACCTGCGGGAAGTCAACCAGAAGCAATAAAACAACTTGTTAAAAATTTAGAAAAAGGTAAAAAACAACAGATATTACTTGGGATTACAGGTAGTGGAAAAACATTTACAATGGCAAATGTAATAGAAAAAGTTAATCGCCCTGTTCTTGTAATTTCTCATAACAAAACACTTGCTGCCCAACTTTATAGTGAATTTAGAGAGTTTTTCCCCGAAAATAAGGTAAGGTATTTTGTTAGTTATTATGACTATTATCAGCCAGAAGCATATATTCCTGAAACAGATACTTATATTGAAAAAGACGCTTCAATAAATGAGGATATAGATAGATTACGGCTTGCTGCTACAAGTGCAATTTTATCAGGTAGAGATGTCATAGTTGTTGCAAGTGTTTCCTGTATTTACCCAATTGGCAGTCCCGAAGACCATAAAGCAATGATGCTTCATTTAGAAAAAGGGCAAAACACAGAAAGAAAATATATTTTGAAACGACTTATTGAAATTCAGTATGAAAGAAATGAGTTTGACTTCACAAGAGGTAAGTTTAGAGTAAGAGGAAATACAATTGAAATAATACCATCTTATGAAGAAATTGGAGTAAGAATTGGCATGGTAGGAAACAAAATTGTTAAAATTGAAAAATTTGACCCATTAACAAACAAAAAATTATCTGATGAAGAAGAAATTTATATTTATCCAGCAAAACATTTTGTTACACCAAGAGATAAACTCACAAAAGCAATAGAAAGTATAAAAGAGGAATTAGAAATATGTGTTGATGACTTTAAAAAAAGAGGAAAACTTCTTGAAGCAGAACGACTTGAAATGAGAACAAAATATGACCTTGAAATGCTTGAAGAATTAGGTTATTGTCATGGAATAGAAAATTATAGCCGTCATTTAGCAGGAAGATTACCAGGAGAAAGGCCTGAAGTTCTTCTTGACTATTTTCCTGATGACTATTTAATTTTTATTGACGAATCTCATGTTACCGTCCCCCAAATAAAAGGAATGTATTTTGGAGATAAAGCAAGGAAGGAAACACTTGTCCAATATGGGTTTCGTCTTCCTTCTGCACTTGATAACAGACCCTTAAAATTTGATGAATTTACAAAACTTGCCAATAGTGTAATTTATGTCTCGGCAACACCTGGAAAATATGAACTTGAAAAATGTGGAGTAAATAGACTTGGAGAAAAATCACCTCTAATTGTTGAACAAATTATAAGACCAACAGGACTTATTGACCCGCCAATAATTGTAAAAGAGACAAAAACACAGATAGACGACCTAATTCCAAGAATAAAAGAAAGAATAAAGAAAAAACAAAGAGTTCTTGTAATAACTATAAGTAAACATTTAGCAGAGGAAATTGCTGATTACTTAAAAGAATTTGATATAAAAGTTATGTATTTACATTATGAAATTGATACGCTTGAAAGAGTGGAAATTTTAAAGGATTTAAGAGAGGGGAATTTTGATGTTCTTGTTGGAATAAATTTATTAAGGGAAGGACTTGACCTACCTGAAGTTTCTCTTGTAGCAATACTTGATGCTGATAAAGAAGGGTTTTTAAGAAGTGAGACATCTTTAATTCAAATTGCAGGAAGAGCCGCAAGAAGTATTGATGGAGAGGTTGTAATGTATGCTGATAGAATAACAGATGCAATGAGAGGAGCAATTGAAGAAACAGAAAGGAGAAGGAAAATACAGATTGAATACAATAAAAAATATAACATAACACCTCGTTCAATTGAAAAACCAATCTATAAAAGTGTAAGTGAGATTCTTGGAGGGAAAAATATAAGAGAAGAAAGAAAAATAGCAGAAAAAGAAGAAGAATATTACGGAAAGGATGTTTTTCAGACAATAAAACGACTTGAAAAAAAGATGATGGGAGCAGCAAAAAAATTGGATTTTGAGCAGGCAATATATTACAGGGATAAAATAAAAAAACTAAAAGAAGAAAAATAAACTTAAACCTTTCAAATGTAAAACTATAATTTAAGATATTTAATTATTTCTATTAGTATGTTTTCATTTCTTCTTTTTCCCCTTTTTATTATTTTAACAGCATAAATATTATCCTAAATTCCCATATTTTTGGACACTAAGATATTCATACTATTTTTACATCAAATGTATACTAAAAATTAATATCCCCCTCACCCTTCCCCTCGGGCGTAGCCCTACGGGCGAGCCTATCCCCTGTGGGGAGAGGGGAGAAGAAGAGAGGGATATTTCCTTCTCCCCAACGGGGAGAAGGAAAGGATGAGGGGGCAAGTATTTTCCCCTTTATTAAACCGACTAAAGAAGCGAGGGGTAGCAAAGCAGAGTTG
>Ga0208825_1000299_pt1 | contig 50424 bp, 25 predicted proteins | sample AD_UKC113_MetaG_FD_184450 | JGI IMG/M metagenome (GOLD analysis project Ga0208825, IMG submission 184450) | Active sludge microbial communities of municipal wastewater-treating anaerobic digesters from Hong Kong - AD_UKC113_MetaG (SPAdes)... | ecosystem: Engineered > Bioreactor > Anaerobic >... | reverse complement strand
AAACCAGATAAAAATTATCCGTGTAATAATGCGGATTAATTCAATATTCTTCCCGTTTTTTTCAGCTTCTGAATTTTTAGGAAATTTTACATTTTTAAGTGCCCAGAAGTACCAGTTTTGGATTTCAGCATAGAATTGTTTTGTGATAGGCTCAACCGAGAACGCCTCTTTTATTTCGTCAAGAGAAGAGAAATCGCAAGTGCCAACATAATCTAAGAAAGTTTTATTTTGCTTTTCACTGCTAACCAAATAAGTAAATCGTTTATAGGTGCTAAAAATTCTTTTTGTTCCAAAATAGCTAGCGAAAATAAGAGAAAAACGGTAATTTTTTTGATTTTTTGCTTTATCATCGTAATAAAAAATGAATAGACCTGCATCGGCGTTCATTTTTTTGAGAATGTCTTTTCCAATTTCAAATTGATTTTTCTTGCTTGTACGCTCCGTAATGGGTTTAGAGGATCGTATTAAAAAGAACTCCATATTAGAAGCATTATCAAGCTCAATTTCTCCAACCTGAAGCGGGGAATCGAAAATTTGTTCACCTTTACTATTTTGAAAATTTGATTCTTTAAGTGGAAAATCGACATTGTTTACAAATTGAGCAAATTTATAATTTTTATCTCTTAGCCAATTATGTAAATCTTGAACTTGGCAATTATCAATAAATTTTTCTAAAGGATTTTTCTCTGTCATAATATAACCTATATAATTTTCTAATTAATTTAAAATAATTGAATATCGGATTGATCGTGATTTTCAATTGCAAGAATAACTTCCCTGGTGAATTGTTTTTGGCGTTGTTTTTCTTTTTCGAGATAATTTCCCCCGCCAAGTTGTTTTTCAATTTCTGTCAAAGTTTCAACTACATTATTAATATATTTATCAGAGATATTATTATTCTCAAGTTCAATAATTTTTCTTAAAGTATTATCGGGGAGAGTACCAAAATCGGTAATATCCTCAAGTAGTGTATCAATAAAATCTTTAAGTGGCTCAATTTTTTGATTTGGATTTTTCTTTAAAAACTTAAGAAGATTGTAAGCTTTTTGTTGCAAGCTATTGTCATTGTAAGTTGAATGCTCGTGTTCTTTAATATTTTTCAATTCCTCATAATAGTCCCAGAAATGTGGGCTAAGAGGGATGCGTGGGGTATCGTAATCTGTAATTATTTTATCATAAACATCTTCAAAGTTCAAGTTGAGTTCTTTGCTGCCGTCAGAATAATTGGCATAATTTATAAAGAGCATAGATTTTTTGATAATCACGAGGAGTTCATTATCAGTGCTGTTTTTAGCAACTTTTAATCTTTTAGGAAAATTATCTAATGATTTCACAATATCGGGATATTTAGATTTAATTTTTTCAAAATTACTAAGCATTCTAGTATAAAAGCTTTCTTCTTCAAGCGAATCGACATTTTTTGTAAGACGTTTGTACAGTTCTGAGGGAGTTGGCTCTTCATCATTATCGAAAATTTTAGCATCTTCACCAAGTGCATTATGAATAAGGAACATTTTATTTTGAGCTATTTCACGGGACCGCACTTGATTCGAGCCCAATTCAGTTGGGAAAAAATTAACAATATAAAGCTGATCAAAGACTTTTTTACTAATACGATTTATTCTGCCAACTCTTTGAATTACTCTGACGGGGTTCCAGGGAATATCATAATTAATTACCATACCGGCGCGATTTAAATTATAACCTTCGGATGTTTTATCGGTAGATAGCAATATATCAAAATCATCAGATTGTTTATTATAGGAAGCATCAAAGTTCTCATAAATTTGAGCATTTGTCTTCTTAGACAGTTTGCCTGGCACTACTAATACTCGATCCTTAAATTCTGTTTTATTAAAAGCATCTGCAAGATAAGTAATTGTGTCAATATATTCAGAGAAGACAACAATTTTCCTTTTCGGTTCTTTATTTTGAGGTTGCTCATTAAGGATTTCACGTATTCCTTTAATTAGGCGATTTGATTTGGGATCATTATTCAATAAATCAAGTTGATCAATTTCTGAGAGGATATTTTCAAATAATTTAATATCAGATTCGATATCAGCGATAAATTCTTTTTTTAATTTGAATTTTGAAATTTCATATATTTCACTATCATGAAAATCTTTGGAAGTAATTTTCTCTTTATTTCTAATTTTTTCTTCTAATATTTTATTAAATTCCTTAAGATTCTCAACTAAGACATCAAGAAAATCCTTGTCATCATCAATATCGAGCGACTTATCTATTATCCTTCGATTGAGAATATATAAGCCACCATCGATACTTTGTTCGCTTAATTTGATAAATTTGAGAGCATTTTCATGAATTGTTTTAAAATTCTCAATTGTTTCTTTAAATGAATTAAAAGAACTTTCAAAGCGTTTCACAACCAACCTTCTCATAAATTCATATAAATTGAATTGCTGAGTTAATCGGAAGGCATCCTTGCTTTTATTCTTTCCCTTATCATCATTTTGTAAATCTTCATAATCGATAAAACCAGTTTGATAAGCAAAAGGTCTATAAATAGCACCTCTAAATTCACCACCAGTTTGAGGATTAGCGAAATATTTCGAAATTACAGCATCATAAAATTCAATTTGCTCAGGTGTTAATTCATAAAACCATTCAGATGGATCCGCAAGAGTAGAAAGTTCTTTAATTTCATTTTTATAATAAGGATTTTTCTGGAGGTCCAGCCTATTACGTCTAATAATGACGGGTTCGATGACCTCTCTAATTTCTTTTGCGATTTGTTTAGATTTTAATTTGATTTTATCCGGATCAATATCATTTGAGTTAAAAATTGACTTATATTTTTTCTTTGAATTTTCTCTTTTTTTGGAATCAGAGGATTTATAATTACGCTTAATGTATGATAATTTATCAAAAATAGATCCAAAATCATCAAACTTTGCTTCGAGATTATTTGATAGAGTGATACTGGACTTCTTAGGTAAAATAAATAATTTTAGCAAGGAAAAGATATCGGCGGGTTTGTTATTAAAAGGAGTTGCCGTAAGAAGAATAACTATTTTCCCACGACAAATGTTTTTAAGAAGTTCATAATCTTTTGTGTTTTGATTTCTAAACCTATGTGCTTCATCAATAATAACAACTTCGATATCTTTTGACTTTGAAACTACATTAAAGACAGATTCCAAATCGCCTAGAGAATAAGCCTCCCATCCAAGTGAAGCAAGTTTAAATTCTTCGAGATATTTTTTCCATCCGTAATTTTTCTCCTTATCCCCTACAATGCTTGGTGGCGCTATAACAATGCCACGTTTTTTTAATTCGTAAGCAACAGCAGATGCAATAATAGTCTTCCCCAGTCCAACAACATCGGCAATAATGACACCATTATGATTTTCAATGATAGATAATGCTTGCTTAATGGCATCAATTTGATATTGATACACTTTGTAATTGTTTTCTTGCAATATTTCTTTTACTCGATCACTCAGCTCTTTACCTTTGAATAAATCTAGATAAGATTTTAGTACATAAGCGTATGCTTCAAAAGGTGTTATTTCTCTTAATAATGTTTCATATTTCAACAGATTGATTAGTTTTTCTTTATATGTTTCGATTTCTGTAATTTTCATTGATTTGTTTTCCCATAAGTCATCAAAATATGCCTCTGCATCAGCAACTCCGTAATCACTAATTTCAACATTAAATTCATTTTGAGTAGTTAGCCCAGCTTTTGTAAGATTGCTACTTCCTGTGATGAATAATTTGTCTCTACCTACTTGTGATTTATTTAAATTAAAAATATATAATTTAGAATGATTTGGCGAATTAGTCTTTCTAATTATTAGTCTATTTTGATTTAAAAGATCAATAAAAAAGGGAGCTTGTTCAAAAAATTCCTTTTTATCAAATTCAGTGGAACTTGTAAAAGTTCGAATAGATTCAAAATACATTTCAAAATTTTGTCTTGAAGAAACCTGCGTTTCATTAATTGAAAATTCAATTAACTGATTGTTCATTTTATCTACATTTAATCCAACAAGTACTTTCAGAATAACATCGGGATTTTTTTTCAAATTCTCGTATAGTTCTTTTATACCCGAAAAATAAAAATATGCGACTAGAAATTTTAGTTCATCGCTAGTTTGGATCAACTCTTTGAGTCTTTTTTCTAATTTGTCTGCTCCTGAATTGGTGATAAAGTTTTTCATAAATTTATTCCATAATTATATATAAAATCTAAAAATAATATTGTCTCATTTGATTGCATTATAGCATTAAATTAAGACAGTGTGTTCCAATTATTAATTTCATATAATGCTAAATGATAAATAAATGCAAATTAATGAAATTTGCTAATTATTTATGCATTAATTCTTCAAATGCTTTAATTGCATCATCCACACTTATTGATTCGATAGAATCAGTTGTGAGCAATGCTTTGTGTGGCGTTTTATATGGCGTCCATGGTAATAATTTTGGTGGAATTTCGGGTGTATGAAAAAATACAACTGTGGGAATTTGGAAAGCAGCTGCAAAATGCACCGTTGCTGTGTCAGGCGTGAGAAAATAATCGCAAGTGGATATCATTTTAGCAAGCAATTGCAAATCGTCTGTAATTGGTGCGGGACTTGCGTTCGTTGCAGAGCAAATTTCTGCCTGCAAATCTTGCAGATTTTTTTGTACAAATACATAAATTTCAAAATCGGGGTGATTTTCGAGAAATTTATTAATAAAACCAATATAATTATCAATACCCCAAAATTTTGCTTTTGTGGATCCTGCAAGATTTATTCCAAGGCGTTTTTTATTATTATTTTTAGGAATAGGATTTATTATATTGTCATTAATATGTAAATTTATTTTTTTGTCAATATTTGCAGTAGCAATATTAAACGGCAGCAAAATATTCATCACTCTATCTACGATATGAACCTGAGACTGATTAGGAAGAGGTACAATGTGAGTATATACTGAGCGATTTTCTTTATCAAACCCAAGTTTATATTTGCTCTTAATCAATTTCATCATTATTGAAGAAGTACGTGATGGGCTATCAAGCAAATCTATTATTAAATCATAATGTTCAGCGTTCAAATGCAAAATTAGAGGTATAATTTTAAATAAGTTTTTTTCGTAATACCAAATTTTCTGGAAAAATGCTTGAACAAAGGGGGTTGCAGCTATATTCTTTTCTCCCAAGCAAATATGGAATTCCTTTTCGGGAAAATTTGCTTTAAAAGCTTCAAACAAAGGAAGCGAAATAATCACATCACCTAGTCTATCCTGGCGAAGCAGTAGAACTTTTTTAATGTCAGATTTTGAGAATATATCTTGCGGGGATGCGATTATTTCCATTTGTGCTAAACGAATTCGATGTGCATTTCAGCGGCTTTGATTGAATGTGTTAGCGCACCGATAGAAATACCATTAACGCCGGTATGCAAATATGGTTCGATATTGGATAAATTAATTCCACCCGAAGCTTCGATATATATATTTTTTCCATTTCTATGATTACGAATGATTTGTACAGCTTCTGAGACACGCTCGGGGGACATATTATCAAGCAAAACAGCATCCACGCCAATATCTAATGCATTATACAATTGTGCAAAAGTATCTACTTCCACCTCAATTGGAAGATGTGAATAATTATTTTCCTTAACGTGTTCAACAAGCACATCAAGCTGCTTACCCGCAAGATGATTATCCTTAATTAGAATTCCTGATGATAAATCTAAACGATGATTTGTTCCACCTGCTTTAGCGACGGCATATTTTTCAAATAGACGCAATCCTGGGGTAGTTTTTCGAGTATCGAGTATTTCTATATTATAAGGTTTAGCCAATTCCACGAATTTGCGGGTTTTATTTGCGATACCGCAGAGTAATTGAATTAAATTGAGTAGCGAGCGTTCCAGCGATAAAATTTTTACAGCAGGTCCAATAAACCGTGCGATTACTGTGCCATCCTGCACATAATCACCATCGTTTGAAAGTATCTCGATTCTCACTGATTCATCAAAGAAACAAGGAATAATTTTTTCACCAATAAATACAGTATCTTGTTGAGTGATTAGCTTTGCCATAACAATATCGCGATTATCAATAGTAAGCTCAGTAGTAATATCGTTGTTTGGAATATCTTCAGCAATAAATTCAGCAATTTTTGATTTGATATATTCTTCTGATAAATTAGTTATTTGCTTATATAACATTAGCTTAACTCCAGCATTTTTTGAATTGGCAATAAAGCTTTTTGGCGAATTTCTTCCTGTACATCCACTTCGGGCGCCAAATTTTCCAATGCTGAAATAATTTTATCTAATGTGTTTAAACGCATAAATGGGCACATATTGCAGCTACATCCTTCCAAATCAGGTACTTCTAAGTAAATTTTCTCGGGTGCAAGCTTTTGCATTTGGTGAATTACGCCAGGTTCCGTCAAAATTATAAATTTCTGCTTCTCACTTTCAACTGCTCTGCTAATTATTTTGGTCGTGGAACCAATTATATCTGCATATTTCAAAATATTCGGAGGACACTCAGGATGTGCCAGGACTTCTGCGTCGGGATTTTCTGCAATCATTTGCTTGACTTTTTCTTCTGAAAATTTTTGATGAACAATACAAGCACCATCCCATAAAATTATGTCACGATTTGTTGTTTGCTTGACAAATGAACCCAGGAATTTATCAGGACCAAAAAGCACTTGCTTATCTGTGGGAATTGAATTTACAATTTTTGTGGCATTAGATGACGTGCATATTATATCGCTCAGCGCTTTAACCTCGGCAGAAGTATTAATATAACTGACCACAACGGAATTCGGATGAGCATCTATCCACTCTTTATATTCATCGGCAGGTGCGGAATCGGCGAGCGAGCATCCCGCCATCAAATCAGGAACGATTATTTTTTTGGTAGGGTTCAAAATTTTTGCGGTTTCTGCCATAAAATTAACTCCGCAAAATAAGATAACATCTTGCTCGACCTTTTGGGCATATTGGGATAAGGCAAGCGAATCGCCAATAAAATCAGCAATATCCTGAATATCAGGATCTTGATAATAATGAGCTAGAATAACGGCATTACGCTCTTTTTTCAACTCCTTAATATGCTGGATTTTCTCCTCGGTAGTGAGCGTTTCTATATTTATATCAATTAATTCCATTACATTCTCAAAATTAATGAAAAAGTAATTGACGAATATTATTTTTTTGAATTATGAATTTAAGGGCGATTCCTGAATCGCCCTTAAATCATCGCCCCTACAAGATGATTATACTAATTCGGAAATGGCTTTGCCTTGCATATAGAGCAAAAGGTAATCGGGACTACCTGTTTTTGAATCAGTGCCACTCATATTGAATCCACCGAATGGATGGCTGCCGACCATAGCTCCGGTGATTTTACGATTGAAATAGAGATTGCCAACGTGGAAATCGCGTTTTGCTTTGATGATTTTTTCACGATTTACAGTGCAAACGCCACCTGTCAAGCCATATTGAGTATTATTTGCGATTGCAAGTGCATCATCAAAATCTTTTGCACGCAGTACTGCAAGCACGGGGCCGAAAATTTCTTCTTGTGAAATACGGGAATCGGGAGCAACATCGGTGACAATAGTTGGTTGTATGAAATAGCCGGGGCGGTCTAATTTATTGCCACCAACAACGATCTTACCTTCTTTCTTAGCAATTTCAATATATTCAAGGATAGTTTTTTCAGCGGAGGCACTCACTACGGGTCCTATGCGATAATTTTCTGTTGGCTCGCCAATAGGTAAAGCCTCGGTTGCTTTTATCAATTTTTCGAGGAATTCATCATATATTTTATCATCTACGACAACACGCGAACAAGCAGAGCATTTCTGACCTTGGAAACCATAAGCAGAGCTAACTGTGATATTTACAGCTTCATCCAAGCAGGGAGCTTCACTATCGATAATCAGTGTATCTTTGCCGCCCATTTCAGCGATAACGCGTTTTAGCCAAATCTGACCTGGATGGACAATTGCAGCACGTTCATAAATGCGTTTGCCAACATCGACCGACCCTGTAAAAGAGATAAAACGTGTTTTTGGATGATCGACAACAAAATCACCCGTTTCACTACCACTTGCTACCAGCAAATTAAGTACTCCATCAGGCAAACCAACTTTTTGCATAATGCGAGCAAAAATATATGCCATCATTGGGGATTCAGAGCTTGGTTTTAGTACAACGGTGTTCCCTGTAACAATGGCAGCTGCAGACATCCCAGCCATGATCGAGAATGGGAAATTCCATGGGGGTATAATTACGCCTACTCCTAAAGGAATATAACCATATTCGGAAAATTCGCCTGGAAGTGAAGGAATATCCGCACCTCTCATATAGCGAAGCATTTCTCTGCCATAATATTCAAAGAAATCAACACCTTCTGAAACATCTCCATCGGCTTCTGCATAATTTTTGCCCACTTCTTTAATCATCCAGGCATTAATTTCATAACGATGTTTGCGAACATATTCAGCGGCTTTAAAGAGAAATTCTGCTCGTTCTTGAGGTGGAAAATTTCTCCACCACTTGAATGTTTCATAAGCAGTATTTATAGCACGTTCTGCTTGGTCTGCGCCACTTTTTTGAAATATACCAACAACTTGTTCAGGGTTTGCGGGATTAATTGATTTGGTTTTTTTCTCAGAAAATATGTCTTTTCCTCCAATTATATTTGGATACTCTCGTCCAAGTTCATTTTCAACTTTTGCAAGGGCATCTTTTTGTTTTTTAACATTCTCGGGATTAGAAAAATCAATAAAGGTTTGATTTGAAAAAGGAACCATAATAACCTCAAATAAAATGAATGAAATTTATAAAAAATGCAAATTAAGTATAATCGAAAAATTATTAACATTATATTAATATATTTTCTAATCCGAAGACTTTTCAATTAAGTATTAATACGTAAATTATAATTAATAATTTTTATTAATTTTGTGAATAAATGATATATTATATGGTAAATAATAGACGAAATTTAGGAAAATCTAAAAAAATATTTTATCTAACTTTTATCTTCTTAATTTTTTTAGAACTTAATATCGTAAATAATAGTAAGTCTTATGCACAGAGTTCGGAAAATGTTGGAATTGGTACAAACACACCTGATAATTCTGCAATATTGGATTTAGATGTCAATTCAATGACAACTAAGCGTGGTTTGCTGATACCAAGAGTGACTGCTGCACAACGTAATTCAATCACAAATCCAGCAACAGGATTAATTATATATGTAACAGATGATAATAATTTTTACTATAACGCGGGAACGCCTGCCAGTCCTAATTGGATAGCATTAGTTTCTGCAGTTGCAAACATACCATTTGAAAAAATTGCATCAGGAACAAATACATCAGCAACTATGACGGTGGGGAATGGTGCAGCTTTGCTTCCATCGGGTACGGGATATATTCAAGCAAATCGATTTGTTGGAACGGGGTCAATAAGTGATGCGGTGGATTTAACTACAAATGAAGTAAATGGTATTCTTCCAATTTCAAAAGGCGGTACCAACCTTTCCACAATTCCTATTAATGGGCAGATTCTTATTGGGAATGGTACAAATTATTCATTGAATACTCTAACTGCAGGAACAGGGATAAATATTTCAAATGGTAGCGGAACAATTCAAATTTCGACTGTCTCAAATGCTATTGACCATAATGCTTTGTTAAATGTGCAATTGGCGGGGAGTGGAGTTCAATATGGGCATATTTCTGACCAAGCTCAAACAATAGCAGGGGCAAAAACATTTTCAAGCAATATTATAGCCCCAACATATTCTTCAACTATTTCAAGCGGGACAGCCCCATTTACAGTTAATTCGCAAACATTAGTAACCAATTTAAATGCTGATTTATTAGATGGGAAAAATGCCTCTGACTTTTTAGAACATGGGAATACAGGAGATTTGACGACAACAACAGCGGGGGTGTCAATCACGGGCGGAACAGGCGCAGTGATAGGGACAGGAACAACGGTCAATATTGTAACGGCAAGTTCAACGGCAACAGGATTATTAAGTTCTACGGATTGGACAACATTTAATGGGAAGGAAAATGTTTTGACATTCAGCACACCGTTGAGTCGAAGTGGAAATGCAGTATCGATAGGACAGGCAACATCAACGACAAGTGGGTATTTGAGTTCAACGGATTGGAATACATTTAATAGTAAGCAGGATGCAATGGCAAGGGGAGATTTGACGACAACAACAACGGGGGTGTCAATCACGGGCGGAACAGGCGCAGTGATAGGGACAGGAACAACGGTCAATATTGCAACGGCAAGTTCAACGGCAACAGGATTATTAAGTTCTACGGATTGGACAACATTTAATGGGAAGGAAAATGTTTTGACATTCAGCACACCGTTGAGTCGAAGTGGAAATGCAGTATCGATAGGACAGGCAACATCAACGACAAGTGGGTATTTGAGTTCAACGGATTGGAACACATTTAATGATAAATTAGGAAATGGAAGCACTGCGGGTGGAGATTTAAGTGGGATTTATCCAAATCCAACAGTTTCAAAGATCCAGGGTAATGCAGTATCAACATCAATTCCATCCAATGGACAAGTATTGAAATGGAACTCAGCACAATCGCGATGGGAACCTGCAAATGAAGGTGCTGGCGGGACAGTAACTTCTGTTGCTTTATCATTACCTTCTGAATTTAATATAACAGGTTCACCAATTACAACATCGGGAACAATAACAGGACAATGGGCTACAGAAAATCAACATTATATATTTGCTGCACCAATTGCATCTTCAGGAACACCTACTTTTAGATTATTGGATACATCGGATATACCTGGATTAAATGCGTCAAAAATTACATCGGGAACACTTCCTGTAAATCGTGGTGGAAGTGGTGCAAGTTCTCTAACAGGTATGTTAAAGGGAAATGGTACAGATGCATTTACGGGAATTACAGCAAAGGCAGGCCAGATGACATACTGGAGTGATAATAATACTATCGCAGGCGATGATAGCTTGAGTTGGGATGCTACTAATAATAAACTTACTATTGGAGGAGATTTAGTTGTTACGGGGATAATTGACCCAAAAGCTTTAATATTGATACCACAGAATATACAACCTTCAACTAAAGAAGGTGCAATATATTATGATAATAATGAAAAAAAATTAAAAATACAGACAAATTCCGGGACTGAAACTATCATATCTGGTAGTGTAGCGGGAAATAATTGGATGTTGTCGGGAAATAGTGGAACAGATTCTACGACGCATTTCATTGGAACTACTGATGAGCAGGCACTTGTTTTAAAAACTAACAACACCGAAAGGGTACATATTTCAAAAAATGGCAAATTTTTTATAAATAATCCAACAAACACTCCTGATTCAATTCAAGTTTCTATAGTAGGTGATACAAAGATTGATGGTGATCTTGTGGTAACAGGTAAAATTGATCCAAGCACAATTGATATGATCCCTTTGAGTACATCTCCCTCTTCACCTCAAACAGGTACAATCTATTTTGATAATACATCTAAATCTTTAAATGTTTATAATGGGACTAAATGGAGTGAAATGTCAAGGGACCCAGTAGTGGCGAGAGCATATTTGAGTAGTGACAAGACAATTTCCAATACAACTGAGACAAAAGTCAATTTTGACTCGGAGTCATTTGATCCAACAAATTCATTTTCTGATGGTAAATTTACAGCTCCCGTAGATGGTTATTATCAAATAAGCGCGACATTATGTACACGACTTAATATAAATACAACAAATTATACCGTGTCAATTATGAAAAAAAATGGTTCAGAAATTGGGCGGGGAACAATTTATGCTCCAACGACGAATAGTACTGGTAATTTAAAAAATAATACGACAACAGTAAATGATATAGTTTATTTAAGTACAGGTGATTATATAGAAATTTATCTTTATGGTTTTACTAATTCAAATCCCCCAAATATTACACTTTATGGGGGTACTTCATTGACTTATATATCTATAAACTTGATTAAATAACAAATTCCCTGTAGTGTTTATGTTGCGTTTTAGAAGAAAAGTTGAAAATAGTCCGAATATAAGACAAAAATATAATAAATCATTTTTGTCTTTATTAAAATTTTTGTTTGTGAACAATTACATAAATGTCGGTTTAATTTTATTGCTAATTAATATAAGCGGCATTAAAAATCAAATAAAAGCACAAACAAATTTTTATATAAATCAAAATGCAACAGTAAAAGTATCCCAAAATGCAATTCTGCGAATTAATGGGCATTTAACTATTAGTTCGGGGGCTGTTCTTACACAAGATGCAAATAATATAATAGCATTAACAGGCGATTTTGAGAATAATGGAACATTATCTAATAATAATGATACAATATTATTCACGGGCAATATTGACCAAAACATTAAGGGGAGTGCGCTCACTTTATTTCGTGTTCTTTCTATAAATAAAACATCAGGGAAAGTCAATCTTCTAACGCCAACACGCATTGAACAATCTCTGCGAATTATTTCAAATTCTATTTTTGACCTAACGAACAATGACTTAACGGTTAGCCCAACTGCAAAAATTTATTCAGATAATGGAATTACAGAAGATTACACTACATTTTCAGCAAATAAATGCATAGTTAATTCAGGTAGTAACACAGATCCTTTGCAGGGTGCATATTTGATTAAAGAACTACCTACCAATCCCTCTCTTCCTTATGAAGCACAATTTCCTATTTCAACGCCAGGTGTATATACACCTTTGAGAATAAGAATTCTTTCAAATGGAGCAACATTCGGGAGCAATCCATCATTGAAAGTCAAACCCGTTCCACTTGAGCATCCCGCAGTTGAAGTTCCAAATGTGTCTCTCCAGAAATATTGGGTAATTGCCTCAAACGATATTAATTTGAATATTAAAGGCGCAGAGATTTTGGGGTACTATGCGTCATCAGAAGTAGAAGGAAATGAGGGAAGCTATAAAGTGCTATTGTTTGCTCCTTCGTGGAATGATCCGCAAGGATATTGGAGAATTGAACCAGGAGTTAATAATTATGTTGATTTCAATGCGAAATATTGGTATTCTCAGCAAACAAGTATTTTAGATGGAGATTGGACAATTGGTGAAGCAAATGCGGGGCAAGCAACTTATTTTGCTCGAGCAGACGGGGATTATAATAATCCAAATACGTGGTCAAAAATTTATTATGATGGTGCCGTATCCAATACAATTCCGAATAAACGTTCAGATAGAGTAAGAATACAAAATCATACTATCACTATATCAAATTCAATTGCACAGGCAAATATTGTTGCTGTTGAGACAGGAACTGAGGGGAGAACGTCAGGTATATTAAAGATACAATCAGATAATGTTATAACGGGCGACACATTCAGACTTGAAAATAACGCAAAATTATTTATTGGACATACTCAGGGGATTGACATTGCGCCTAATCTTGTTGGTGCAATACGTACAGATATAAGACAATACTCGAGCGAAGCGATTTATGGGTATTGGGGAAGTGGCACTCAGTCATCGGGTCAGGGAGTTCCAGATATTATTCGTTCTTTTATTGTTGAAAAGGACCCAAATACTAGCGTAGTGTTAAGCAAGAATTCATCGATAACTGATTCACTCGTTATTAATTCAGGAATTTTGGATCTTCAAACAAATTCCTTGAATGGTTATACTTCCAATCGTGCTTTACGAATGCGTGGAGGGGAGATGATTGTACGGGCTGATTTTCTCTTGAATTATTCTCCACCTTCTTTTGAATATGGTAAAATAACATTTGACGGTGAAGGTAATGCTGTTATTCCTAGTTCCGGTTCTACACCTGGCGTTTTGAAGTATAATGATTTGTCAATTAAAGGAAATCGGGCGGGGAATATAACATTCCAAACGAGCGGAGAGGTGCGTTTAAAAAATAATTTTGACATTTCGGGATTGAATTTTAATAGCACTGCTTATGGTTTTCAAACAGCAGGTTCAACGGTACGATTTTTAAAAAATGGTCCTCAATCAATTCCTTTTCAACCCGCATCACCTGCGGATAGTTTAGTGAATATTCGATATTATAATTTGATTGTTGATAGTGCAGGTGTCAAAGAGATAACAGGTAGCAATTTATCCACGTTTGTAATTTTAAATAATCTGAGAATTGAAGGCAATGCAGAATTTAAACAAAATAATCCAAATATTGAAATTCTAGGGAATTGGAATAATATTTTAGGTAAATTTATTCCTAATCCCTTGCAAACTGTGATTTTTACATCTCCTTCTGCCTCTATTAATACGACAATTACAACACGTGACACTTTGGAAAATCCTTTTGAAAATGTGTTAATAAATGGTACGGGTGGTGTGAAACCCTTAGATAATTTATTAATCAAAGGAAATTTAACATTCGCTGCATCTTCTAATTTAATTCTTGAAAATACTAATTTATATCTTCAAAAGAATTGGACTAATAACAATGGGAATTTCTCAGCAACAAATAGCAAAGTTGTTTTTGAGGGAAATTCCGTCCAAAGTATATCTAAGACAAATGGAAATGAAACATTTTGGGATATTGAGTTAAATAATTCAGCAAATTTGAATTTTAATTCTGTTGGCACAACAAATAATAATGGAATAATTGTCAACAATAATTTACAATTAACTAACGGAAGAGTGGATGCTCGCGATAGGTTTATTCAAGTAAATGGGCAAATTACTAGGCCAGGCGGTGGATATATTAATTCAACTTTAAGGAGATTTATTGATACAGGAACTGTTACTTTGCAATATGAAGTTGGATATGAAAATAGTTATACACCTATTACATTGGCATTTAATGGAACAGGTGGGGCTCGCGGTATTATTCAAGTGCTTGCAGATACAATCTCAACAACAACATCACCAATTAGTTGGGCAGATGCAATCCCAAGCGAAATAAATCCTACAGGTAGCCAACTGAGCCCATATAAACATATTGCACGACAATGGAGTATTACAATTCCAAGCGGAAGCGCATTCGCCATTGGCGACAATAGGAAATACAATGCTACTGCACATTTTATACCTGGTGCTTCGCCAAATGGTGATTTAAGAAATGGTACCGAACCATCTATAATAAATGCAGTTATGCGAACTTCATCTCAATGGATACAACCATTACAATACGGTTCTTATCCTTATGTTGTAAAGTATAATGATTCAACACGTTTTGCTGAAATGATTGATTTTGGTACAATTATGCTTGGCGAACCAGGGGTTTTGACATTCTTTACACGTGGAAATGGCAATTGGAATGAGCCCACAAATTGGTCACTAGTTTCTTATGATGGGGCTCCATCAAGTGTTTATCCTGGACAAAACACAAATGTGTTTCAAGCGTATATTGGAAAAAATCATAATATTACCTTGAACACAAATATTACAGTTGATACATTGGATATATTCAAAGGTAAGGTGATTATCGATTCAAGCGGTATATTGGATTTATCTACAAATGTAATTGCAGGCAATGGCGAGTTCCGTTTAGCAAAATATGGGACAATTAAAATTGGCGATGCAAATGGAATTAATTCATCGGGTTCAACGGGAAACATACAAACTTTTGTTAGAAATTATAATTATAATTCCCATAATCTTGGAACTTTTATTTATTCAGGCAATGGCTCGCAAAATTCAGGAACGGGCTTACCCACTGGAGCAGATACGACAAACGTGCTTATAATTGATAAACCTTCGGGGAATTTGACTATTAATGCTTCAAATACTCTGCATATTAAAGATAGTCTTTATATTAAATCGGGTGGATTTAATTTAGGAAATCAAGATTTGCACTTATATGGAAATATGCGTAAAGCTTATGGTGCATTATTTCAGCATAATAATCGCAACGTTGTTATCAAAGGAATAGCAAGCGATACTCTAACTTCGGAGAATTATAATGAGGGAATTGCCTTTTATAATTTGACAATTAGCAAATCTGCAAGCTCGGGTAATGTTATGCTTGACACACTCACTTGGATACAAATAGATAATAATTTAACTTATAGCAATAATAAGTCAGTTATTGATGCAACATCTAAAAAGTCCGAGACGTATCCACCTTTTGTTACTTTCGGAACAACAGCAACTGTAACAGGAGCGGATCATTATAATGCTTCTCAAAACGGTGGGTGGATTTATGGGGAAGTCAGGAAGAATATTCCCGCTGGTGATGCGCCTGTTGTTATTTTTGAAACAGGCACGCAAAACCATTATGCCCCATATAGAATTGATTTTGCGTCTGGTTCAGGTTCATCAGCGGGTTATCTTGGTGTTTACGCAATTGATGGATTTCATCCAAAATTATATTCATCACCTACCAGTTTGTATCCAATTAATCCAAACCGTGTGATTACCAATTACTGGAAAGTAAAGAAAATTAAAAATTCTACATTTGTTCGGGGTAACCGTAATTATACTGCTCGCGTGGATTTGGTAAATCCTGATAAGGCAACACTTCTCGACTGCTTTGGATGTGCTGACTTAGCATATTATCGAGGAGGTGACTCTTTGCAGTGGTGGCAACCATTGTATGCAAATGGCACGGGTGAGAACAACAATCTAGCTGGAAGTTTATGTGGAGACACTAGATTTACGCCCTCTCCTACTCCAAATTTTAGTTATAATGGAACAGCTTGTGGTTCAACAAGTATTATGGCATATATACAAGTGAATAATGTATCCACTTCACAAGCGTTCGGCAATCAAGAAGTATATGCAAATGGCGATACTTTGCTTGCAGATTTCGTAGCAGGTAATAGAAATTCAATTAAATACTATAATTTTTATTCAATTAATAATGGTGATTGGACTGATCCCAATACTTGGTCGACAGTTTCATATTTCTCTACCGTGAATGAGGCAGCAAGCGATCCAGACCCATTAATCAAACCATTCCCTGTTCGACAATACGATAATGTTTTGATTGGTAATAATAAAAAAGTAACACTTAACACAAATATTGGGCATAATGATTATACATTTGCATCCTCAAATAACGTCCATACTTATGTAGGCCCAAGTGTCTCAGTTGAAAATACAGGTACATTGATATTTGGAACGCGCGTTTTACGTGGAAATACATTTAATGCTTTTAAAGGATCGACAATAGTAATAGGCTCATTATCGGGGCTTAATACAGGAATATCGGGTAATATCATACACGGACAATATGGTGCAGAACCAAAATATAGTGATACTATAAATGTTGTTTTTTCAGCAGAAGGTCAAACTGCAAATGTACAAGAATATTCAGTAGTTGATAGAAACGCAACAACGCATTATCTTGAAAGATTGATAATGAAGAAGAATTCCGATGGAACAACTGCATTGGATAATTTTACAGGAACAACAGAGCGATATTCAAGTTATGGGCATAATTTCCAGTTCCATAAAAAAGCTGTATTAACTGCGGGACAAAGTTATTATATTCAAGTCAATCCAAGTAATAATACTACAAATCGTAGGATTAGAATGTGGATTGATGTGAATTATAATGGTAATTATACAGATACGGGTGAACAACTTGTGGATATGACAACGGGTGGAGATACAATTAATGTTCAGTCAGCTGCATTTACAATTCCCGCAAGCATCCCACAAGGAACCACTCAAATGAGAGTAGGAATAAGGAATAACACTAACAATTTTGGACCAACTGATAATGGTACAGGAGAATTCGAGGAATACACTATTGATATTATCAATCCAAACGGTGCACTTACTCAAGTCTCGGGACCTGCAATACCTGGAAAATTAGCTTCATTGCAAGTGAATTCCCCTCGAGATTCTTCAACCGTAGAATTGCAAAAAAGTATCGAAGTCGTTGATTCAGTAAAAATCACAAGTGGAATACTAAAAGCAAGTAATGGATCTAACAATTATAATATAAAAGTTGTTAAAGATTTTATCAATGATACAATTAATGGATTTAATGCTGCTACTGCTGAAGTAGAATTTTTTGGAATTGAAAATTCAAGAATTCGGGGTTCACAGCCAATTACATTCAATAAATTGAAATTTAATAAGACATATCAGGATTCGCTAATTACAATTGCTAATAATATATTTGTGAATGATAGTCTTAACTTTGTTTCTACAAATAAAGCAATTGTTAATGATAATATTTCAATAACATTTAACCAAAATTCCAGATTGACAGGCAATTTTACTAATGCTCAAATGTTCAAAGTTTCGGGTAATCTATCAGGTGGTAAATTAGTGAAGATATTCCCATCTACGGGTGGAGCTGCGAACTTTAAGCAATTTCTTTTCCCAATTGGTTTTGATACAATATATAATCCTGTTAGAATTTATGACACAGCAGCATCTTATACAGGATTACCTCGAATCGAAGTTAAACTGATTAATGGAAAACATCCAAATCGATTAACAGATAATATTTTAAATAGATATTGGAATATTGGAACACAGAATTTCACAAATCTTGATAGTCTAAAATTTTACTACCATAAAGCAAATGCTCAAGGGGATACAACGAAGTATATCCCATCATTGTGGCAAACATCATATTGGCAAATTGATGTTGGCGTTAATCCCTGGGCTAAATCATCACCAATTCTCATCAATAATACATTATATTTCAATGGAGATTGGACAGCAGGTGAAGTAGGAGCTTTTTCATCAGGAAGTATTTTTTACAGTAGGAATTCAGGCGATTGGAATAACTATCTTAACTGGTCAACTGATAAAACATTAAAACATTCTGGTCCGGCTGCTTCATATTATCCAGGACTGCTCTTTGAATCAGATACTGTGAATATCGATGGGTATAATATTGTATTCAATCTTGATTCGTGCCGGATAGATAGCCTTAGAATTGGAGGGACAAACCCCTCGCCCAATCCAGGGGTACTTCAATTCGGAACAAATTTGCCTAATAAAAGATTATTTACAAGGCAAGTTTTTCTGGACAACGATAATGGAAGTATAATAGAAAATTCGGGATTAACAACCAATGATACATTATTTATTTCGAAGAATTTGTTAAATAATTCAAATCAAGGAATCATCTTCCAAGATACAAGTGCAGATCATAAATTAGCTTTAAAGTTTTTCTTAGCGGGGAATTCAATAATTTCAGGTAATGGAAAATTTTCTAAGATTAACTCTGTAACATTAAATAAATCAGGTGGATTAAATGATAGTTTGATAATTTCATCAATTCCTTTTGCTGATTCATCAATAAATTCAACTCCTTCATTTATATTTAATTCAGGCGTTTTAGTTAATAATATCTCAGATACCTTGCTTATTTCTAATCCTACATTTAACGTTGAATTAAAACCATCAAGTGCCATTTATGTAAAACAGGGTAGAATTCAGACAAAAAACAATCTCACATTATTCGCAAATTCAAATATTACAATTGACGGAGGAATTCTAGAAATTGGGGATAATTCAAATGAACATCTTTTATATCAAACGGGTTCGCGTATTAATCTAATAAATGGAGAAATTAATATATCAGGCGGCTTAATTCGTCAAAATCCATCATCTTATCCTGAAATAACTATTTCAAATAATTCAATTTTCCGAGTAGGCAAAATCGGAAACACTACTTCTGACCCGTCATTTGATATGCGTAGCGTTAGTTCGATTCTGAATATGAGCGATGGACGAATAATTGTAGCAAATGCTAATCCAAATGCTGCTTCAGATATTGAAATAAACGCTGAAAGTGGGACATTGCTTACTGCAGGAACCATCCAATTGGGCGATTCTATCTTTACAAATTCAAGCAATGAATTTAAAATTGCGGGATCTATGCCGATTTATGATTTACATTTAGTATCTCCGATAAATACAAATAATTATTATTCCAAAATTGCATCATTGAATTTCTCAATTAATCATAATATCTATATTAACGAAAGGCAATTGCTTAATTTAAATGGGAATGTTATAAATCTAAAAGGCGATTTAATTAATTATGGAAGTTTAAATGCTACACCTTCAGCATCTACGACTCAACCCTGGCGCTTTTTACTTAATGGACCTGGTGACCAGCACTTTAAGAATTTTAATTTATCATTACAATATTTCGAGATTTATAGTGTATCAATTTTTAAAACAACAGGCAATTTGATTCTTGGGGATAACGATACAACAACTAATTCATCTATCAAAGTTAATGATAATCTTGAATTTCAGACCGATAATTTAGCATTTATTAATGCAAAGACATATAATCAAAAAGTTATTATTGGACCAAATGCCGCAAACTTAGGACTAAAGCAGATTACACGCAACACATTAGGGCATATCTATGGTGCACTCTCGATTTACATCACAACAGGAGCACAAACAAGATTTTATCCTATAGGTGCAGATACAATCCAAAGCTATCGACCCGTAACTTTAGAAATTACAGGGGATAATAACACTAGTGGATACCTCGATGCATTATTAACCAATTCATCACATCCCGATACAGCAAATTCAGGTTTGGCAACATCGTCAATTATTCCACAATATTGGACAGTTCAGCCGGCTCAAACAAACGGTTTCCAATTAGGGAGTGGAGGTAAATATAAGATTACAACTCAATTTATCAATCCCCAAGATATTCCAAGCGGAGCATCAATTGGACTTTTCGAACATCGTTTACATACACCTACATATCCTCCCGCAGCAAATTGGATAGTGCCTGAGTTCATTTCAAATTCTGATACTACGGTTGTTTCAAGAAATGTCACACAGTGGGGTGATTTTATCATTGGAAATCCTGCGATTGTAACATTTTATTCTTATGCTGATGGCGATTGGCAAAATACAAATTCCTGGTCATTGAGTGGATATACAACTTATAATCCACCATCTCGCATTCCAAGCCAAAATATGGATGTGGTTAGAATTGGCAATGGGAAAAAAATTACTTTACAAAATGGTACTTATCCTACAGTTAGAAATGTGATAGTAGAGACATATAATAGTTTGCCAGGTTATTTCCAAATCAATGGGGATTTAAATTATTTCCGTGGATTATCATTTAATCTTGAGAATAATAATACACTTGGTATTCAACACGTTGACGGAATTCGTCCTGAATCAGAAGGAAATATCGGACCTGTCCAGACAAATGCACGGATTTATGGTACAAGTAGATATGTTTTCAATGCAGCAATAGGAAATCAGCAAACTGGTACAGGTTTACCAAATTATGTAAAAACAATAATTAGCGATAATTCTTCGACAACGGCGAACCGTAAAGTATTCCTTTCTAATTATGTGGGCGCTCCTACTATAAATATTATTGATACTTTACTTATTAGACAAGGCACATTCAGTGGTGGTAATAGAAATCTGCGGATTTTAAATTCATTCATACTCGATTCAAATAATACAGATGGGACTTTCGAACCGCTTAGTGGTAAAGTGATTTTTGACAGTACAATTAACCACTACATAATCTTGAAAAATCGGAGCGGCGTTAACCTCTATGATTTGGAGCTAAATCAAGGATTGTTGTTTGTAAATCGTGAAGGAATCAACCTTACTGATAATACTCACATTTACGTTCAAGACAATTTAAATTTTGTCAATCCGGGAATAATCATTTTGGGTGATGGAATGAATTTGTTCATTAAAAATCCCGCGACAAATGCAATTACTAATTTTTCTTCAAATAAGTATATTAGAACAAGCAGAACCAGTGGGCTGCTCATTCGTTCAATTTCGAACGTTGGTTTGCCGAAAGCATATACTTTCCCCATAGGTTCCTTTGAGACTTCCGATCATTATACACCTGCTGAGATTACAATTCAAAGTGTTAATCAACCTGGACAAATTGGCTCGCGAGTATCTCCAGGTGATGTAGGAGGCTTTCCGGGTGGGCATTCTCATATTTCCACATCTCCTCTTGCACAATACCTGAAGAGATATTGGGTAATTGATTCGGTGCAAGGCGATTTCACTGCAAAAGCAAGATTCAATTATTTGGATACGGATTTAAGTGGAACAGAGACCAATTTAGATCATTTGGGTAGATGGCGGCCACCCTTTGAGCAAGCAAGTGGCTATTGGTTAAGTGTCCCCGTACCTGCTGTTGATTATACGCAAAACTTTTTTGAAACCCCAAATAATTATTCATTTAATGAATTAAGAGGTGATTGGACCCTTGGAAATATCTTCGCATTCAAGCGAATTTTCTATAGTCGGCAATCGGGTAATTGGAATGATCCAAACTCTTGGACTTATGACCCATCGCATTCGGGACCGGTTTTTGGACCTGGTATATGGCCTGATAATTCTCAAGATTCAGTTATTATTGGTGGCGGAATTGGCGCAAATCCTCCTCACGAAATTACTTTAAATCTAAATGCCAATGTGATGGGTACATCGCTCGGGCTTGATGCAAATGATAAAGGCATATTAAATACTCTGACAAATACATTATCGGGTGAATATTTTACAATGGGTGAATTATCCCATCTGAAAATTGGCTCTCCCAACGGAATATCGGTTCTTGGAGAGAATACAGGCAATATTTTGACTATGCAAAGCCGTATTTTTAATACTAATGGCATTTATGAATACAATGGCTCAGCAAATCAAATAATTGGAACAGGTCTGCCGAATATAGTAAATTCTTTAATTATAAATAATTGGGGTGCTTTAGGTAATAATATTGTTTTAGTTGATAGAAACATTAATATACAATCGGATTTATCAATATTACAAGGAACATTAGATTTGCAGACGTTTTCAGCAAATAATACAACATCCTCGGGAACAATGTCTATTTCTCCAAATGCTTATTTAAAAATTGGTGGGAATAATAGTTTATTAGATGCCATCAATAATTATTCGGTTTATAATATTGACACAGATAGCTATATAGAATTTTATGGAAGTGTTGGAAATTCGCAAGTAATAAGTCATATACCTACTAATTTGATTAATGGATTAGGCAATGTTTTGCTAAAAAATGGAGGCACAAAAATTGCTGAGAGTCCATTATTAATAAAAGGTAATTTGATTAATTATAATCCTTCGATTCTTAATGTTTCAAGAATTGATGCTTTGCAAGTACGAAAAAATGTAATTAATGAATCTGCAATACATAATCAGGGGATATTAGAAATTGGTAATTGATTTAATGATTTTAACGTATGATAAATTTTATAAGTATAATTACTTACAAAGAATTAATATTTTTTTAGTAATTTAGTTTTTAACAAGAAATAGAAAATTATAAACAATTTTAATTAAAAATGAGGGTTTTATGAAACAAAAAACAACTATCGTATCAAAACTTTCTATCGTGCTTTTTATTATAGCATTGAATGTTTTGGTAGCATCCGCTCAAAACTTTACAAATAATACGGGCGGAACATATACTGCTGCTTGCGAAGCAGTAGTAAGAATTAAAAGCAACGGGGGACAATTTAACGGTTCTGCTCCACTTGGCCAAACAACAGCGAATCCAATTCAAGGAACTGTTGATTGGGCATCAACCGCTCCAGGCCAACCTGTCCAAGCATTACATTACACTAATCTATATCTCTCGGGTGGAACAAAATCTATACCTGATGGGGTTTATGTTGGAGGATCAGGTTGCACATCACCATTGCCAGGTTACACTGCATTAACAGGTGGTGTAGGCTACTATGCAGCAAGCGGAGACAGAACATACACAGGTACATTCTATTATGAAGGAACAAGCGGGCAAACTATTTTTGCTGAGAATGGTGGCTCGACGGGATTAAATCGCTATAATAATCTAGATTTATCGGGTAGTCCTAAGACTGCGGGAGGCGCCACAACATTAGATGGTTTGCTTGCAGTGCATTCAACTGCTACTCTTACAACAAATTATGATTTTGCCTTAGGAACAGGTGCATCAACAGCTGATGGAAATATTACAGTTACAGGTGGAAATTTCCGAACAACGGGCACAGGTACATTTGCAATGAGTACGGGTAGTGTATTTAATGTCACAGGAGGGACACTCTCGCTCAATTCGACGGGGCATTTTACACAAAATGGAACACTCTCTATTGGAGCTGCGGGAGCTATTGCACTGGGTGCTGGGTCCTATCTTGATGTTGCGGGAGCTTTTACAAATGCAGATGCTGAACATGATAATATGACATTTGATGCAACATCTACTGTTGCATATACAGGTACTTCGGGTACTCAAAATATTGTATTCACAAGCGATGCTGCTCCAGCTAATAATTATGGTATCTTGACATTTACAGGAGCCGCTACGAAAAGTGCAACAGGGAATATCCACACAAGAGGCAACGTTTCAGTTACAGGTGGGATAGTCGATATGGGCACAAATTACGCGACAGGTTATAGTTTCTATACTGATGCAACAGGTGGAAATAAAATTTCTTACACAAGCCCGAATAATGATCAATACATTCAGGGAAAAGTTGTATTAAGAGGTACAATAGGCATAACCACGGCATATACACTTAATAATGCTCAAACACAGGCGACATTCAATACAGCACCCGACGGTACAAGCCCATATTTTGCAATGTTTTCAGTTCCAGGTGTGCAACCCGATAATTCTGCTGATTTTGCACAGGCAACTGATTTAACGAGAAATGTCAGAATAGATTATAGCGGATCAGCAGGTGTTATTTCAACTTTACGTGTTGGTTATGTTGAAAGTGATAAAGTTAACTTTACTGCTAGTGAAGGAAATCTGCGATTTGAAGAAGCCTGGGGCGATAACACAGGCGATAGACAGAAGGTTTCGGGTGGCGCTGGTATTGCAACAAATAACGGAGCTACAGATCCAAGATTTGTTCAATTAGTTACAAATCCATCATTAGGACTTAAATTAGATGGTGCGGCAAATGGTGGAACAATTTATAGTTTGTCACAAAATAGCAATATTGTTCTGACTTCCAAACCAATGCTCTTTATTGCTGTAAATTCAGGAAGATGGACCAATCCAAATACTTGGGATGAAGGTGCATACCCAAGTTCAACGGATAATGCCGAACTTAGAACTCTTGTGTATGCGGGTATTGCTGGTCCTGCTTATGGAACTCCTGCACTAAATAATACAACAACTGAAACATCAGTTTACGGTTCAAATGCAATTGCTAATTCGATAACAATTCCAACAGGTTATGCTAATGCATCTTTGATTGTTGGAAATGAAGATAATGGCGATGGATTTGTAGTGAAAACAGCTTTATCAGGCGTATCAGGTGGAATCAATGCAGGTGTATATAACAACAATGCAACAGCAAATTCAGGAGATTGGAACAACAAGGCGACTGCTCCTGGAGTGGGAACTACTGTTAATGGTCTCTTTATATCAAGTATCAAGAACGCCGGCTATACAGTTAATCCTGTTATCTTTGGAACAGCACAAATTACTAACGCAGGTACAATCACAAACCATCAAGTTATTGAGATTGGACAATAATTATTTTTAATTGCAGTTTCTCCCTCTTTTTCAATAGGGGGAGAACTGTAATTATTTGAAAACAAATTAAATACTTAAAATACATAATAAAATTATTTTTAAATAATAAGTGATTAAATATAAATGAAACAAATAGTTATTAAAATTCTCCTCATATTTTTAATTACAGTACCTACGATTTATAGTCAAGGACTTGAAAATAAGGGTGGGAAAATTGATAATATCGGTACAATACGAGTGAAAAGTGGGCAAGTTATATCTTTACCCGATACTCTTGGGGGCAGGTTTGAATATGTGCAATCTAACCCTACTATTTTTTACCAAGTGCCTAATATTGTTTATAATCAATTAGTATTTAAAAATAATTCCAAAAAATTTATTCTTGATAATAAAGACCAATTTAACTTTACTAAAAATCTTGTCTCCCGCGATTCTTTGATTTTAGATAGTTCAGCAACATTGACAACGTTTTATATCGGCACTAACCCTAACGATGTAATTGCCAATTCTACTCTAAAGAATAACAAGTCAGAATACACGGGACCAAAAGATTTGATAATGCGTAATGAGACTACCCAACAAAATATTATTGCTGATGGTAAATTCTCAAGATTAAATATCGACAATCCTAATGGTGTGAATATCCAATCAGGTGGATTTCAAATTACAGATAAACTCACTTTAAGGCGCGGAAATTTGCATAATACAATAGAAAATAACTTTATAATGGCTGATTCGACTGAAATTGAACGATATGTGGGAGCATCATTATCCAATGAACCAAGTTTTGCAGGTCGAGTGAACGTGAGATACAGTGGCATAGGAACACTAACAACAGGTGGAGAGGTTCCATCCAATAAACAATCACTGCAAAATTTAATTGTTAATAATACAGATAGTTTAATTCTTAATAAGAATATCACTGTTAATGATTCGCTTTTTATTAATCCTAAAATTATTGCTTTTGATGATACTTTGACACTTGCAAGTGCAAAGAATCCTGTTTTTCAGGATACCACGCATTCAGAAGTTTCAGGTATTATGGAAAGGAATAATTTAAAAGTTGGAGAGCGAAATTATTTCCATAATCCATTTACTTACATATCATTTAACACTGTTGCAGATGCAAATGGAATTAGTGATATTATAATGGACATACGTTCAGGAAATTATTCTCCTTACGATGTTAGTCAATCAAAGGTCCGCCGTTCCTTCCAAATAACAATGAAAAATTCGTTTGGTGATTTTGTTGATAATGGGTTCAATGCCGAATTTGGCTATGGCTGGCGCAATTCCACAACAGAATTATATGATGAAACTTATTCTCTTCGGGATACATTTATTGATTTGATTTTACAGAGATGGGATGGATTGGAATGGAATGATTTACAACCAGATTTACCAAATATGGATAGCGCACACAATTGGGCATATCAAGTATTAAGCAATCTAAATACTACGGGAAATTTTGCTATTGGTTTGCCCGTTCATTTAGATATTAATTTACAAGCAAAAGTATATCTTGAAGGCGCATATATCCCTAATTCACTTGGTGAAATGCGTTTTGATTTATGGACGCGGGGACTACTGATAAATAATTTAAATCCAAATGAATTTCCACTGGATTTAATCAAAAATGTTGATTTTACACAAATCCATTCAATACCTGATTCGGTTGTCGATTGGATTGTGCTGAATTTCAGGAATGTTAATAATCCTGAGGACCAATTTTCTAAGCTGCTTTTAATAAGGTACGACGGCAAAATTGTCGATTTAGCGGGTAATACTAAAATTCGCATTACCCGCGCTGATTTCGACCCACGAGTTAGCGGAACGCAATTTGAATTGACAATATTGCATAGGAATCATTCATCTGTTAAAACATTAGACCCTGTATCATTGATACCTGAAAATAATGCGAGAATTTATGATTTTTCTAATTCAGAAATTGTATTTGGGGGAATTGCTTCAATGAAATTAGTCGATATTACGCAAGGGAATAGAATTTACGCTATGCGTGCGGGATACTTTATTAATGATATTAACACAAAAAACCTAATGCTTGATGCCCTTAATCCATATACGGAATTAAAAGATTATATTACTTCCTGGGAAAATATATCACAGACAGGTTATTTATTGTTTGATTATAATTTAGATGGAATAGTCACAACTACCGACTTTAATATGAGTTGGAATAACAGGATTAAATAAGTAATTATGAAAAGATTATGTTACATATTGCTTATTTTTTTCATAATTATTGCAAAAGGTAATACTCAAGTTATTGACACTGTTGCAATTGTCAAAATTGATAATTATAATAAACCAGCACCGAATCAATTAGAGTTTGATATGTATATAGAGCGTTCATCTGATAAATGGGCATATTTTGCTAATTCTACTTTTCATATAAAATTTAATGATCCTAATATTCAATTGAATTCTAATGACTTCAAAATCGAGCGGCTTGCTACATCACTTCCTTTTGGAGTAATATCCGGAGGCAATGTCACACCACTTAATGGGTATATTTCTTCTGAGAAAATTATAGGAGACAAAATAAGCATTGGAATATTAGGACCTGATACATATTTTGAAACTTCATTAATTCCCAAAGATTCTTTATACTTATTAGGTAGATATAGAATTACATCACTAAATAATCAATTTTTGCCACGTTTATTATTATTTGAGCAACCAATTACATATTATCAAGCAACTGCATATAAGACTGATAAAGATTCAATTGTAGATAATGCAATAATTTGGTATAATACTGACGATAATATTGAATTAAATCAGGATCCATCATTATTTGTTTCTTTTCAAGTTAATGCTCCAAAGGAGTTGCCATTTATTTTAGATTTTTTTAGGGTTGAATATTTATCTACTTTGCAAAATGGAATAAGCTGGCAAACCAAGTCTGAGTATAACGTTGCAGGTTATATTGTAGCAAGAGCATTAAGGGCAAGTAAGATATATAATCCTGATAAATTAAGCTATGATACCATATTAAGTTGGAAGTCTGGGGGTCATTTTAATACAGCAATGATTGGCAAAGGCAATTCATCAACAGGACATTATTATGGGCAATTTCTCGATACAATTCAATATCGAGATGTGGAATATTGCTATAGGTTGTATGCAAATTTCATCGATGAATATGGAAATATTACACCTGATTCATTACTTGCACAAGCTTGCGTTCCAATTCCTAATGCAGTTATAGTGGAAGCTAACCCATCTCCAAATCCATTTAAAGATAAAACAACTATAAAATATAAATTGGATGATGATGTCTACTTGACAGTTTATGTTACCGATCCAACGGGAAGGATTGTTCGTAAATTAAATGATAAAGAAACAGGAAAATTGCTCGATAATACCAGACAAACAAGAGGTGTCCATGAAACAGTATTTGAACCACCACCTTATGTATCTGTGGGTGTATATGAGATTATATTCATTGCATATCCAATTGATGACCCAAGCGTTGAGATTTCTCGTTCCATTGTAAAAGTTATTTTAATGAGATAAGGAGAAAAAAATGAATTTAAAAAAATTAGCTAAGAGAAGTAATTGTAAATACTTGCTGTATTTGTTGAATATAATAATATTATTAGGAAGTTCTTATAATAATATTTATTCACAGCCACTTATTTATATTCCTGGATTAGAGAATACTCATTATGTTGATGGCGATATAACAATCCAAATGGAACAAAATTCAATGAGAAAAATTAAATTATATTACTCAATGGATACGGGCAAAACATGGACAAGAATCAATGAACAACCAATAAATAATATAGTTAATTTTACAATCCCTTTTACAATCTCACCATTGATGCAAATAAAGGCAGTAGGTGAAATAATAAAACCATTAAAATTAATTTGGGAAAATCGTGAGGCTCATAGAGGGGACATACGGGCTACTAATTTTTCACCTGATGGAAAATTGCTCTTAACACTTGGAAAAGATGGATGGATTAAAATTTGGGATATAGGGAAGAGAGTACTTATTGACTGGCTTTTTATTGAAAATAATGAATATACATATGATGCAAGATTTTTTCATTCAAATACACAAGTAATTTTTTCTTCAGGTAATAATGCATATATATGGGATAGGGCTAATAATACAGTTTCAATTTTTTATACAATTGGGAATTTCATTCGCAAAATAGATGTTCATCCAAAGGAAAATAAATTTGCTGTTATAACTGATGATAATAATTTGGCTGTTTTTCAACAAACATTTTTATTACCAATTCCTATATTTTTGAGATTGTATAGCAACAACACATATAAAAATTCATACTCAGTTAGATATTCTCAATCAGGAAATAAAATTGCTATATCTACATATAGCGGGAAAGTGATTATTACGGAGGCAGATTATTTTCAGCAAGATGTTATTCTCAATTTAATGCGTTCTCCTATATATTGCTCTGAATTTTGCAACAATGATCAATATCTTGCATATCCAGGTGATATGAATTCGTTGAATTTATACGATTTTAATACTCAAAGCACAAATCAATTGATGCCACAATTCCAAGGAACAATTAGAGATATAAAAAGATTCAAATCAAATTATGTTGCGGCGGGAGCATTGGATGGGACTTTGCAGGAATGGGATCTAGAGGATTTTACAAATTTGCCTGTAACAATAAGGGAACCATATGGAATTCTCAATCTCGATTTTACAAGTACAGGTGATACATTAGCAACGTCAGGAAGAGAAAATGCTTTTAGAATATGGAGAAATTTTGGCATAGATACAATTTCGCAGATTATTGATGTACGAGTTAGACAAGTCCTATATGTACAAGTAAAAACAGATAAAAACCCTTATTATCCTGGAGATTCTTGTGGTATCGCAATTTTATTCAATACAAAATATCAAGATACTCTCTCAAAATTTCCATTATGGCATTTCACGTATGACGTCTATATTCCAAATCATCTTTTTGCAATCAATAATGGGCAGTTTTTCCCACACGATGCTATTAATGATAAAACAACTTATAATTTTTTAACAGATACTTTTAGGTTATATAAAGGCATTGCGGTTATGACAGACCAAAATATGGGCCAGATCCAAGTAAATCACTTTAAACCTGCAGAACCGAATAATTTCAACTACGTAATGCAATGGGAAGATGTAATGGTGCTATATATTTGTCCTCTTGTGCCGCCACCAAAGATTTCTGTGGTAAATACAGAATTTAATATTGTCCAAAGCAATAACAATGGCGATCTGCATCTCGATGCTAATTTGATTGAGGATGGTTATTTTTCAATAGAAATATATACAATTGATGGAAAGATGATAAAACAAATAAATCAAGAACTAAAACACGGATATTATTCTTTTGATATAAATTTACAAACTTATAGCTCAGGTGTATATATAATAAAAGCTCAGAATGTTTCTCAGGTAAAATATCTAAAATATCTAAAATTTTAAAGAATTATTTTGTGATTAATGAGATTAAAAAGACTATTTTTATTTACAATATTTTTTATTACAATAATATTCGTCAAAGGAAATTCTCAGCCTTTGAAATATGAAATTGTTGATATTCTAATTGACAATAATAAAGATACAATATATATTCATAGGAATTTAGGTGATTGGTGGATTGGAGCATTTGGTAGTGTTCCATTTAATCTTTATTTTGGTAAATTAAATAATTATGAGAATTATCAAATTATCCCAGATTATCAAATAAATAAAATCACATTTTCAAGCGGAACAGGGTGGGGTTATCAACTTGGACTTTTCGGCGAATGGAAAAAGAGCGAAAATAAATGGGGAACGGGTTTATTTGTTGCACTAATTAATAGAAAATTTAGCACAACAAACGAAGTTCCAAGCAATGATACTTTGAATACAAAATTTGTTAATTCGACAACGTTAAATTATATATCATTCTCGCCGTATTTTAGATATGATATTGATAATTTAGATGGATTATATTTTTTTGGTGGATTTGATTTTGATATACCACTATCTTCTAAGGGAGAGTTAATCAAACGATTTAATAATTTTGAATATATTGATGAAAAGTATACTTTTAAATATGTTTCTCAAAACTTTAGGCTTGGTTTTCAAGCAGGTATTGGGTATGAGATGTTTAATTCAAGTATTTTTCATTCATCAAGGCTAAATCTAACACCGTATTTTGCTATACATTCAGGTACAAATTATTTATCTGATTTAGGCTCAAGTTATAATGGTGTTAGCTTTCAAATAGGTGTCATTGTAAAGTTTGGACCTGATAAGACTACTCTTGATACCCACAAATTTAATCCAAATTACATTGAACCACCCATTTATTTAGCTTCGTTAACAAATGAGGTGGGTACTTCCTTTACAGAATTATTAAAAACTGAACCTATACTATCTGAAAATTTAGATACAGTACCTCAGCCACTTTCGTATGCAGAAAATATCGAGGAACCAACTGACCAAGCTCAACCACAACCCATTAAAGAAATACCACCTTCACCACCAAGCAAATCAATAAGTATTCATCCTGGTGATACATTGAGATTTTCGTATCCAACATCAAGTTCGACAGATTTGACAAACGAACTGGTAACATATCTAGATGCAGTCGCAGAATTTCTTATAAATAACCCACAATATAGAGTAATAATTGAAGGACATTCTGATGACAGAGGAACTACAACACAGAATCTCGATCGGTCAATACGAAGATCAGTTATAGTGATGCAATATTTATTGAATAAAAATATACCACGCGGAAAAATAATTACGGCAGGTTATGGTGCAGTGCGACCACTTGTACCTAATAATTCTGAAAGAAACAGAGCAATTAATAGAAGAGTTGAAATTATAATTTTAAGATAGATTTAACTATGGAAAAAAATAAAACATTTTGCGTAATTGAAGATAATATACCAAATCGTAAATTATTTTCAATGCTTATACAAAGGGGGGGTTACAAGGTTGCTAACTTTGGAAATGCAAGCGATGCACTTCAATGGCTAAAAGAAAATAACGTAGATTTAATTATTCTTGATATTTTATTACCTGATATGAATGGCTCGGAAGTATTAAGCAATATTAAACAATTCCCACACCTTCAAAACACTAAAGTAATAGCCATTACAGGTTTCTCATCAAATTATGATAAAGAGAAATTCCTTTCTATGGGATTTGATGGCTTTATGGCTAAACCAATCAATACTGCAACATTTGTATCAGATTTAGAGAAATTTTTAAATAATTGAAAAATAATATGAAAATTAAAAAAAATGACGATTTAATAAGCACACAATCTAATACTAAAAAAAGGAAGCCTGTTTATAGTTTTTCAAGAACATACCCGGCTTATTTAATTCTTATTATTTTGCTTGTGTTGAGCTATTTTATCTATGATACGACAAAGCAAAATGTTGCAGAGGAAAATCGAAATCAATTTGAAAAGGCAACCAAATCTGTAGAAATACGATTACAAAATTTGTTGCAAAATGATTTAGAAATATTGCAATCAATGAGAGGGCTCTATGATATGCTTCCGACTGTTGTAAGGGATTATTTTGAAATTTATGCGACAGTTCCTGTTAATTCCCATAGTTCAATTAAATCCATTGCATATATACCTTATGTGGAATCTGCACAAAAAAAAGATTTTATTTTCAATACATATTCGATAGGCTATTACTTTTATAAAATACATCCCGAAGGAGAAAGAGCATATTATTATCCAGTGCAAATGATAGTACCTTTCGATAATTATAAGAATTATTTACTTGGTTATGATATAGCGACAAATTTAATTCTTAAAGAGGCATACGAACAATCCAGGGAAGAAAATCGAATGATTTCTACTCCTGTTTTTAATTTCGAATTAAGGAATAACGAGAAGACAATTTTTGTATTTTCACCCATCTATGCAAAGAATTCTGATATTAGCACAAATGAAGGAAAAATTAAGAATTTTGTTGCTTGCCTTGGTCTAGAAATAAACAGTAATAATTTCTTTAAAGAAGCGTTAGCTGGAACAGAATTTGGGGAACAGACCAAAGTCCCAACAGATTCTAATATTATTTTTAAGTTCTATGATTATAACAGAGATCATCAAAAAGTAGTAATATATGAATCACAGAACTCAAATTTATTAACAAAAGATTATAAGCCTCTACTGACAAGCAAAATACCATTTGATATAGCAAATCGAGAAATATCTCTTGAATTTTATACATCTCCTTCGTTTCAGAGTTCAATGCAGACAAACCTTCCGATTGTAGTTTTAATAGTATCCTTATTGCTATCGTTTGCACTATTTGGGTTTATACTTTCGATAATAACAAGTCGTGCAAGGGCAATAGATTTAGCAGAACGAATGACAAGGTCCCAGCGTAGGATTATGGAAACAACACGTGATATTATTGCATCGATGGATTTTCAAGGAAATTGGAAAACTATAAATAATGCCTGTTCCTATATTTTTGGCTACGGTGAAGATGAATTTTTAAAACTCAATTTCTTTGATTTAATTGTAAATGAAAAAGATCGAGAAAATTTGAGAAACCTTATTAAAGATGTAAAGATTGATGAAGAACCTATTAAAATTGAATTGCAAATGAAAAAATTTGATAACACTCCAATTTGGATGAGATGGAGCCTTGTAGCTTCATTAAATGATAGGCTTATTTATGCAATTGGAAGCGATATGACACTTGAAAAACAAAAGGAGGAAGATACACGCTTACGCTCTCAACAAATCAGATTAGCTTCATTTTTTATTGAAGAATCAGCCCAAGCAAAGACGATATATACAATTAAAACAAATCACCAATTACGTAACTCGCTTACTAGTGTATTAGGTTATTTGCAATTACTTGACCAAAATCTTTATGACGATGAAAAAGAAATGAATTCATATATAAAACAAGCACTTGAAAGTAGTGAGGAAATTTATACATATCTTACGGATATTATGGAAACAACTGAGACAAATACTAATCCAAATGTTATGTCACTTGAATATTCCACAGTCAATATTGGCAAATTGCTAAACGAAATTTCGACAGAATTATCAAGAGGAATAAATAGTAGCGCAGCGATAGTAATCAAGTACTCTAATGAAGCAAATTCAATAAATATAACTACTAATTTGAACTATTTAAAAGAATCATTAGAAGATATTTTTACTGCTTTAAGTGAAAATTTAAATAATAATGAAATTTCTGTTAATTTTGAATTAAATAATCAAGAAAATTCATTACAATTGCAACTTGTTTCAAAACCTAATCCATTAGCAAGCGAAATGATAAAATTATATAAAAATAATCAAGAGAATTTAATTGAAGCTATCAAATACGATAAAGATGATGTTTTGTTCAGATTAGCAGCATCTGCTTCAAGGATTCATACATTAAATGGACAAATAATTTATGATTTGTTAGAACCAAATAATGAAAATATTGCAATAATTACACTTGGAATTGAGAATATTTTGTAATTTGGCTTGATAATTGATTTATATTTTGAAAATATTCAAAATAGGATTTTATGAAAAAAATTCTAATAGTTGATGATGCACCGTTTATATTGGAATCCACTAAGGCATTGCTGCAGTTTGAAGGCTATGAGGTGATTACAGCAAAAGATGGACAAGAAGGCTTGGATTTAATTGTAAAAGAAAAACCCGACTTAATATTATGTGATATAGCAATGCCAAATATAGACGGATATACTGTTCTAAAAACAATAAAGAGCAATCCATCTCTTGCTCGTATTCCATTTATTTTTTTGACTGCATTTACAGAAAGGCAAAATATTAGAACAGGTATGCAACTCGGTGCAGACGATTTTTTGGTAAAGCCATATTCTCGAGACGAGCTTATCTCCTCAATTGAAGCTCAAATGCAGAAATCTTCAATTCAATCACAGGTTATAGAAGAAAAATTGCAGGAAGTCAATCGATCTGTAACTGAAGTATTGCCCCATGAATTCCGGACAGTTTTAAATCAAATTATGGGGTCAGCAAAATTTATGCAAAGCAATGCGAATCGAATAACTCCCGAAGAAATTATAGATTTAGTAAATGATATAATTGATTCGACAAATCGGCTTCTTGTTATAACAGAAAATTATTTAATTTATTCCCGAATTCAATATATATCAGAAAATGAAAGCGAACGAGAAAAATTAACATCGTTTATTACACCTGAACCAATGGCAATTCTTTATGATACCGCAGGTTTTATTGCGTCTAGATACCAAAGAATATCAGATTTAGTGATAAATGCGGATATTTATGATATTTCAATTGCAATGGCATCTGAAAGCTTTCATAAGATTATTTCGGAGCTAATTGATAATGCATTTAAGTTCTCCGAACAGGGATCAATTGTTGAAATTTCTGCTGAAATTACTGATGGCAAATTAATTATACATATTAAAGATAATGGAAGAGGAATTCCAAAAGAAAAATTGGATAGCATTGGTGCTCTTATTCAATTTGAAAGAAATATTTTTGAACAGCAAGGCGTTGGCTTAGGTTTAATTGTTGCTAAGAGATTAACTGAACTGCATAAAGGAGAATTTACAATAGAAAGCCAAGAAGGGATTGGTACAACTATAACATTGTCTTTTCCCTATAAATATCTATAAAAAGGTAGGAAATTTAGTATTTTATAATCCAATATAATTACAACTTATGTGTCTTATTTTTTTTATTTAAAAATAAATAATATTTAAATGCAAAAGAAACATTTCTTAAATATAGGGCTTGTTGCCCTGGGTTTAATTTTGGGATTGCTAATCGAACCTGTAATTTCAAGCGATAATATTTATGACCAAATAAAAAAATTACAGGAAGTATTAAGTACAGTGGTAAAGAATTACGTTGATCCTGTTGATACTCAAAAAATATCTGAAGCAGCAATAAAAGGTATGTTAAATGAACTAGATCCACACTCTGTATATATAACTGCAGAAGAAATGAAACAAGTTGATGAGGATTTTCAAGGGAGTTTTGAAGGTATAGGTGTGCAATTTGATATAATAAATGATACTATTGTTGTTATTTCAGCAATTGCAGGAGGTCCAAGCGAGAATGTTGGAATTCAAGCAGGGGATAAGATTGTAAAGATAGATAATGTAAATGCTATTGGAATTAGTAATGATGATGTTAGGAAAAAACTTCGTGGAGCAAAAGGAACAAAAGTATCAGTAGATATAAAAAGGGGAACTAATCCGGAGTTGCTTCATTTTGAAATAATTCGAGATAAAATTCCATTATATACTGTTGATGCATCATTTATGATTGATAGCACAGATATTGGAGTGATTGTAGTTAACAGATTTGCTGCAACAACACATGATGAACTTATGGAAGCAACCCAGAAACTTTATCAAAAAGGAATGAAGAAATTAATATTAGATTTACGTGGTAATCCCGGTGGGTATTTAAATCAAGCTGTGGCGATGGCGGATGAATTTTTGGCAGGGGGTGATACGATAGTTTATACGAAAGGCAGACGTCCTGAATTTGATGAATTATATGTATCCACTGCGGGCGGGATTCTTGAAAATATTCCACTAATTGTTATGATAAATGAGGGGTCGGCATCAGCAAGCGAAATAGTCTCAGGGTCGATACAAGATTTGGATAGGGGATTAATTGTAGGGGAAACATCTTTTGGCAAAGGATTAGTGCAACGTCAATATCCATTAAGCGATGGGTCAGCATTTAGATTAACTATTGCAAGATATTATACGCCATCTGGCAGGTCAATCCAGAGACCATATAAAGATAAATCTGAATATAGAGCACTTGTTGGTAGAATTGAACTAAAAGAAGGCTCAAATATTGGAACTGCACTTGAAATGGTTAAAAAAGAAATCTCTGAAGAAAATGCTAGAAAAATTAAGGAAGGGAAAAAGAATGAAATTATTAATATCGATTCTATTCCAATTTATTATACAAGATCAGGTAGAGTTGTACTCGGTGGTGGCGGAATAATACCTGATTATATTGTGAGACCTGATACTCTTACAAATCTTACAGTAGATTTGAGACGCAACCGTATATTTTATGAATTCTTTGACCAATATTTGAATAATGGAAAAGAAATAAAAGAAAAATACGGGGATAATTTTACTAATTATCTGCACACTTGGAATCCAACACCAAAAATGATGAATGATTTTAAGAAATTTGCAGAAGATAAAAAGATCAAGTGGAACGATAGCCTTTATGCTATTGATAAGGATTTTATTGCAACTGAACTAAAAGCTACGATTGCTCAAAGCTTATGGAACCGAGAATCTTCATATATGATATATTATAAGGAAGACAAGCAAATAAATACTGCAAAGAATTTATTTAATGAAGCAATAAAAATTGCACAAAAGAAAAGTAAATAATTTCTTAATTTTACATTTTCCTAAAATTAAAATGGAACAATTCAATGAATGTGCAAAAATATTCAGAAATAGAAGAAATTAACAAAGTACGTAATCAATTAATTTATAAGGAACTGCTTTCGCAAGATGTTAGTCTAATTGAAAGCGATGCTCTCGATAGCGATTTTATTTTAAATATGGGACCACAACATCCCGCCACTCATGGGGTGCTACGACTTGCTCTCAGAATTGATGGAGAGACTGTTATAAATGTTGTACCTGAGTTAGGTTATTTGCACCGGGGATATGAAAAACTTGCTGAAAATGTGACTTACCATGAATTCATCCCCCATACGGATAGATTAGATTACATCTCACCGATGGCTAACAATGTTGCAATAACTTTAGCTTTTGATAATGCAATTGGAATAGAAGCACCACCACGAGCGCAATGGATTAGAGTACTTGTATCTGAGCTAACTCGTATTTCATCTCATTTAATGGCAATGGGCTCTACTTGCCTTGATATAGGGGCTATGACAGTATTTCTATGGACATTTGTCGAGAGAGAAAAACTGTATGATATTTTCCAAGAAATATGCGGTGCACGCTATACAACAAGTTATGCTCGCATTGGGGGAGTTGCAAATGACATATCAGATGAGACTTTGCAAATGATAAAAAAATGGGCTATTGAATTTCCTGATAATTTAAAAAAGAGTGAAAAACTAATACATAGAAATCGAATTTTTATAGATAGATTAGCGGGTATTGGAATTCTTGAACCAGAAAAAGCAATTCAATTAGGTGCAACTGGCCCTGTCTTACGTGGTTCGGGAATACCCCGAGATTTGAGACGAGATGAACCTTATATGGTTTATGACCAGCTCGATTTTAATGTTATTACCGAAGATGGATGCGACAGCTGGGGCAGATATATGGTACGTATTAAAGAAATGTATGAAAGCCAAAAGATAATATTGCAAATACTTGACAAAATGCCCAAAGGTGAAATTATCGCAAACGAACCAAAAGCAACATTACCAAGAAAGAAGGAAATATACACACGGATGGAGGAATTAATACACGATTTTATGCTAATTAATTATGGTGCAGTGCCTCCAATTGGTGAAACATATACAGCAGTAGAAGCAGCTAAGGGTGAATTAGGATTTTTAGTTGTATCCGATGGAACAGGAAGTCCTTGGAAATTAAAAATGCATTCGCCATCGACTTGCAATTTGCAAACTTTGCCATATATGGTGAAAGGGTCGATGATTGCCGATACTGTTGTAATTATTGGTTCAATTGATCCGATTATGGGAGAAGCAGACAAATAAACGACGTTGTAGATGTAGTGACAGGTCGGCGTAGAGACAGGTCGGCGTAGAGACAGGTCGATGTAGAGACAGGTCGGCGTAGAGACAGGTCGGCGTAGAGACAGGTCGATGTAGAGACAGGTCGATGTAGAGACAGGTCGATGTAGAGACAGGTCGATGTAGAGACAGGTCTAAGACCTGTCTCTACATAGGAATTACGGGAATCCTTGTGGATCCAAGGGGAATCGAACCCCTGACCTCTTGAATGCCATTCAAGCGCTCTCCCAGCTGAGCTATGGACCCTTTGCAATTGTGTTCTTTACAAAATTAAGCAAAAAAATTTAAAAAATAAATAAAAGTAAAAATATGAAGTTAAAAATTTTATTTTTTGGCCTCTCAATAGCAACTATATTGATGAATGGTGAAATTGGATACTCACAATGTGAATCTGATGAAACTAAAAATATGTGCATTTCAAAAAGCACCGAAGTTGCTGTACTTACACCTGCAAATCAAAATCACGAAGAGGAAGTAAATCCACAAATTCCTGAGCTAAGTGAATATCACGAAGTAATTTATCAAATTTGGCATAATGGCTGGCCGAATAAGGATTATGAATTGCTAAAATCATTATATCCTGATGCAAGAGAGGGCTATACTAAACTACAAAAGGTAAAAATGAGAGGTATTCTCCAGGATAAACAAAAGCAATGGGAAGATAGTGTAAATCAGCTAGGAAAATATCTTGATGATTATAATAATGCAATTCAAAAAAATGATAATAAAGCCCTGCTTGATGCAGCCGAGAAATTGCATTCTCAATATGAATCTCTTGTGCGAATAATTAATCCTGTTTTAAAAGAAATAGAGGATTTTCATAAATCTTTGTATATGCTTTACCATTACGATTATCCAAATTATGATTTAGATAAAATTCAAAAAGATTTGGCTGAACTTTCAAAGAAAATGGATGAATTGAACAAAGCAGAATTACCCCAAAAATTACAATCAATACAAAAAGATTTTGAAGAAAGTCGCGCTGAACTTGATAAAGCAATGAAAAATTTGGAAGAGACAATGAAAGAATATAGCAATAATAAGGATAAGATTTCCAAATCTATCGAGGAAATGCACGAAGCATATCAGAATTTAGAAGGAATATTTGAAAATAAATAATGCTTTATTTCCAAAAGTTTATAAAAAAACCGTGGGAAATAATTAATCCTACGGTTTTTTTGTGGATCCAAGGGGAATCGAACCCCTGACCTCTTGAGTGCGATTCAAGCGCTCTCCCACCTGAGCTACGGACCCGCAAATTTTAATAAATACAAAATTACATAATATTTTTATATAGTCTTATGGCATTGCACTCTCCTATAAAAATTTTTGATAAATTTTTTTCAATTTTTAAATTTCTTTTTCGTTAAAAATAAAAATATTTAAAAAATGGTTAATATAGAAACATTTGACAATCCACATCCTTATAGAGATTATGAGATTATTCATATAAATAATGAATTTACATCGCTTTGCCCGAAAACAGGCTTGCCCGATTTCGGGAAAATCACTCTCAGATATATTCCCGACAAATTATGTATTGAATTAAAATCGCTTAAATATTATTATTTAGGATATCGTGATCAAGGTATTTTCTATGAAGATGTCACTAATCAAATTCTAAATGATTTAGTAGAAGTTTGCCAACCAAGATTTATGGAAGTTCTTAGCGAATGGACAACACGTGGCGGAATGAATTCAAAGATTATTGCTCAATATAAAGCAACAAAATGATTAAGATTGGAAAAGAATATAGATGGGAAATGAGTCATCGATTGCAATTTTATGATGGATTATGCAAAAATATTCACGGACATTCCTATAAAATGATTATAGAATTGGAGGGCGAAGCAGATAAAAATGGAATTGTGCTTGATTTCTTTAAAATTGATGAAATTGTGGAACCAATTCTTAAAGTTTATGATCATTGCTTTGCGATTAATCGAAATGACAGCGAAATGCGAGATTTTTTAATAAATAATAATTTTAAAGTAGTCGAACTCGATTTCAATACAACCTCTGAAAATCTTGCTAAACATTTTGCTAATCTTTTAAAAGGCGACTTTTCTCAATTTGCAAATTTATCTTTTCTTACAGTGAAAGTTTATGAAACTATTGATGCTTATGCAGAAGTTAAGATAAATTTGCGAAATTAATATTATGAATTTGTTGCTTCCAACCCAAATTGTTGATTTCTTATTTTTTCCTGATTATGTTTCTTTTCTTTGATTTTTAATTTGTTTATACCCCAAATTAAAATTAAAGAAGCGACAATAGAACCACCTAAGTCAGAAAATGCACCTGCGAGCCAAATTCCTTTCAAGCCAATAATTGATGGTAAAATGAAAGCAAGTGGTAGAAGCAATACAAGTTGCCTATTCAGAGAAAGAAAAAGGGAAATAGTTGGTTTCCCAATTGATTGGAAAAATGTCGAAGTGATTATTTCGCACCCAATAAAACCAACAAACATTGTATAGAGGCGTAATGCGGGGATACCCATTAAAATTACATCGGGATTGTTAGGGACGAAAATTTTTACAAAATTGCCTGCAAATATTTGAATAATCGCCACATTGATTAAGCCTATTCCAATTGCAATGCTTGTTCCAATTTTGACTGAATCTCGAACACGCTTGAATTCTAATGCACCATAATTAAAACCTATTATTGAGCGTAAGCCAATTGTCAAACCTATAATTGGAACAATTATAAATGATTCAATACCATTGATAATAGACATTGTGGCAATCGCATTTGACCCACCATATTTTAATAAAATATGATTAAGCAATAAAGTAACAACACTGCCTGAAACTTGTGTCACAAGCGTTGGAGCACCAATTGCTAAAATAATTCCAACTGTTTTACTCTTTAAAATAAAGTTCTTTAATCTAAACCTAAGGATACTTTTTTTAGAAAAATAGAAATAAAGCACCCAGGACATTGAAATAAATGTGGAGATGTTAGTAGCTAATGCTGCACCTTTTACTCCCCAATTGAGAACCATAATGAAAATATAATCTAATAAAATATTGAATAATGCTCCTATAATTTGTGTCCACATAGCAATATTCGGGAAGCCTTGCGCACGTATTATATTATTAAGTCCAAAAGATATTGCTTGAAAAATTATTCCAAATGCAGCTATCGTCATAAAATCTCGTGAATATGGGCGAATATTCCCTACACTACCTGTCAAATCAAGTAATGGCTCAAGAAAAATTAAAATGCAAATAGAGATTAATATAGATGCAATGATTATTAAAGATAAAGTATTCCCTAAGATTTTTTCTGCTTCATCATATTTTTTCTCACCGAGCCGAAGAGATACATTTGTTTGGCCCCCCATACCTATCATAAAGGAGATACCATAAATTATGATGAATATTGGGAATAAAACCGCAACGCCTGATAAAGCATCGGCACCTATTTTATTTCCAACAAAAATTCTATTTATTATATTATATGAATAATTTACTATCATCCCAATAGTTGCTGGTAAAGAGAATTCGAGAATTAATTGGGATAGAGATTTGCTTTGAAATTTATTAAGATTTTCCATAGAAATACAGACGAATTTATAAAATTTTAAATGGAAAACAAGACTGATGCATATAATTATATTATCTATAAACCTTATTCTGCAATTTGAAAAACGCTCATAATCCTTTGAAAATAGTTAATTTTGTAATTTATATTGATTGATTTAAAAAAGAAAATGATTGAATTTGAAAATAATAAAATTATAACGAGTGTATTAGAAGACGAGATGCAAAATTCATATCTGGATTATGCAATGAGCGTAATTGTATCTCGTGCAATTCCAGATGTTAGGGATGGATTGAAGCCTGTACATCGACGCATTTTATACGCAATGAATGAGATGGGGTTACTGCCAAATCGACCCTATAAGAAATCAGCTCGTCTTGTTGGAGAGGTTCTTGGTAAATACCATCCCCACGGTGATGCATCGGTTTATGATGCAATGGTGAGATTAGCTCAACCCTGGTCAATGCGTTATCCATTAGTCGATGGACAGGGAAATTATGGATCTATTGATGGAGATAGTCCAGCTGCAATGCGTTATACAGAAACGCGTATGGCGGCGATTTCAAACTATTTATTAAAAGATATAGATAAAAATACAGTCGATTTTCAGCCGAATTTCGATGGTTCATTAAATGAACCTGTTGTTTTACCAAGTGCATTTCCAAATTTGCTGATCAATGGTGCAAATGGTATTGCTGTTGGTATGGCAACAAATATTCCACCTCATAATTTAAAAGAAATTATTAATGCTTTACAAATATTAATTAAGCATCCTGATACAACAATTGATGAACTTGTTAAATTTGTTCCAGCACCTGATTTTCCGACAGGCGGTATAATTTATGGGTATCAAGGTGTGCTTGATACATATCGCGCAGGTAGGGGCAGGATTATCCTTCGCGCTAGGTACACACTTCACGAAACAAAATCAGGTAAACAGCAAATTATTATTAATGAATTACCATATCAAGTTATAAAGAAAAATCTAATTGAGAAAATTGTCGAACTTGTTAAAACAAAAGTAGTAGACGAGATTACCGATCTGCGGGATGAATCGGATAGGGAAGAGATGGTGCGTATTGTTTTAGAGTTACGTCGAGATGCAATGCCTGATATTGTAGTAAACAAGTTATTCCAACATACACAATTGCAGACTACATTTGGTTCAATTATGCTTGCATTAGTTGATGGGCAGCCAAAAGAATTGAACTTAAAAGAAATGATGCAATATTTTCTTGAACATAGAAATCAAGTAATTGTTCGACGCACACAATATGAATTAGATGCTGCTGAAAAAAGAGCTCACATTTTAGAAGGATTTTTGATTGCTTTGGATCATCTTGATGAAGTAATTACAACAATTCGGAATTCACCAAATCCACAAATTGCATCTGAACGTTTGCAGAGCCAATTCAAAATGACAGAAATTCAAGCAAAAGCCGTATTGGATTTGCGTTTGCAAAGATTGACAGCCCTCGAACGAGAAAAGATCCAAAATGAATATCGTGAATTACTCCAAACTATCGAACGATTGCGTTCAATTTTGTCAAGTTATGATTTACAAATGCAAATCATATCTGATGAACTTGAGGAGATTAAAAACAAATTTGGTGATGACCGACGTACTGAAATTGTTTATGATACATCTGAAATTTCAATTGAAGATATTATCGCAGACGACCAAGTTATAGTTTCTATTACACATAAAGGCTTAATAAAAAGAACACCTCTATCCAGTTATCGAACACAAAATCGTGGCGGTAGAGGCATTACGGGTTTAACTACAAATGAAGATGATTTTATAGAAACAGTTTTCCAAGCAACAAATCATAATTATTTATTATTTTTTACAAATGCAGGTAGAGCGTATCTTGTTAGAGTATTCGATCTTCCAGAAGGTTCGAGAATTGCAAAGGGGCGAGCAATCGCAAATATTTTAGATCTTAAAGAAGATGAAAAAGTTACAAGCACATTAGCAATTAAGGAATTTGAAAGCGATAAATATATATTTATGTGTACCAAGTTTGGGACTGTCAAAAAAACTCCTCTGAAAGAATTTGAAAAGGTTCGCTCTACGGGAATAATAGCAGTGAATTTAAAAGATGATGATAAATTAGTAAATACTCGCATTACAGATGGAAATGATGAAATAATAATATGTACACATCAGGGGCAGGCTTGCAGATTTTCTGAAACTGAAGTTAGAGCAATGGGAAGAGCGGCAGCTGGTGTGCGAGGTATTAATCTTCAAGAAAATGATTATGTTGTTTCAATGATTGCTGTAAAATCACCTGAAGAACAAGTTATTGTTGTGAGTGAAAACGGTTTTGGAAAAAGAACTAAGGTTGATAATTTCCGTAAAACATCTCGAGGTGCAAAAGGTGTGCTTGCAATGAAAACTACTTCAAAGACGGGTAAAGTGGTTACTTTATTAACTGTTAAAGAAGATGACGAAATTATCGTTATGACTACAAAAGGCATTATTATACGTCAAGCTGTGAAAAATATACGATCAATTGGAAGAAATACTCAAGGTGTAAAGCTTATTAAACTTGATGAAGGAGATTTAATTGCCGATATTACAGTAATTACTGCAAGTGAAGTTGAGACAAATGGAAATTTAGATGGAACAATTAATGAAGACCTTTATAATTAGATAAATGCTTAAATTAAAATATGCAAATATCATAATATTCTTTTCATTTTTTTTGCATATTTCTAATTTGTTTTCTCAAGATACAACAAATATTGTAAAGGATAGTATCAAAATTTATCCTCCATTAATGGCAAGCGGAAGAGTGCTTTTGCTGGATAGTACAAGTTTTTGCAATATTTCAAAATATGATATTCAAAAAACGAGTTATACAACCTTATTTGATATTTTAAAAACAAAGAATTTTGCTTATCCATTATCACTGGGATTTTATGGACAAAATAATTCTTTTGCGTTTTTTGGTGCATATCCGCATAGTCTTTCGGTTAGATTTTCAAATACTCCAATAAATGAACAAGATATTGGAATTTTTAATTTATCTCAATTCCCTCCTGAACAAATAGATAATGCTCAAATTTTTATAGGTTCTGACGCTATCATTTTATCGAATAATTCAAGTGGAGCTTTTATCAATTTACAGGAAAGCATTTATAATACAAAAAATCCATATTCAAAAATTGTTTATTCTCAAGCAAGTGACGATTTTATTGGTGCAGATGTAGTTTTTTCTCAAAATTTTGCAAAAAATTGGAATCTTGCAGTTGGCTTACGAACACTATCCTCTCCCGGCCGATTTACAAATTCTAATTTAAAGATTTCAAATATTCGGGCATCGATTCGATATAATATTGATAGTCTTACAGCTATATCACTTTCCGAAAACTTTTCGAATTATTCCATTGGAGAAAATGGCGGGGTAAATTATTTAACCACTCTTGATCTTTATGACCCAATTGCTGCTATTGTTGTATTAAATTCATTTAGTGAATCTACAGCAAGAAATAATTTGATATTAGATTTTAATAAGATATTTTCTCCTCGAATGCATAGAAGCTCTCTATCTTCTAAATTGTTTTTTTCTTTTTCTAATAATAAAATTAACGATAAAAATTATATTTTCGTAAAACCCTCAGATAGTATTCAATCTATAAATTATATTGATTACTATATTGGGAATTCGACAATTTTTGAAAATCAAATCGGTAATTTTGACATTAATTTAGGTATTGATGCATATTTTTCTAAGATTCAACAATCGGAAATACTTGACAAAGAAAGCTGCTTTAATTATTCAATTTTTGAATTATTTAAGTATCATTTTACTAATAGGTTGCAACTTTCATTTGGAACGCGTTTCTCTAAACAGTTCTCAAAATCTGCCTTATCATATGGGGGCAAATTAGAATTTGCTCCTGATTCTAATTCTAAGTTATTTATTGATTTATCTAATTCTGAAAGAATTCCTTCATTAATTGAAGGCAATTTAAAATCCGAGAATCATTTTCTTGGCATTTTGGGATTTGAAAATAAATGGAATTTTTTTGAAATTACAGGACAAATTTTTGCACGACAAATAAAAAATTGTATTATCTTTTCGCAATCCATTGATTCAACAATTGGAACACAATCATATTTTATTACAAAGTTTGAAAATTCATCACCCCAAAATATTTTTGGATTAAATTTGAATTTTAAAATTGAACCAATTAAACATATAATATTTGAAGGATTTGCTCAATTGAATTATTCTACAATTAATAATCAAAGCGCATATCTATTTCCTTTGATTTATGCAGGCGCGGATGGATATTATAATGTGAATATTGGAAGTAGCCAAGCGCAGGTAGGTATAGATTTTGAGTTCTTATCATCATTTAAAGGATTTTCTTATTTCCCAGGACATGCAGGATATTATTTAAATCCATATAAAAGCAAACTTCAAAACAATGGTATAAATCTTTTTGCTAGATTGAAGCTGGGCAATGCTTTTATCCGCATTGAATTTCGCAATCTGCTTGGCTCAAATTATTATTATGTCCCATTTTATCCCGAGCTTGGGAGACATCTTAGATTTATTGTAAATTGGGCATTTATGAATTAAATTTTTTTTCTATACTATTTGCACTGCTTTTTGCAAGATATTTTTGGTTATTAATTTTGTAATAGAGTTTTAATATAACAAGTATTTTTGTCTAATTTTGATAAATTTTTCAATTCCATTTATTGAGGTTTGTCTGATTTCCTCATCGCTTCCATTATTGAATAACAAATTATATATATGGTCTGTTCCTGTTGCTTTCTCGAACATTTGAATTTTGTTATAGTCAATTTTCTCTGATTTAAACAATTCAGGGTAAAATTTCCGCAAAATCAAAAGTAATTCAATTCCGTTAGAAAATGGACAAAATGAATTATCTTTTTCAAATATTAGGAAAAAACCATTACAAATTTGATTTGCATATTTTCCATAAGTGGGTTGAAATTGCGTTGGAAATAAACGAGTTGCAGTAAATTCTATATCAGATGTAAATTCTATCAAAGATTGTGAAAAATCAGGCGAACCAAAGTATTGAAATGGCATATTAGTTCCAATCCCGATACTAAATAAACTCAATTCCCCAATCCAACCGAGCATTGCAATGCCTCTAATTGCATCAGGCGATGAAATATTAGGAGATGTTGGAAACCAGGGTAATTGTGTATCTTCCCATTGCATCCAACGTTCCCAGCCTTGCATTTTGATGATTGTCAAATTGCATTTTATATTTTGATTTTTGCTATCAGAAAGCCAATTTTCTTCGTTCATCATAGTTGCAATTTCACCAATTGTCATTCCATAAATATACGGTACTGGAAGAAGTCCAATATATGAACGAAAATTTATATCGAGTACATTCCCATCGACAATCATTCCCCCAAGTGGATTTGGCCTGTCAAGAATTATTACAGGTTTATTATATTCAGCAGCAGATTGCATAACATAATATAAGGTACTTATAAAAGTATATGCTCTCACACCAATATCTTGTATATCAACAATTATTGCGTCGAATTGTTCAGCATAAGAATAAGGAATTATTTTTGAATTACCATATAAAGAAAGTACAGGAATTCCTTTATATTGCGAATTATCGACATTTGCCCCACTTGAAAAATTACCATAAAATCCGTGCTCAGGTGTAAGTATTAATGTAAGTTTAACTTGAGACGTACTTCTGAGAATCTCGGCTGATAATTGTTGCTTACTATCGCGGCCTGAAAAATTAGTCAGCAATGCAACACGTTTGCTTGTAATTTGACTAAAATTAGATTTTTGCAGAATATCAATACCCAGCTCAATTGTCTGACTTTGAGCAAAACAAATAGTATTAAGGGAAAAAAGTATGAAAATAATTAGAAAAACGTTCTTTTGCATAATTAAATAAAGCAAAATTATTAATTTTGTTAGAATAACAATTCGAAATATGGGGGGAAAGAAAAGTTTCTGTTTTGCAATAATTATAATTTTATCTTTTTTAAATAATATTGCCTTATTTGCAGAATATTTAGAGATTAAGCCGTTAAAAGGTGAGGGTATATATTCTCTTTTAAAGAAATATGAACTTCCCCTCGATTCGTCTTATTTTAATAAATTTATAGAATTAAATCCAAACAAAATTTCAAAAAATTATAAGTTGTTTGCAAATTATTCATATAAATTACCAATATTAATTTATAAATATAATGGAAAAAATATACGTACTACAACTGGTATAGACAATTATGAACTTGCCCAGGAAATACAAAAGTGGAATAAAAAGCTAACTGATAAGAAAATAAAGAAAGAAGATTACAAGATTTCTAAAGAATTATGGGTGCCATTTCACTATATCAAATCTCAATCTAAATTAAACGAAAACGTTGCTGAAAATGAAGCGACTAATATCATAACTCCAGAAATTGTTGGAAAACAGTCGAAAGGAGAATTAAATCTTTTACAGATTTTTGGGAAAAAATATTCCAAGATTGCAAAAATTGATAATGCTTTAAGTAGTTATATTTATTATATTGATCCAGGTCATGGAGGTCCCGACCCGGGCGCAATAGGTCATAAAAATGGATATGAATTAGATGAAGATGAATATGCTTATGATGTTTCTCTACGATTAGCAAGAAATCTTATGCAGCACGGTGCGGAAGTATATTTAACAATTATCGACCCTAATGACGGCATACGAGATGATAAGTTCTTGAAAAACAGTAGTAACGAAGTATTTGGTAATGGTGAAGAAATTTCAGGAAATGCCCGAGATAGATTGCAAGCAAGGATTGATTATATTAATGAAATATATTCCAAAAAAAAGAATAAACAACATCGATTAATTGTATTGCACGTTGATTCTCGGCAAGAGGGTCAAAAAATTGATATTTTCTTTTATCACCAACCCGGTGATAATATTAGCTGTAATTATGCAAGTTTATTATTAAAAACAATTGAAAATAAATATCTGATTAATCAACCACAACGAGGATATCAGGGGACATTGACTGAACGAAATTTATTTATGCTAAGGCACGCTCCCTGCACAGCAGTATATATAGAATTAGGCAATATTCAAAATCCCCAAGACCAAATCAGATTAATTGAACCAAACAATAGGCAAGCAATTGCCAATTGGCTGTCTCTGGGTATTTTAAAGGCAGATGGGAAAATTAAAAAGTCGAATAAATAATAATATTGATTTATTTATAAATAAGATATTATCAATTCAACTGATTATTTATTTATTTTTTTTTATTAATTTTGAAATAATTACAAATCGAATTAATTTATACTATATTTTGTAGTAAATTAAGTTGATTAAATAATTTTAATTATTTTCGTAAATGTATAACTGATTGAATTATAAAATGGTAAAGAAATATTTAAGGAGATATTTAAAAAAATTTTGTAGTAATTTGCAACTTTTTTTGATTTTTTCAGTTACATATTATAAGGAATTAAAATAATTTAAAAATTTTATATACGAGGAGATTTTAAGATGTTAAAAAAGATTCGCAATTTTTTGATAGTTCTGGTAGCGATAGGTATAGCGATGACCGGAATATCAAATGCGCAAGCAGATTTAAAGAAGATCAAGGAGCAATTACCAAAGC
>Ga0208825_1000298_pt1 | contig 50438 bp, 42 predicted proteins | sample AD_UKC113_MetaG_FD_184450 | JGI IMG/M metagenome (GOLD analysis project Ga0208825, IMG submission 184450) | Active sludge microbial communities of municipal wastewater-treating anaerobic digesters from Hong Kong - AD_UKC113_MetaG (SPAdes)... | ecosystem: Engineered > Bioreactor > Anaerobic >... | reverse complement strand
ATTGATGCAGAACAATCAAGTCAATAGTGGCGGCGGTGCGGTGGCCATCACCGGCAGCGGCAATGCACTGGGCGTGTCCTTGAGCAACGGCGGCGTGACCAGCGCCGGCGGCGATATCGACATCAATGGGGATGCTGCGGCCAGTGGTGGCGTGGGTGTGGATCTCAATGCCACTCTCACGTCCGGTGCCGGTGCGGTCAAAGTGCGCGGTATTGCGGCTTCAGGAAGTGGCCTTCAACTGGGGGCTGCATCAGGGATCAACACCACCACGGGTGGCATTGCTTTGACTGGTGTTGGTGTTACCAGTGGCCTGACCATTGGCGGTGGCACCATTGCAACGACCAGTGGCCATGTGGATCTGCGTGGACGCAGTACCGGTGCCAATTCGGATGGTTTGGCCATTGCCAATGGGGTCACCGTTTCCAGCAATGGCGGCGGTATCGAATTGAGTGGTGAAGGAACTGCGGCTGGCCTGCGTTTGGGTAATGGTTCGCTGGTGGATGCCGGAAATAGCTTAGTGGTGTTGCGTGCAGCCAACGGCGGAGCTGGTGATGCCTTGGTGTTGGGCGGCAATATTCGCAGCAGTCTTGGTGTAAACCTGCGCCCAGGCGGCGTGGATGCCAATGGCGGTGTCTATGACCGTGCCGGCGACCAAATTTTGTTGGGTAACGGCAATGGTTTTGCCATCAGTAATGATGAATTGAGTCGTATCAGTGCACCGGAATTGGTCATCGGTAGCAGCCTGCATGCGGGTGCAATTCGGGTGCAAGAGGCGATCACCCGTGCCGGTAATTTGACCTTGCAAAATGGCGGCGGCAATGGTGGCATCGATGTGCAAGCTGCGGTGAATGTGGGTAACTACACCTTGGCGCTGGCCAGTGGTGGCAGCATCACCCAATCGGCCAGCGGTGCAATCCTTGCGCATAGCTTGCTGGCAAATGCTGCCGGTGATGTGTTGCTGGGTGTTGCACAAAACGATGTTGCCAGCACCACGTTGGCGGGTTCTGCGGGTGGCAACTTCCAATTCCAGGATACCAATGATTTGGCAATTGGTAGTGTGTCGGCGACAGGCTTCAATGCAAGCACAGGCCAGCTATCAAGTATGAGCGCCACGGGCGTCACCGCAAGTGGTGATGCGATGGTGCGCAACCTTGCCGGCGATATGACTCTCAATGCCGGCGTGACGGCGACCAATATCGATTTGGTTACGGCCGGACGTTTGCAAAATGCTGCAGGTGCCAAGCTGATCGCCAGTGGGGATTGGCGCGTGTGGGCGGCAACGTGGACGGGTGAAACCCGTGGCGGTCTGGCAGGTGACGGTAATCTGCCCAATCTCTACGGCTGCGTCTATCTAGGTGCCTGTGGGGTGACAGTGGGGAGTGGTGATAACCACTTCATCTATACCCAGCAGCCCATTGCCACGATCACGATGGGCAATGCGTCGCGGGAGTATGGTTTGGATAACCCCGCATTCACCTTTATCGTGACCGGTGCAATCCTTGGCGATACTGCGGCCAATGTCGCCAATGGGACGGCGACATCTGTGGCAACGAAGGGTAGTGATGTTGGTAACTACGCAATCCTGGGCAACTTTACCTCGGCAGCCGGGTATCGCATCCAACTGATGCCAGGTACCTTGAGTATTACCCCGGCCACCTTATTCTTCACTGCCGATCCGTTTGTGCGTTACTTGGGTGGCCCCAATCCGGTCTTTACCGGGACGGTCGAAGGGTTCCGCAATGGCGATACGCAGCAAAGTGTGTTTGGAAGTGGCAATATCTGGTCGTCGCCGGCTGGCGCACTTTCGTCGGTGGGGTATTACCCCGTCAACGGGGGCACTAGCGCCAAAAACTATGTGTTCGCGCAGGCATCTGGCAACGCAACGGCTTTGCATGTCATTCCATTGCCACAAATGTCCTCCACGCCGGTGGATTTTGTGCGCGAAACCGTGGACACCTATGTGTATGACCGCAATTTCGGGGCGGCACCGGTGTGTGCGGTGAATGCAACGCTGGATGATCAGGCATTGGCATCAAGTGGAGATGGTTTGGCCAACGAGTGGTCGAAGGTGCGCTCACGTCCAAACCTGACCAACTGTTTTGATAGTGAGAAACGCAGCAGTTGCGGGGATTTCTAAGCCAACAGCCCCCGGACAACCGGGGGCTATTGGTTTCAGCAGGTCTAGGCCGAACGGGGTATCGAAATTCGCCCTGGTCTAGCGCACACTGAAACCATGCAGGCTGCCGCCTGACGTGCGCATAGCGCATGGAACCAATCGGGCCGTAAGGCTACAACTTTGACGAGGATGCAACGATGAGCATGAAGACAATTTTGCATGGTGCGCTGATGGTGGCCTTGTTTGCAAGTGGCGGCACTGTGTTGGCACAAGACGCCCAAAAAGCACCCCCGCAGGCGCAGGAAGCTCCCTCAGTGGATTCCATCATTGGCACGCTGAAGACTGACAATGCCGGACAGTCCGCCGGGCAGACCCGCGCACTGCGCCCTGGGGCTGCTTCGATGGCCACCACCGCGCCGGCCCCAGCTCCGGTAGCTACCAAACCTGCCAAGGCAGCTTCGATCAATATGCAGATCAATTTTGAATTCAATTCTGATCGCATTTCCGGCAGTTCTGAAAACACCATGGCCAATCTGGCCGCAGCACTGGCTTCACCGCAACTACAGGATCGCAAGTTCACCGTCATCGGACATACCGACGGCAAGGGCACGGCGGAATACAACAAAGCACTATCCGATCGCCGTGCCAATTCTGTGCGTCGCTACCTCGTGGATCACGGCGTCGCGGCGGCGCGTTTGCGTTCCGTGGGTAAAGGTAAGAGCGAATTGTTGAACAAGAACGACCCTTTTGCCGCTGAGAATCGTCGGGTGGAAATTTTGGCAACCGGTGGTTGATTGGTTGAGGCGCTAGGCTGAAAAGGGGCGTTTGCAGTGCCGATTCAAGTGGTCAATACGGCGATGCTTCAATGCTCGTTCGGCGTAGCACCTTCAACGTTGATGGTGACGCCCGAGAACCGCGTGCTCTCGGGCTTCCAACCAGCGGCAACCATCATGGATTTCATCCCCATGAAAAACATCATGCCGTTTGGAATGTGCATCACCCCCAGCAATCCGATGGTGGCAGCAGCAACGGCCGCAGCGTTGGGCGTGTTGACCCCGCAACCTTGCATACCTGTTGTGGTGAGTCCCTGGAAACCTGGCGCACCCACGGTGCTGATTGGCGGCATTCCCGCACTCGACAATATCAGCACCAATCAATGCATGTGGGGTGGCGTCATCATGATCACAAGCCCGGGCCAATTTACAGAAATGATTCCATGAGGTCAGGCGTAAGAGCCTGCAAATTCGTTGTGATGCAGATGCAATACATGCGAAGGGCGACAAATGTCGCCCTTTGTGTTTTGAAGTCTTGGCAGACCATGATCAGCCTGCAAGATTTCCCAATGAGCTGGCAGCATTGCCGATGGCCTGGGTGGCACCTGCGATCGCAGATTGAGCACCCGCTACAGCATTATTGGCTGCTTGTGCGGCAGCATTACTGGCTTGGGTGACGGCGGCCTGCGCGGTAGCAACGGCTGCTTGCGCTGTTTGGCCTGCGGAGGCGACGGCACTTTGTGCAGCAGTTTGTGCCGAATTGAGTGCGCCTTGTGCTGCATTATTTAAGGCTTGCTGGGCTTGCTGCGCGGCTTGGTTGGCTTGCGTCAATGCTTGCTGGGCCATTTGGTTGGCCTGCTGCTGCGCCTGTGCCGCGGCCTGTTCGGCTGTATTCAGCGCGCTCTGTGCGGCATCACCCACTTGTTGTTGCGCCGAATCCACCGCCGCCATCGCTTGATCGACAGCCCCGTTAACGGTGTCGTTGACTTGGTTGCGTACCGAATTGACCGCGCCCTTGGCCTGATCAATCGCACTCTTGGCGGTGTCGCGCACGGTTTGTTGGGCCTGCTGCACAGCGCCTTTGGCGGTGTCGATGGCTTGGTGCGCAGCCTGATTAGCCGTGGCTTGCGCATCATCCAGCGCGGTCATTGCCTGATCCATAGCCCCCATCGCCTGATCAGCCAATGCGTCGGCTTGATCCAGCATGTCATCCGCGTGATCTAGCAGTGGGCCCGCCACATTGTTCAGAGCATTCACGGCATTGCCCAATGCGTTATTGGCCGCGGCTGCGCGCCGTGCCAAGGCATCGCGCAGAGCATTCACATACGGACAACTGGAGGCGGGAAGGTCGACCGGAAGATTAGGGAACGAGGTGGGCAATGAATCCAAGGCGCCACGCACATCGCCCAAAGCATCGCGTGCGCGATCCATGACTTCCGATCGCGCCTTTGCCAAAGCATTGGTTGCAGCATTGCGTAGCAACTCTTGTGCATGGTCGATGGCACCATTGGCGGCATCGAGGGCTTGATTGACACCGTTTTCGATCAGATCCGTGGCCCGATCCACCATCGCCATTGCGCGGTCGATTTGCTCCTGGGCGGCGGCTTCTGCCGTATTCATCGCACTATCAAGCGCTTGGTTGGCAGTATCGAGCGCGCCTTTCACCATATTGCGTGCTTGCTGCTGCGCGGCATCAACGGCGGCATTGGCTTGGTTGAGTGCGTTTTGCGCGGCGGCACCGGCCTGCGCGCGCGCTTCATTCAAGGCGGCATTGGCTTGGCCCAAAGCATTGTTCGCCATGTCGTTGGCGGCGTTGCGGGCGTTGTCGAGCGCGGCGTTGGCTTGTTGCAACGCACTTTGTGCCGCAGCGCCCGCTTGCCCAACAGCCGCTTGTGCCGCTTGTTGGGCTTGCGTAATAGCCCCACTGGCTGCACCGGCAGCGGCAGTGGCCGCATTGGAGACAGCAGTTTGGGCTTCCCTGATGGCACCTTGCGCGGCCTGTGCTGCTTGCTGCGTGGCTGCATTGGCGGCTTGTTGTGCTTGTTGGACAGCACTGCCAGCGGCGTTGCCGATGCTGGGTAGTCCTTCGGTCAAGGATTCAAACATGATCAGCCTCCCTGCGCCCGGCGGAAGTCGCTGTAGGCGGCGGCTGTCCACATTTCGATGAGCATGGCGCGGTCGATTTGGGAGCTGCTGCGGTCGGCCAGGATGCCGACAATGGAAGGATCACCGGCGACTCGATCGTTGCCAAACAACGAACAAGCCAAGGCATACGATGCAATCGCACGCTGGGTTTTCAGACCTGCTTTCTGGCAATGCGCGATCACCGCATCCAGTTCGGCATCGAGTTGATCCAGTTGCAGCGGTGCTTTGCCCCCAAAATGTTGATTGAGGAAATCGGCTAAATTGTTGCGTAATTGGGTTTGCCCAATCGTCGTCAACTGTTTGCGGTCGAGCTCGAGCATGATGCATCTGCTCCTAGGCTGCTGCGGACAGCGGCAGAACCGCGGATCCCTGCTGGTGATCGCGGGCAAAGTAGAGCGCATGCTGGGTGTCACGCGCTTCTACGTAACAGCCATGAATGGGGCCAAAAAACACATGGTGCTGCTGTTCGTTGAAGGTTGGCACCACGGTGCGGAAAGCGCGGGGGTCATAAAAGCGGAACAGCATGGACTCGCCGCCGGGTGCTGCCACGCGCAAGATCCGACGCAGGTGCGAGCGCAAGGCCAGCATGGAGGTATCAGCATCGGTCACCAGCACGATACCCCAATGGGCATTCCAGCCATCGCGCAGGGCCAATTGTGTCACCGAGGAACCACTGCGCAATGGGATCAAATAGGGCGCTGCTGCTGCCAACATTGGGTCAAGATCGCCAGAAAACAAGCACATCGCATCCGGTGCATGCTGCTGCAACAGTGCCGGCAGGTTATCGATACCAGCCCCATCCAGTACGGCAAAGGCAGGGCGCCCTTGGCCGAAGATTGCCCGTTGCAACTGTTCGTACTGACCCTGACCAATCACGAAGACTTTTCCGTTATGCGTAGGTGTGTCGGTGTTGCCCGTGGTGTCATCGCGCCCCCCCACAGGCACAATGCTTCCGGGGTACACCTGTTCAATACGCAAGGGCGTGCTGAATCCGGACATGTCAGCTCCTACCCTGCTCAAAATGGGCTTGAGTAGCCGGGGGCGTCATCAGCGGATTCGAGTGCTTCCAATGCATGACGTGCGGCCTCACATTCGGCGCAGAACGGCAGTTTTTGTGCGTGGGCATTTTTCAGGCCGGCTGCCTGCAGCTGTTGTATGGCATTTGTCACAGCGCCGGCGGTGTTCTTGATGGCCTCGACTGCCTTCTTTGGCTTGTCGGCTTTTTCTGCCTTTTGCGCCTTCATCGCAGGCAGGCCACTGCCACCGGAATTGATCATCACCATCGTGCCATTGATCATCACCCCGGCAGACGACAGCATGATGGACGCGCCACCGGCTTTCAGGCTGAGCACCGCGCCGGCGTCCAATACAAGATTGGCCCCCGCCTTGATGTCGATATTTGCGCCGGCGGAGAGTGCGGCATTGGCACCGGCGCTGAGGTGGGTGTTGGCACCGGCGGTGAGCATCATATTGACACCTGCATCGACATGATGATGGGTGCCGACGGTCAAATAGTGCTCTTTGGATACGGTAGTGGCTTGGTTTTCGCCAATCGAAAGTGTCTGATTTTTGCCAATGCTCAAGTCGGCATTTTCACCAATCGACTCGGTGCGATGCTTGCCGATGGTGAGGTGGGACTCCACCCCGATATTCTCGGTGCGGTTGTTGCCCGTGCGTAACTGCAAGTCTTTCTGCGCATGTACGAAAATTTCTTCGCTGCCTTTTTTGTCCTCAAAGCGCAGTTCATTGAAGCCACCGCCGCCTTTGGATGACAGCGTCTTGATGGTGGAGCGGGTGGCATCTGCAGGAAAGTTGAGTGGTGGCACGTTGGGGCCGTTATAGACGCAGCCAACCACTAGTGGACGGTCGGGATTGCCCTCCAGGAAATCCACCACAACTTCCATCCCGACGCGTGGCAGGAACATGGTGCCATAACCATTGCCGGCCCACAGCTGCGCCACCCGCACCCAGCATGAGGCTTTGTCGTCGGTGGTGTTGTTGCTGCGCTGTGAAACTTTGCGATCCCAGTGAAAGCGCACCTTGATGCGACCGGCATCGTCGGTATAGATTTCATTGCCTTGTGCGCCCACCACCATCGCCGTTTGCGGCCCGCGTACCAGCCCGCGTGGTGTGTTGATGGGGGCACGATAGACGTGGTCATTTTTTTGCAAGGTGAAGGTATTACGGTATTTGGCGCCGTCGAAATTGCCCAGCAGATTGTTGTTGCCACGATGCTGGACGCTAAGCACCATGTACTCGGCGTTGAATTCTTCGCGCGAGTGATCTTCCAGCGTAAATACATGGCCGGGTGTGAGCTCACGCACTTGGCTTTCACCCGAGTAGCTCATATGGCTGGCTTCTTCCGCCTCCATCATGATTTTGCTCAAATGGCTGCCCGCTGGGGTCTTGCCTTGTGCATCGAAGCCACCGTAATAGCGGTAGCGTTCGGTATCGATCTCGTTGCCGATTTTCAGGAGAGTTGGTGTGTTTTCGCTCAGGACGGTTTTGTTTTTGTAATCCCAGTCGGAGAGCGAGGCTTTACGGGTGCGGATCTGTTGATCTGATAGCAGTTTACGGATGGCGTCAGAACCGCCGGCGCGCCCGGAGTGATGGAATGGGATGTGTGCCGGAACCAGTTTTGGATTGGCACTTTTGTTGTCGGTGAATACCAAGATGTGCTTGGAGTCTTCGCTTTCGTTGTGGCGGAAATAGTAGTAGATGCCCTCGCGTTCGATCAGACGCGAAATGAAGTCGAAGGAGGTTTCGTTGTACTGCGTGCAGTACTCGAGGTTTGGGTAGGTTGCGTTTAGTTCGAGCTTATAGTCATCAAACCCAAATTCACCAAAAATCATGTCGATGATGTCGGGCACCGACAGGTTCTGAAAAATACGGCAATCCTCGTTCTGGGTTAGAAACCAGAACCACGGCACGATGTCGCATTCGTAGCAGTAGATGTCCTGATCCTTGCTGCCAGAAGCTGGCAGTGTGCCGGTAATGGCAAAGCGCGACACATAGCCATTCCAGTGGCGTTGGCCGCCGCTGTGGTGGGTATCGAAGGTTTCGATACGCAAAATGGCACTTTTGCCGATGATGTTTTCGGGAAGGATGTCGGCGCTTTCGGAAAGGAGCTTCAAGCGGAACTCAAAGAGCTTGGAAACACCTTCTTGACCTGACATTTCTTCAATCAGCAAGTCATCCTCCCCATAGGCCTTGGGAGTGAGGAAGAACATCCGGTTGCTGGTTGAGATTTTTGGCATGGCAGGAGTGACCGTTATCGGTGACTATCCTCGTTGCATTTCACGCAATGCAACATTCGTCCGAAGTGCTATGCAGACGGGCGCAGAAGGGGTGTGGCATAGGGCGAAGGGCCTAGAACGTGATGCTGGGGATGCGGCATTGTGAGACGGCCTTCGCATTCCTGATGCGCCCCCTGCGCCGCCAGTTGCACGGCACAGGGGGCGGCGTGGCTCAAGACACCGCGTAATTGAACTGGCCATCCTCGCCAATCGAGATGTTGATGCTGCCGATGCCGCCGCCTTCGGCCATCCGTTCCAGCACATAGCCGGACACCTCTGGCAGCACCGTGCCGGTCAGGATGTTGTCGATATTGCGGGCCCCCGAATCTACTTCGGTGCAACGTTGGGTGATGGCATCGACCACGGCTTCGTCGTAATTGAATTCGGCACCGTGGTTGGCCTTGATGCGCTTGCCGATCTTATTAAGTTTCAGGCGCACGATCTTGCGCATGTTTTCATCGCGCAATGGGTAGTAAGGCACCACCGCAGTGCGGCCTAGGAACGCAGGCTTGAACACGCGATTGAGTTCGGGCTTGAGCAGGTCATTGAGATATTCGACCGTGGGCACCTCCTCGGAGGCGTTGCAGGCTTGCATCACCAAGTCGGTGCCGGCATTGGAGGTGAGGATGATCAGGGTGTTGCGGAAGTCGATTTCGCGGCCTTCGCCATCTTCCATGCGGCCCTTGTCGAAGACTTGGAAGAACAACTCCAACACGTCCGGGTGGGCTTTTTCGATTTCATCCAGCAACACCACCGAATACGGCCGACGCCGCACGGCTTCGGTTAGCACGCCGCCCTCGCCATAGCCCACATAGCCGGGTGGGCTGCCTTTGAGGCTGGAAACCGTATGCGCTTCTTGGTACTCGGACATCGCAATGGTGATCATGCTGCGCTCGCCGCCGTACAGGGCGTCGGCCAGTGCGATCGCGGTTTCGGTCTTGCCCACGCCCGAGGTGCCTACCAGCAGGAACACGCCTTTGGGCTTGTCCGGGTCTTCGAGGTTGGCCCGCGAGGTGCGCACGCGCTGGGCGATCGCATCCAGCGCATGGCTTTGGCCAATGACGCGTTCTTCCAGCGATTCTTTCAGTTTGAGCACGGTCTGGATTTCATCGGCCACCATGCGCCCGACGGGGATACCCGTCCAGCCGGCGATGATCTGTGCCACTGCGTTGGCGTCCACCACCGGCAGCATCATCGGTTCAAAGCCTTGCAAGGTTTTCAGTTCACCGCGCAAGACATTGAGCGTGGCCACCGCATCGGCACGGGTGGGGTCGTCGGCGGCCAGCGCTTCCACTTTGTCCAGTTCGGCGTGAATCTTGGCCACCAATTCTTTTTCTTGGGCGAAGCGCGCCTCGTCGGTGGCCAGCGTTGCGCTGAGTGCGCTAGTTTCATCGCCAATATCAGTCAACCGCTTGCTGTGGTCGGCACCACCTGCAGCTTCTTTTTCCAACTGCGCACGTTCGGTGGCCAGCACATCCAGCCGCCGGCGGGCATCTTCAATTTTTGCCGGCGTAGCATTTTGGCCGATGGCGATTTTGGCGCAGGCGGTGTCCAGCACGCTGACCGCTTTGTCTGGCAATTGCCGGCCGGGAATGAAACGTGAGCTGAGTTTGACGGCCTCGGTGATGGCTTCATCCAGGATGCGCACTTTGTGGTGCGCGGCCATCGCTTGGCCCACACCACGCAGCATCGAAATCGCTTTGTCGTCGTCAGGCTCATCGACCTTTACCACTTGGAACCGGCGGGTCAGGGCCGGGTCTTTTTCGAAATATTTTTTGTACTCGCTCCACGTGGTGGCTGCAATCGTGCGCATTTCGCCGCGCGCCAGTGCGGGCTTGAGCAGATTGGCGGCGTCGTTTTGGCCGGCTGCGCCACCGGCACCAATCAAGGTGTGTGCCTCATCAATAAACATGATGATGGGCTTGGGGCTGGATTTGACTTCTTCGATCACGCCTTTCAAGCGGTTTTCAAATTCGCCCTTCACCGATGCGCCGGCCTGCAACAGGCCCAAGTCCAGCGAGAGCAGCTCCACGCCCTGTAGTTGCGGCGGCACATCATTGGCGGCCACACGCAGGGCCAGGCCTTCCACCACCGCGGTTTTACCCACGCCTGCTTCACCGGTGAGGATGGGGTTGTTTTGGCGGCGGCGGGTGAGCACATCCACCATCAGGCGAATTTCCGAGTCGCGCCCCAATACCGGATCAAGCTGGCCATCGCGGGCGCGCTGGGTCAGGTTGATGCAGTACTGGTCCAGATTCGGGGTCTTGCTGGGCCGCCCGCCCGTTGGTGCGGCACCGGGGGTGCCAGCATCGCCGCCCACGGCGGCACCGGCATCACCCAAGGCGCGCGCATCGCGGGCTTCGGACGAGGCTTCGGTGAGGGCGTGGAAATTTTTGGTGAGTGTTTCAAGATTGATTTTTTCCAGCGAGCGCGCACTGACACTGACCAGCCGGCGCAATTCAGCATCGGCCAGCAGTGCAATCAAGATATGCCCGCTGCGAATCTTGGCTTCGCCAAATTCAATCGAGGCCCAGCCCCATGCGGCTTCAAACAATTTGGGCAGCATGGCCGACAGCGCCGGGGTGCGCTGATTGCCGGTCTTGAAGCCATCCAGTGCCTTGCCCAGTTCGCGTTCCAGTGCTTCGGGGGCGATTTCGAACTGGCGCAGGATGCGGCGAATGTCGGTGTTTTCCACCTCCATCAATTTGACCAACACGTGTTCCACTTCGACTTCGTAATGCCCGCGCGACATGCACAGGCCTGCTGCGCCCTCCATCGCGCCGCGCACAGTGGTGTTCAGTCGCGCGATGAGCGCACGCAGGTTCAGTGCCATGATTGACCTCCCATTGCAGAAAAGTGAAATTCGGTTTCAGTGGTTGGATGGGGGCCGCGCCGTCCACGCAGCCATGTGTTCCAGCCCAGTTGCGGGCGGTCATCGCCACGCGCACCTAGACGTAGGGGCGGGACTTGATCGGCGGGCAGCGACAAACGCACGCGCAGATCCAGAGCCAGCCCTGTCAAGAAACGGGTTAGCTCCATGAGATCGGACAGGCGTGGGCCACGTGGCAAAAGGGCATTAAATTTTTGGCGGCTCAGTGGCCCAATGCTCAGGTGTAACGTCGTTTGCCGGTCCCAATAGTGCGAGCCCAGCACGCAGCCATCGCCCAATTGATGGCTCTTGCGGCCTAGGCGGGTGCGCGCAGCACGGGTGATCGGTTGCCAGGTACCCAAGCAGCCGGTGGTTTGCACGGGGGCACCCACCACGGCGGACAGGACTTGTGCGATGGCGCGTTCGCCATGCGGGCGTTGTGCAATTAGGCCTGAGAAATACACCATCGCCGCACCCGGCAATGGTTTTGTCGGGGTGGTGGCGCGTCGATTGGGATGCAAGCGCGCTTGTAGCGCGGGAGTGCCCAAACCCACGACGTGTTCCAAATAACGCAGTACCGAATTTTGAAAGCCAAATTGGCGGCCGATTTCAGGCCGATGCTTGGCCCATGCCAGCCAAAACAGCGCCACCAAGCGGTGGTTGAAAATGTCTAGAAATTCTTGCGCGCTGTGGTCACGGGCAACCCGGCGTGCGATGAGTAGTTCGGTGTAATTGCGCGGCAAAACTCCGGAGGGGCCGGTGAGGCCAAGAAAATTCACACATAGGCGGGTGTTGTTGTCACCAACTTCGATCGAATGCAGTTCAGCGGGAGGAAAGGCCAACGATGCAGGTGTGATGAAGCGTAGCGGGCCTGGCCGCGCACCACTGCCGCGGCCATCAAAACCATTGGTGCCGTACAGCAGGCGCACGGCTTGAAAAAAGCCGAACCGTGCAGGCTGTGCACGCAGGCGTTCCAGTGCGGGGCGCATCGGGTCTATATCGATGGATGCATCGCCGTCGTTGATGGGGGCTGAAGTGGCTCCGGTGGTCATACCAGCGGCAGGCTCCCGCTGCGCGGTGCAAACTGCACCATCCAGTCCTCGCGTTGTTCCGTGCGCACACTCAAGCGCGTGTACGAATTGGCCGTGCAGTACAGCGCAAAAAAACGATCCAACACGCAGGCCATCAAATACACACCGGAGCCGACGTATTGGTTTTCATCGAAGCGCAGCTCGATTTCGGTGCCGCGCACGAAGGCTTGCCGTGGTGCACGTCCGACCCGCGTGACCGAAGGGTAGCCAGAGACATTGACGATGCCGGAAATTTGCTTGCGCAAACTGCCGGAGTCGGCAAAGTTGTACAGGTTCAAGATTTCCAGCAGGGCTTCACGCCCGCCATCGACAATGGATAAATGGTTGAGCGAAAGGTGTGAGATCAGCCGCCATTGATTGGCTTGGCGCATGGGTGCGCGCCAGGTGGCGCTGGGCTTTTTCAGCATGCGGGCACCGGAAATGACGCCCCCTTGCTCGGGTTGCAGCAGACTATCTTCACCACCAAATGGCAGTTGCGAGGGCAGGTCGCGGTTGGTGCAAGTCAGGCTGACGGACAGGGTATCCACGCTGGGAGTATTGGGATCCATGTCGCGGTCCACCAAGCTCAACATCACGTCCGTACCGTCATCGTTGGGCAAGAGTGAGGGCCGCCGCTGCAGGTACCAGTAGTGGCCTTCGCCATCATCGTGCAATGCGTGCTGCACAGAATACGCAGGATGAAATTCCACTGAATCGCTGCCACCCGGAGTACGGCTGAACTTGCGCACCCAATCCACCGAATACACCTCTAGCCCAAGCGGACGGCGCACATCGGGAACGATTTGGTAGTCGTGGCGTTCTTGGGTCAGGCGGATGGGTTCGCCTTGTTGCTTGAACAAATTGACCACTGGCGTGCAAAACAGCCGGAAGGTATCGGCCGAGACGGTTTGTTCGAGTCGTTGCAGGCGCTCGGGGCGACCGAAGGGGTTGAATTCGATAGCGATTTCAACCGCATTTTTGAAGCGCGAAACATCCAAGCCGGTCAAATCCACAAAGAGAAATTTCTCTGGCAAGACGAAATATTCTTGCAGCAGTCGATAGCCAAGGAACGAGCGTTGGTCATAGTCCAGCAGGGATTCGTCTTCGCCAAATCCCACGGGCTGTAGGGCCGAGGCGGGGAGTCGTAATGGTGCGACTTGTGGTTCGCCTTCCGGGGCGCGCAGGGTGATGTTGGCGGCGGAGTTCAACAGGAGCTCGTGCAGTGCATGCACTAGCGGGCTTTCGCCCTCCAGATAAAAGCGCAAGCGCTGGATTGGCAATTGCGATAGCGGTTGTTGGCCGGTCGTTTCGATGCGTAAGCGCAATGTTGCGACGGTGTCGTGGCGGGTCACCGCAAACGCGGAACGCTCGGCGGCTTCCAGTTGTGCCTGCGCGATGCGAATAGGCCACACATCGACCGCATAAGCGGTGCGGTAACGCACTTGCAAGCCATTCACTGGCCGACTCAGCAAGGTGCTATGGCGTGGGAACTCTTGCATTTCGCTGATGTCGGTCCCCGTAGCCAATTGCAGTTGTGCCACCGACATGGATGGCACGGGACGCAAGAAGTGTGGGTACAGCACCGACAGCATGGCTTCGGTGATTTGTGGGAATTCGTCGTCGAGCTTTTTGTGGATGCGCGCGGTCAGAAACGAAAATGACTCGATCATCCGCTCGACGTGTGGGTCTTCGCAGACTTCGCCTTCCATCTGCAAGCGCGAGGCGATTTTCGGGTACTTGGCGGCGAACTCCTTCGACAGGCGTCGCAGGTAGGTCAGTTCGTTCTCGTAATACGGCAGCAGATCGTCGAGCATGGCGTTCCTGCAGCAAGGCCCGGGTGGCGCGACATGCGCGCCCGGGGATAGCTACAGGCTAGATAGCCATCGACAAGACGGCCATTTGCCGGAAGGTGTATGCCATGCCGGCAAATGGGGGTTGTGGGCTATTCCTCAACGCAAAGCTCGTCATCGGGCACCGCGCAATCACGCAGGCCCACTGGTGCGCCACGGGTCTTGATACCGCTATCGGCAGCGCTGCCAGCCACCGATTTTGGCAATAGCAGCCACATTTGTACCGGTTGATTGGTGGCCAAGGCCATCTTGCCGGCTTTGTCGCCAAATCCCCAGAAGAAGTCACCGCGCACGCTGCCGCGAATTGCACCGCCGGTGTCTTGGGCAAAGACCAACCGACGCATTGGTGCGGAGCTGCCGGGTTGGGTGCCAGAAATAAATACGGGCGCACCGAGCGGTGTGGCGCGTGGATCGACTGCCATTGATCGGCCGGCACTCAAAGGGACGCCCAGCGCGCCAATCGGGCCTTCTGGGCCATCACCGATGCGCCGGAAAAACACATAGCTAGGATCTGGGATGCCTGTGCTTGGCACCGCCACGCCACTGCCCACGGCTTGTCCAGCTGCCTTGCTGCCGGCCACGCCTTCATATTCGGACATATCCATTTTTGCGGCAGATTTGCCGCTGCCTGCGGTTGTCGCCGCGGCTTTGCTAGGCGTGGGCTTGGGGGTGCTGATGGCATCGGCCACCGCCAGTGCATCCTCGTTGCTGGCGTTGTAGGTTTCGTTAGCCACGGGAGCGGTCAGTAGCAACTGGATCATCGCTTCGACCGAGCTAGAGTCAACCTTGCCTTGCCCCGAGGAAGCGATATGTGTGACCGGGCGTGCCACTTTGGATTTGCCTTGTGGCCGTGCTTTGCTGTGGATGCTTGGCGCCGAGCCTGTCGCAGCAGTTCCGCCACCTTGCAGTGCTGCCACGATGCGTGCCACTTCGGCATCCACGGCGCTGTTGCCGCCGGGTTTTTTCATGCCGCGGGTACCGCCGGGAACTTCAACCTCCACTGGCGCATCCAGCCCGCGTGCCTTGATGGCCAGCAGCATGGCATCGGTATCGCCACGGGTGGCATTGGGCATGAACGGATGACCGTTTTGTTCGGCATAGGCCAAGCGGATCAGGCCGCCATCCTTGAGCTGGATTTTGCCGGAGCCTTGAATTTGCATGGAATAAAGCTTGTACGGATCGGCCACCCATGCCAATACCGGTGCATTGATGCCGCTGGCGTCGATTTGTTGCCGTGTGTAGTAAGGCCGCACGGTGCTGCCATCGATACGCACACGGTAACGTTTGTCGCGTGGATTGGGCGCGCCACCGGCCAAGTCGATACGGTATTCACGCGCACCCGCCTCGCCAGTTTCAGCCCCTTGAAGCTGGCCATTGGCGACCTTCATCCAACGTGTCTGCTGGCCAGCCACAGTGCGCGAATCCACCATGTACATGTCGCCAGGGATGCCATAAATAGGGTAGCGATAGGCACCTTGCTGGGTCAGTGAGCCGGAAATCATCGGCTCGAAATAGCCGGTCAGTTTGCCGGTTGCACTGCGGGTGGGCGTGAGCATCTGATAGGCATAGAACTCGTCGTGCATGAACTGGCGCATGGCCGCGTCTTCGCGCGGTAGCTTGGCCAGTTTTGCGCACAGCGGTGCCCACGCACTGCGGCGTTTCATTGCCTTGCAGTTGGTGTTGAAGTTGGCATACATCTCGCCCAAGCTTTCATCGCCCCAACCCGGAATTTCATCCAGCAAAATAGGGACATACGCCGCGTTGCGGGTGGCGAATGCGGGGCCGAGGTCGGGATTGACGGGTGCCTGTGGCGGCATATCCTGCGCGCTTTGTGCGGCCGCAATGGTGCTGATGGCAATCCCCAGCATCAGCATCGGGCTGCGCAATCGTGCCAATAATTGTGTGCGCTGCGGTTTTGGTTGGGTGCGGATCATGGGCAGGTCTCCACGGCCAAGATGGGCCGCGCATACTGCTCAGGCTGCGCTGGACACGCGGGTGGGACAATACGGCAGATGCACTATGGCCGCCGTTGCAGCCGGCAATACCGCGGCCAGAAAATCTAAAGTCCTTGCAGCTTGCGCGATGCAACGACCGCTTCCACCCGGTTGCGTACATTCAGTGCGCGGAAAATGGCAGCGAGGTGAATTTTCACAGTGCCTTCACTGATCCCTAGATCACGCGCAATCAGCTTGTTGGGCTTGCCTTGTGACAGCAAGCGCATGACGTCGATCTGGCGTTCGGTCAATAGTTTGCGCAGACCATCTAGTGAGTGTGAAGGTGCTCCAAGCGGGTTACTGGCGGGGTGTGTGGATAGCCGTGATTCACCGGGATGCCAGCCTTGTGCCTGTGCGTTGGAAAGAAGCAGTGGCGGGATATACACGCCGCCGGCCAGCACCAATCGGATTGCAGACAGCATGACATCCGGTGAGTATGCCTTCGGGATGAAACCCTGCACGCCAATGTCCATCAAGGCCCGCATCAAGCCAACATCTTCCGAGCCCGACAATACAATCACCGGTAGTTGCGGTGCCGCGCTGCGTAGCCACGCCACATGCTCATGGCCGTGGGTGCCGGGCATGGCGATATCGATCAACGCCAGATCCAGCGTTTCGGCATGTGCCTGTACGTGGCTTTCAAACTCATCAAGATTCATCGCCACCACGGTTTCAATGGCAGGATCAAGTTCGGCCAGTTTGAGTTTCACGCCTTCGATGATGAGGCGATGGTCGTCTGCCAGTAGGACTTTCACACAATTCCCCGATATATAGCGCCCAGCGGGGACGCGTTACGTGCGTGATGTGGACGGGCTTCCCCAGATAACCTGTCAGCACGTTGCACGATAGTCGGCACGGGGTATGCAGGGCAAGCTGTCAGCGCCGTTCCAATGGGATAGGCCCAACGGCATATGGTTGCAGGATGCATGCACGCCGAAGAATGCCACGGTGCGCGCCCTGTCTGGTGTGCGAGTCCTGCTGCAACCATTCCAATGTCTGCCATGTCCCGCCAGTACGATGCGTTGCTGTCCGTCCCCCTGTTGGGGGGCTGGGTATGCGCGTTGTTTTTAGGCGGTTTGGCATGCATGGCACAGGCGCAAACGGTGCCGGCATCGCCGATCCCACCGGTGCAAACCCGAGGCCTGTCGGCGCATGCCGCCCGCGATGCGGCCAATGAACAACTGCGGCCGCCGCAGGAAGCAACAACGACATCTGCAACGACACCTGCAACGACACCAAAGCCCGCAGTCCAAGATGCAGTCCAAGATCCAATCAAACCTGCGCCGCGATTGGCGCAAGCCGGACATGATCGTGGCGTGCTGTTCAAAGTGACGCCACCGCCATCCGTGCCGTTACCCGCGGAAGTGGCCACGCAGGGCGCGGGGACTGATGCTGCGTCGCCCGCAGTGGTTGTCCCCCCAGTTGCACCTGTGCCTGCTAGCTACTTACTGGGCACCATCCATTTCGGCACACCCGAAGAGCAAGCGATTGATTACGAGACATTAGGCGCCTTGATCGGCGGGGTAGACAATTTCGTCAACGAGGCCGATGTGAATTCGGCTTGGCTGCCAGCGTTCGACACCTATCGTTGGCTACCGGTGGAAACCCCACTGGGAGGGATGATCGGCAAAGACGATTTGCTGAAAGCGCAAGCTTTGCTACCCAGTGTGCGGCTGCAAGATTTGCAGCGCATGAAACCGTGGGCAGTGCTGGCACTACTGGAAGCGCGCGGCGAAAGCGCAGGGCAGACCAGCATGGACGCACGCTTGCAGCAAGTGGCAGCGGCGGATGGCAAGCATCTGCTGCATCTAGAAACACTGGAACAACAATTGCAGGCACTCGATTGCGTGCCTGCGGCAGAGCACGCCGCAGTCTTGGCCGAGCGCCTGCAAAAATCGTGGGTGCTGCGCATCGAGTCGGCTGAGGCCATGGCGTTTTATCGCAGTCGGAACTTGGATGCCTGGCTGGCCAGCATTGACCGTATGGATGGGTTGAGTGACACCGCCCGCAGTATCGAGCAGCGATCGCGCATCTGTCTGTTGGAAGACCGCAATGCGCGTTGGATTGGCCCATTAGAGACGATTTTTCAGGATGCGCCCAGCTTTGTTGCTGTGGGTGCGATCCATTTGACCGGCACCGATGGTTTGGTGGCACGTTTGCGACGTGATGGCTATACCGTGGAAGCCGTGCCGTTTTGAAGTGTGGTTTGCGTAATACAGAGTTGAGTACTGGTTTGCACATGAAAGGATCAATGGCATGGCTTTTGGCATGAACGGGGACAGGCAGGTGCATTGGGGGCAAGGGGCATTCCTCAGCCCGCAACACTTGCAGGCACAAGATGCTTGGGCGCAGGCATGCAGGCATGCCTTGCATCAACGGGTAACGCCGTTTCCGTGGGGCTTTGAGTCCTTGCGTATTCGCGAGGATGCGCTGGCCAGTGGCATGGTCGATGTCGAGCAATTCACCTTGGTGACCCGTAACGGTGAACGGTTACGTGGCGGTAGTGTCGATACCGCCGGCGGGAATACCCGCGTACCACAGCGCAATATTGCGGACATTCGGGTCAATAGCAGCGACCCGATCACGCTGTACTTGGTGTTCAATTCCGAGCGCACCTTGCAAGGCTTGGCGCAGCGTGAATCCGAACGTGTCACCGCGCGGCACACCTTGGCAACCGACAATCTTGCCGACCCCCATGATCCGCAAGCGCCCGAGGCTTCGGTGGATTTTTTGATGTATCAAGCCAATCTGATCACGGCGGTGGATGAAAACGCCGAGGCCATCGTACGTGGTTCGGACAGCTACAAGCTCGCCGAATTGGTACCTGCTGGGCCGGGCAAGTTCAAACTTTCGGCAGACTATATTCCGCCCACCACCGCGATCCTAGCCTCCCACAACCTGGCCCGCTGGACCCGCGCATTACGCGACTTGCTGGTATCGCGCGGGCAAGACTTTGCCGCGATCAAGCGGCAACGCGGCATTCGTGCGGCATCCACGTCGGCGCAAGAAGTGATGCGCGTGCTGATGATGCAAACGTTTGCTCGCTTCATCCCGATGTTTCAAGAGCATGCCCGCTTGAATACGGTTTCGGCCTACGCGATGTACCAAGACCTGCGGCAACTGGTGGCCGAGTTTTCAGTATTTTCCGAAGACATCGGCTATTTTGGCGAGCTGGCCAGCAACCCGCGTGAAACCGAGCTCCCCGATTACGATCACGATGACTTGCGGCGCTGCTTCCGCATTGGGTTTGATCGTGCAGAGGCGTTGATCAAGGCGCTGACCGTGGGCGCAGAAGTCGGGATTACGCTGGCTTATGACGGCCGTTTTTATCGCGCAGATCTGCCGGTCAACTTGTTTGAAAGCGACAAGACTAGGTTCTATCTGGCGTTTGAATCCGAGCAAAAGGGTGCCGATTTGTTTGCGCGGCTGTCGCGCACTGGCAAGATCGCATCGATGGATGAAATGCCGCGCCTGCTGTCGGCAGCCTTATTTGGTTTGAAGATCGACCTGTTGCCGGTTCCGCCCGAAGAGCTGCCGCAAAAGAGCCCCAACACCACGTATTTCCTGGTCGATACCAATCACCCGTTCTGGCAGATGATCAAAAACGGTCGCAACATCGCTGTGTTCTCGGATCTGCCGCCGGACTCGACCGTCATCAAGCTGTTCCCGGTCGCGGGCCAGGAGTAAGGCATGGCCAGACTGATCCATCATTTTTCTGCAGTTTTCACCTTTGGCTTGGCACTGGACGAAAAAGTCAGCGCCAACCAGGCGGCCGACACTGCCATGTCGGTCGCCACGCGTGCGCGCGAGTTGATCGAACGTGCCAAGTCGGCGGCATTGGCCGATGGCAAGCGCCCTGAACAGGCCGATGACGCCTGCTTTGCGGTGGTGGCATGGATCGACGAAATCATGGCGCGCAACCCGGCGTGGTTGACCAGCGGCACAACCCCGCTGCAGGTATCGATGTTCACCACGAACAACGCGGGGAATGAGTTTTTCACCCATCTCTCCATGCTCAAGCAAGAGCAGGATGAAGTGCGCGAGGTCTATTACCACACCCTGTTGTGCGGGTTTGTCGGTCAGTACTACTACGAAAATGGCGACACTGGCGAACTGGGCAAATTGAAAGAGTTGCACGGTCGGCAGCTGCCCATTGCGCCTGCCGCAATTCATACCCTGCGCGAGGAAAAAATCACCCAGCAGCCGTATTCGGTAGCAGATCCTGCTGGTCCCAAATTGCCACGGCAATGGGACCGCGCCTTGCTGGCCATCGGTGCCTTGCTGGCGTTGTTGATTCCCGTGATTTACCTGATCTACATCCTGCTGGCCGCGCCCAAACCCTCGATCACTGTGCCTGTGCAGCAAGTGGTGGCGAAGTTTGAATGTGCCGATATCAAAACCAGCGTCGATGAAGACAAGGGCACGGTCAAGCTTAGTGGCTATGTGTCACGCCCCGATGACATGTCGGCAGTACGCCAGCAAATCACGTCGATCGAAGGTGTGAAGGCGGTGGACACACAGTTGCAATTACGCATCTGGCCGCATTGTGAGGTTGTGAAATTGCTGGAACCGTTCAAGGCACGTAACGACGACAGCGGCCAGCACTTGGTCATCACTCCCAGCACCGGCCATTCCGACCGTTTCATCGAAGGTGAAAATGTCATCGTGAAGTTGCAACAACCCAATTACGACGGCTATTTATATGTCGATTACTACACCGTCAATGGTGCCGTTGCGCATATCTACCCCAATGCCGGCGAGCCCAATAGTGGCCGCTTATTGAAAGCATTGGAGCAGTTTGAGGTGGGGGCCACTGCAAACAAAATGTGGACAGTCTGCGCTCCATTCGGGCAAGAACTGATCACGGTGATTTCCTCGCCAAAACCGTTGTTCCAAGAGACCTTCCCCGAGGTTCAAATGGACGCGAAAGACTACTTGCCCAAACTGCGCCAAATGTTGGATGCCAACCGTGGTAATGCACAGCTGTTGGCTGCGCATTTGTTCATGCAAACCGAGCCCGAAAACGATCCGAGCAAGAAGCAGGCCGCACTGACTGCTTGTTCAGCACCTGAGGCCGCAGCGCCGCAACCGGAGGCCGCGCAATGAGCCCGCTGAGCATGATCGAAACGCTGTTCTCAACTATCGGTAGCGTGTTCTCACGTATCGGGTATCTCTATCAACAAGGGGCCGATACCGCCAAAAAGCCGTGGTTGCGTCGCATCGTGGTGACATTGCTACTGCTCGCAGTGTTGGCGGGCCTGGTGTTTTTGGCATTGGCCGTACTTCCGCAGTTGCCGATGCGGTTTTGGCAAATCCTTGGCCTTTGCGTGGTGGTGTTGGTGGTGTTGTGGTGGTTTATGGCGGGGCAACGCAAAGCCTCGTTAAAAGGCCGTACTCGCAAGCGTATTGGCGATTTGGGGCCGGCCAACGAAGAGGAAGAACGCGCACCGGTTGCACGCATGACCGCCGCGATTACCGAGGCCAAACGCACCATTGCGCGTGCGCCGGAGATGGCGCAGGGGCGCACGCCGCTGTATCGCATCCCATGGGTATTGTTTGTTGGCGATGGCAGCGCCAATGTCGATGGCCTGCTGCGGGCGGGGAGTGAAGTGTCGCCCTTCCCGGCGTCCGATAAGCCCGCGATGGAAGCCGATGATGTCTGGCGCTGGTGGTTTCACAAGTCGATGATCGCCATCGAAATGCATCCGCGCGTGGTTTGTGACGCAAGTGATCGGCTTGATCGCGGGCTGTGGTACCAAGGCTTGATGAAGCTGGCCGATGAGCGCGAAAAACTGCCGCTCAACGGCATTGTGGTGGCGGTGTCAGTACAGACCTTGCTGGGCCCGGCAGATGCGCTGAAAGACACCGCCACGCGCCTGCGCCGGCTGGTGGACGAAGCGATGGAACACTTGCAGGTGCAGATGCCGGTGTACTTTGTGATCAGTGGTTTGGAGCGACTGCCTGGGTATGCGCAGATGCGCGCCACCTTGCCAGAGGAAGCCTTTGCACAGGCATTGGGTCATCGGTTTACCGAAAGCGAAAACACCAATGCTGCGGCCAGTCGACGGATCGATGAAGTACTCCAACCCATTGAAGACCGCCTGCATGCCTTGCGCATGACCGCTTTGCGCGCGCAGCACGGCCCCCAGCAACGGCGCGCGGTGTTCGATTTCATCGAATCTTTGCGGCAGGCGCGGCCGGGGCTGGCGATGTTCGTGAGTTTGATGCTGGAGGACAACCCATTCCAGCGCACGCCGCGTTGGCGCGGCATGTACTTCGCCGGCGCTGCCGATGCCGCGCATCGTGGGGGCGCTTTTGTAGCGGACTTGTTCACCCGCTTCTTCCCCAGTGACCAATCGCTGGCCGGAACCAGTTTTCGTGGCAATGCCGGGCGCATGGCGATTGCGGGCGCGGGTGTGTTGGCCATGCTGGGCTTGTCGGCTTCGTTTGCCTATGGGCTCAAATCTGCCCATCGCGACGATGCGGCGCTGCTGGCACAAACCCATAGTGCCTGCGCCGAGGTCGCCAATCGCACCTCGACCGGGCGTATTGAATGGGTAGCCAGTTGTGGCCGAACCATCGAAGAGTTAGAGGCCGCACAGGGCGACACCTTGCTGAGTTTCGGCATACGCCGTGCGGATTCCGACATCGCCAAACTACGGCAGCGCGTCATCGATGATTTTGCCAATTTGATCTTGGCACCCGAAGACCAGATGCTGGCCACCGATATTGATCAGCGGCGGGCCGGCATCGAGCATGTGCTGGCCATCACTCAACGGCTGCGACTATTGGAAGAATGCGATAGCAGTAATCCGGTGTGCCGTACCCGCGAGATGAAGAATAACGTCAGCTTCGATGCACGGTCACGCTTATTTGCACCCTTTGTCAGCGCCGATAACGACACCCGGCGAGACCGCAATAATGCAGATGCGTTGTTCGCCACCTATCTGGGTTACCTGAGGTGGCAAAAAAAAAACGTACGTGAGGCCGAGCACGCCAGACTTGAAGGTCTGCTGACACGCTTGCTGGCCAATTACACGCCGCGCGCCGCTGACTTGAAGCAATGGGCGGATGCGCGTGGCGTTGGCATGGATCTGGGGAGTTTCTGGTTGCCGCAAGGTGCCGTGGTTGGCACCGAATCCGGTCAGCTGGCCAGCATTTCCAGCGCCTACACGCGGGACGCGTGGGAAGGTGCGGTCGAGCCGATGTTGGCGACGTTGCGCAAACAAGCGCCCGATCGTGCATCGCGGATGGATGACCTGCGCGAAGCCTACTTCCACGACTATTTCGCGCAATGGGAAAAATTCCAAGCCCGCTTTGGTGATGGCATCACCCTTTGGCGTGGGCGTTATCCGGATCTACTGGCGCGCTCGGGGGGCGTGGATAATCCGTACACACGTTTTTTTGTCGCCGCCCAGCGCAATCTGTACGAGCTACCGTTTGATTGGCCGCTTGCGTCGCGCTGGGCAGCAACATGGGCGCAGATGAAATCCAAGTGGCTGTCATCGTGGCGGCCGTTTGGGCGATTCATTGCCGATTCGTTTCGGTTTGGGGGTGAAAAAGTCACGCCACCCGTGTGGTTGCTGGCCATGCACGATACCCAGGCGGTCGTGTTGAATCGACAAGATGCCGATTATGCGCGTGCCTACCTGCGGTTGCAGGCAGAAGGTTCGGGCGAGGATGTGTATCAACTGGCCTCGGACTTGTTTGCTAGCAAAGGCAAGGCAGAAAAACCGCCGGCGAGCGACTACACCAAATTGATCGAGGCGGTGGACAAGCCCGAAGAAAAATACGCCACCAGCTTCAAAGGCGATGACTTGGCCGCATGGTCGGTGGTGCAGGGGCCGGCGAAATTGCTGTTGTTCTTGACCGTGCACAAAGCCGGTGCCTATGTGCAAGAACGCTGGCGTGAAAGCGTGGTCAAGCCACTTGCCGCACTCCCGCCTGAGCAACAAGTGGATGCGCTGTATGGCCCACAGGGCAAACTGTCAGCCTTTGTCAATGACTGGTTGAAACCTTTCATTTCCGAAAAAGAACGTTTGCCGGTCAAGGTGGATGGTGTGGCCATTCCACTCAGTGGCGCTTATCAGGGCATGGTTGCGGCTGAACGTAAATTCCAGCCAGTGCTGGGGGATGTGGCCCCGTTTTTGGCGGGTAGTTTCACCTTGACCCAACCCAGCCAATTGGGTGCATTGAACGAAGGCAATGAAGGCACCGTGCTGGAGGTCGAATGCCGCGAGCGCGTGTATCGCGCCAACTCGGCCGGGGCGTCCTTGGCCGACGCGACTGCGCAGGTGTTCTGGTCACCCTCCAGTTGCATGCAGGCGCGGGTACGCATCAGCATCGCCACCCCTGCACCAAAGCAGACGGAGGTCAATCCGGTGCAGGAATTCGACCCTGCCACCAGTCAAATGCGGCCAGCAGACACCGCACCTGCGGCGCCTGATTTAAGCCTGGTGCGCACCTATGTAGGTGCCGATGGCTTTGCCGCATTGATCAAAGACTTTACCAGCGGTGCGCATGCCTTTGGCGTGGAAGACTTCCGTGACAGCTACAGCCCGGCGCAATGGACGCAACTACGGCCAAAGCTTGACGCGGCGGGGTTTCGTGGCGCGCGGGTGTTTTTGAAGGTGGAATTGTCAGACGAAATGAAACGATACCTCGGCGCCAGTACAGCACGCGCCGAAGTGCCCAGCGAAATTCTTGAATAAGCCAGTCGCGGAGGATCCATGGCCATTGATGTCAACGAACTGCTCGCCCCAATCCCGGGCAGTGACCCAGCCGGCAGCGATGCCAGTTTTTCCGATCAATTCGACCGCATTCGCGAGGCGCGCCGTGCCGATGACCCCAATCTGACCCAGGGCGAATGGCAAACCGAACTTAAAGTGGCCGACTGGCGCGAAGCGCAGCGGTTGTCTGAAGACATTTTGCAGCGCACCAGCAAGGATTTGCAGGCCGCCGTGTGGCTATGTGAAGCGGTCATTTCGCGGCACGGTCTGGACGGAGCCAAAGACAGCTTCGAGTTGTTGACCGGCTTGCTAGATACGTATTGGGAAGGGCTCTATCCGCGTGCAGATGATGGCGATCTCGAAGAGCGTGCCGGCAAATTGGCTTGGTTCTCTAGCTGGGGAAGCCGTGCGTTGCAGGCGGTGATGCTCAATGATGATCCACAAGGCGTACTGACCTTAGCCAAATGGATCGACTCGCGGGAAGTGGACAACATGGGCCGGCAAAATGCCGACGCCTATCAGGCCGCGATGGACAGCGGGCGTCTCAATGGTGAAGCCTACGATAGCCGCATGCTGGCCACCCCCGATGCAGTGGTGCGCGAGCGTATCGAACAGGTGCAGGCCGCGCGCGATGCGTTCGCCAAGTTCAGTGCGATGTCCGATTCCAGGCTAGGCCGCGAAGCACCAAGTTTGGCGGCAATTGATGATGCCCTGAAGAAAATCCAGACGATTTATTCACGGCTTGCCACGGCGAAGGGCTTTGGCGGTGCTGCTGCCGCCGACGAAGAGCTTACAGAAGGCGCGGTGGCCGGCATGGCCGTAGCGGCAGGCGGCGGGGGCGGTGCACTCAACCTGGGGGCCGTTAATTTGGCTTCAAAAGAGTCCGCATTACGCGCAGTGAGCGATATTGCCGGTTACTTCCGTCGCACTGAGCCGCATAGTCCGGTGGCCTACCTACTCGAGCGCGCAGTGGCTTGGGCCAACATGCCGCTGGAACAATGGTTGGCAGAGGTGGTGCGCGATGACGGTACGCTGTCGTCGATTCGTGAGCGTGTGGGCTTACCACCAAGCTGAAATGCATGCAGCACGTGAATCATCACTCAGGGCGGGCACGTCGAACGGCATATGCCCAAGTCTGGCCGTCCGATGGATGTTTCCCTCGAGTCTGCTTCCTAGACTCATTCAATGTTCTGGAGTGCGCCGCCTTCACTTGGTGCCGCAACAGAAGCAAACCGACCAGTCCAGCAACCCACAACGTGTACGGGGATTCAAATGGCCAAGAAGGAAAGCACGCAGCACAAACTTGATCGCGTTCGCGCCCCGCGCGTGCAACTGACCTACGACGTTGAAGTGGGTGATGCAATCGAGAAAAAAGAGCTGCCGTTCGTTGCCGGCGTGATGGGCAATTTCAGTGGGCAGCCTGCCGAGCCGCTGGCAAAACTGAAAGACCGCAAGTTCGTCAATGTTGACAAAGATAATTTTGACGACGCAATGAAAGGCATGAAGCCGCGGGTGCAGGTGCAGGTTGAAAACAAGCTGGCTGGGGATGGCTCCAAACTGGGCGTCGAACTGAACTTCCGCAGTCTGGAAGATTTCTCGCCCGAACGTGTCGCCAATCAAATCGAGCCGCTGCGCAAGTTGCTGGAGGCCCGCCAGAAGCTGGCCGACCTGCGCAACAAGGCCGCAGGGAATGACAAATTCGAAGATCTGCTCAATGACGTACTGGCCAATACCGACAAAATTGCCCAGCTGAGCAAGGAAGTTGGGCCGAAGTCCGAAGAGTAATTTCCTCCATCCTTGGATGAACCATCGGCACGCTGCCTGAATTTTTGATCCCGAACTGCAACCGAGCACACAACATGGCCAATACCGAAACCCAAGCTGCATCTTCCACCACCGCCGAAGCCGCTGAAGGCGGGCTGCTGGATCAAATCCTGACCCAGAGCAAAATCGCTCGTTCGGATACCGAACGGAGCCGCGCACGCGACCTGATTGCCGAGTTGGTTGCGCAGGTCAGTGACGGGGCGATGGTGGTGTCGAAAGATGCAATTGGGGCATTGGACGCACGTATCGCCGAAATCGACCGTGTGTTGTCAGATCAACTATCCGAAGTGATGCACGCGCCTGAATTTCAGCAGTTGGAAGGTAGCTGGCGCGGCTTGAAATATCTGGTGGACAATTCTGAAACCAGCACCACTTTGAAGATCAAAGTCTTCAATACCACCAAAAAAGAGCTGGTCAAAGACTTCAAAAACGCCTCGGATTTTGACCAAGGCACACTGTTCAAAAAGTTGTATGAAGAAGAGTACGGCACCTTCGGCGGTGCGCCGTTTGCCACATTGATTGGTGATTTTGAGTTCGGTCGCCATCCCGAAGACATGTATCTGCTGGAAGAAATTTCGCATGTCTGCGCCGCCGCACACGCCCCATTCCTGAGCGCCGCCTCACCTGAGCTGCTGGGCTTTGACGATTTCACCGAACTCTCTGGCCCGCGTGATCTGGCCAAGATTTTCGATACCGTTGAATACGCCAAGTGGAAGAGCTTCCGCGCCTCCGAAGATTCGCGCTATGTGGGCCTGGCAATGCCGCATGTGCTGGGTCGCCTGCCGTATGGCCCGGATACCGATCCGGTGGAAGCCTTCAATTTTGTTGAGCGTACCGACGGAACCGAGCACGGCAAATATCTGTGGATGAATGCCGCATATGCACTGGGTACCAAGGTCACCGACGCCTTCGCCAAGTACGGTTGGTGCGCGGCTATCCGTGGTGTGGAAGGCGGCGGCCTGGTCGAAGGTCTGCCAACGCACACCTTTGCAACCGACGATGGCGAAGTGGCGCTGAAGTGCCCCACCGAAATCGCGATCACCGATCGTCGCGAAAAAGAACTCGCGGACTTGGGCATGATTCCGCTGGTGCACTGCAAAGGCACCGACTATGCAGCGTTCTTCTCCACCCAGTCGGCACAGAAGGCCAAGGAATACAACACCGATGCGGCGAACGCCAATGCGCGCTTGTCTTCGCAGTTGCAGTACATCTTTGCAGTGAGCCGTATCGCGCACTATCTGAAGTCGATGATGCGCGACAAGATCGGTAGCTTCGCCAGTAAATCCAGTGTCGAAATGTTCCTGAATAACTGGATTGCCCAATACGTGTTGCTGGATGACAACGCCTCGCAGGAAATGAAGGCGCAATACCCGCTGCGCGAAGCCCGCGTGGATGTGGTGGAAGTGCCTGGCAAGCCGGGTGCGTACAAATCAGTCGCTTTCCTGCGTCCGCACTATCAACTCGATGAGCTCAGTGTGTCGCTGCGTATGGTCGCAGAGCTGCCGAAGTCAGCACGCTAATTTTTCAAGTTTCGTAATGTAATTTCAAATCCCACTCATGGAGAATCACAATGTCTAGCGATATTTTCATCAAAATCGACGGAATCGACGGCGAATCCGCAGATGCCAAGCACAAAGGCGAGATCGATGTGTTGGCATGGTCGATTGGTGCCACCAACTCTGGCTCGATGGCCTATGGCGGCGGCGGCGGTACCGGTAAAGTCTCATTCCAGGATTTGACCATCACCAAGCGCATCGACAAGAGCAGCCCGAAGGTGATGGAAAAGTGCGCAGATGGTACACACATCAAAAAGGCGGTCTTGATTGCACGTAAGCAAGGTGGGCAGCAGATGGATTACCTCAAGATCACCTTGACCGATCTGCTGGTATCGAGCATTTCGATGTCGGGTTCGGGCGATGATTCGGAAACCGTGTCATTGAATTTCGGCCATATCGAATACACCTACACCGCGCAGAAGCAGGATGGGTCGAAGGAAGGCGATACCGGCATGAAGTGGAACATCAAGAAGAACGACAAGAGCGGCGCATAACGCGCCCTGCCCATGCGTGGCTTGATGGATCGCTTGGTCGATGCACCCCTGCCGGAAGATTCCGGCAGGGGTGTTTCTATGAGTGATATTCGTAAGGGCATCGCGGCCGATCTTGAAAATTTGCTCAATACGCGGTCGGAAGGCGCGCGTCTGATTCCGGAAACTTACAAGGAATGTCGCGCTTCGTCGCTGACCTTTGGAATTCTCGATTTTTCTGCGTATAGCTTGCTGAGCCCACAAGATCGTGATCGCATTCGTCGTTCACTGGAGCAGGCGATCAGCCTGCACGAAGGCCGGCTGTCACGGGTTCGGGTGACTTTGGAGCCACAGCGTGAATTGGATCGCGCCCTGCGGTTCCGTGTGGATGCAATGATGGAGCTGGGGCCAGACAATGAGAAAGTGCAGTTCGATGCAGTCCTGCAATTGAACTCGCAAAACTACATGGTGCGCTGAGCGTTGTATTGCTGATTACGACTCGGCATCCAGCAAGGCCATGCGCGCCGCCAAGTGCAGCCCGTCTTCCAGTTGACTGGCAATCTGCTGCTGCCACCATTCCGTACTTTGCAAGCTTGGGGTGCCATCGGCTCCCGGCACTGCAATGTTCGTCATGCGTTCGACCAGTGCCTGCAATAGCGCAGGGCGATCGCGCTCGCCATCTAGTAATTTGACTAATTCCAGCCCAAGCTGACTATCCAGCCGCACCAGCGATGGGCGCAAACTGGCGATCATGTCCTGCCCAAGCTCCAGCTGCAAACGCGACAATCGGTTCAAACGGGGACGTAGCCCCGGGGCATCGGCGAATGCGGGGGCATCGCAGTGCAAAGTCAAAAGCCCGTATTCAAAGGCGATCAATAGTGCTTTACAGAGCGTACTTTCGGCGTCCTGTCGCGCGCCCGGCTGCTCTGACTTGCTAGGGAAATGGCGCAGAAGCTGTTCAACGCGAAGTGGATTTGGAAATGCGTGGCCAACTGCATTCAATACGTCGGCAACTTCTGCATTGGGAGTCGTCAATGCAGCTCCGCTACTGCTACAAAACCGCCGCAGGCCGGGGTGAGCTTTGCCAAGGTCGGAGTTTGCGAATGCAGTGTCTTCGTGTAGTTGTCCGATGACTTGCAAAGGCAAAATAGCGTGCGCGTGGGGTGGTCTGGCGATCGTGGCCTGCTGCCGACATAGCAGCGTTTGGCGGAAGCGACGGCCTTTCAGATAGTCCAAATACTGCTCGCGGCGGACCACGTCGTCACCGGCTATTGCTGTCAGACTTGCGGCAGTGTCTTCCGAGAGTGATGCGCCACTGGAGTCGTGGTATTCGGCTTCGGCCAAAAAGGTTAGGCCGTGCGCGTGTGCGCGTGCTGCGAATTCGCTGATCGAGTAGGGCAAGTTCAATTCGGCCAGATCATCGTGGTAGAACACCGAGGATGCTGTCTTTTCGAGTAGATCCTGCGCTTCGTGGCGAACGACATCGGCATAAGGCGTGTGTGTGGTGACCGACGTGGCCAACCAAGCCAGAAATTTCTGTGCGGCTGCAATTTTTTGATGGGGATCTTCAATGCCTGCGGTATGTTGCCGCAGCATGTCCCACATCATGCGCCGCAGGTGGCAGCCGGGCAGCGCGTTGTAGCTGATATAGGCAATGCCGTCTGCGGCAAGGCTGCGTTGGCACAGTGCCAGCAGGGTGTCTTGCACTGGGACGGGCACCCAAGAAAAAAACCCGTGGGCGACGATGTAGTCAAATAGCAGTGCACCGCTGTCCCAGTGGCAAACATCGACCGCATGCAATTGCAGATTGGACAGGCCCAGTTGCGCACGCATTGCTTCGCCGCGTGCGATAGCGGCCTGCGATAAATCCACGCCTACAAACTGCGCCTGCGGGTAGGCCTGCGCCAACGTGAGTAGTTGCAGGGCATCGCCGCAGCCGATTTCCAGCAAGCGGCAATGCGTGGGCGAACGTGTGGCAAGCCCGTGCAGCTGGCCAATGGCAGCTATCCGCGAGGGATGCATTTGCGGAAAAATCAGCGCCGGGTATTGCAGGGCGTCATAGGCGAAGACATCGGTCATGGGTGTTCCTCTCTGGGCGGTGCCTTGGCGGCCAATACGGATGCCAGCATCGCTTCTCGCAGGCGTTGTGGGGCAACCGGTTTGAACAACACCGGGATGCGTTTGGAGGTGATGGCCTCGATACGATCAGGACGGGTTTCGCCGGTCACCAGCAATCGTGCAAACGCAGGGTGTAGAGGGTCGCAGCGATAGCGGCGGCTGACGGCATCCATCACGTCCAGGCCGCTGAGGTTTTGGCCAAGATGCAAGTCGCTGATAAGCAAATCCGGTGGGGTGCTCCAGTCTTCAATCTGCGCAAGTGCGGTGTCGATATCGTAGGCAGTGCGCACCTCGCAATTCCATTCCAGCAGCAGTGCGCGAAGTCCTTCCAAAATGCTGGGTTCATCATCGATGGCCAGCACCCGCAGGCCACTGATGTCGAGCGGAAATTCAAAGCTGTCGATGGTGGTTAATGCCGTTTCGGTGCTGCGCGCAAGTGTGATGGAGACCAACGTGCCGCGCCCAGGTCGCGACGATAGCGTCAATGCACAGCCACAAAGTTCCGCCAAGCGACGCACGGTTGCCAACCCAAGGCCTAGCCCGCGTTTGCGTTCACCGACGGCAACGGTGGCCTGCTTGACCTGATAAAACTCATCGAACACCCGTTGCTGGTGTTCGGGCGCAATGCCGCAGCCGGTATCCCAGACATCGATACGAACCTGCTGGTGGTCTTGATGGCGCACACCAATCAGAACGCCGCCGCTATCGGTGTAGCGCAGCGCGTTGCTGACCAGATTGTTGAGAATGCGTGCCAGCATGGTGCGGTCGCCGCGCACCCACGCATCGGTTTTGCGCACCACCAGTCGCAGCCCACGGGATTCGGCCAGCATGCGGAAATTGCGGCTGACTTCGTCGAACACATCATCCAGCCGCACGTCGGTTTCGCTGGCCTGCATGCTGCCGGACTCCAGTCGCGACAAGTCCAGCAGTTCGGCAAACAGTTGATCCAGCGACGCCACACACTCTTGGATATGCATGATCCGGGTGATTTTGTCCGGATCGGTTTCGCCAGCGCGCAGGGTTGAGGAAAATAACGTCAGCGCATACAGCGGTTGTCGCAGGTCGTGGCTGGCCGCGGCCAACAGGCGCGCGCGCGACAGGCTGGCCGATTGCAGTTTGGCGTTCTTTTCGGCCAGTTCAATACTGGTACGCCCAAGCGCGCTTTGCATTCTGTTTTGCATATGCGCCACAGACTTTTCGGCCTCGTGAATGGCGTGCTGTAGCTTCCACAGGGGATTATTTTGATGATCAAGCGCCAACTGCACCGGCTCACCATTGCCTAAGCGTTGTACTGCCAAAGTCAGTGTGTGGAGCGCGATCCGAAACCGCCTAGCGATGCCCCAACTGATTGCCAAAACCAAACCCACCGCCACCAGCAGCATTCCACCGGCTTGCCATAGCAGCGTATGAAATTGCCCGGCAGGCAATTGCGCTTTCAGTGGCAATGCCGCCAATGCCAGCAGGCCAAAGGCTAGCAATGCCGCCAGAATCAGTGGCAGCACCACTGCTACCGCCCACTGCCGCAGCAGCGATGGCGCCTGCGATGCAGCCACCCGTGGGTCGGGAACATGAGCGCGTGGTGACTGCATATGTATATCGAAATGACCGTTGCCGTTCATTACGCAATTTGCGTGGATGCGGGGCCAGATGCAAATCGTGGTCTGCGTCGTGGGTGCGCGCCGCCTACTGCGAGTTTCTGCATTGTAGGGACCGAGTAGGGATTTTTGCCGTGAAGCCGGATGTTAGACCCCCCAAACGAAAAACCCCACACCGGCTGAAACCGTTGTGGGGCTTACGTTTCACGCTGGTGGCTCGGGACGGAATCGAACCGCCGACACGGGGATTTTCAATCCCCTGCTCTACCAACTGAGCTACCGAGCCATTGTGCGTGAGCCGCGCATGATACTGGGTGCTGCGCGGTTCGGCAAGTTACTTGCCAATTATTGTGAAGTTAGGGGCGTGGCGCTGGCTGGGGCACTGGCGGTGAGTAAGCCACGGTTGGGCTTGTGGTGTGGATGATGGGGGCATCCCAATTCGGAGATGTGCCATGAGGATGCTGTTGGTTGCGGCGGTGGTTGCGGCAGCGCTTTCTGCGTGCGCCAGCAACCGGGTCAGTGATAGTGATCGGCTGGCGTTGTATCTGTCGCATGCGGGGGCACCGGTGAAGCAGGTGCGTTATTTGCCGCCGATGAGCTGGGATCGTATCGATGACCAGCACGTGGTGTTGGAATTGCGTCCCAATGAAAGCTGGATGTTGCGGCTGGCTGGGCCGTGCTTGAGCTGGAGCAGCGGTTCGCCGTTTTTGAAGGTGGAAACACTGAACGGGATGACGCTGACCCCGTTTGACAAGGTGACCGTGCCGGGATCGCAGATCAGTTGCCAGATCCGGGAAATCCGCCCACTGGATGTCAAAGCGATTCGCGCAGGCATGAATGCGCTGCGCGATGGCGTGAAGGCTCAGGCTTCGGGCACATAACCGGCAGGTTTGTCGGCACCGCCGCCGAATAGGAACTTCAGCATTTCGGCTTCCAGAAAGGCGCGATGTTGCGGGTTCATAGGTGAGATGCGGTGTTCGTTGATCAGCATGGTTTGATGCGCCAACCAGCGTTGCCAAGCCGGCTTGCCGACATGATTGAACACGCGCTTGCCGGCGTCGCCAGGCCATGGGGGGAAGTCGAGGCCGTCGGTGTCGATGTCATCAACGCTGCAATGCACTTGGCGTGTCATGTGTTTGGCCTCATAAGTAGTTTACGAATGGGTGCGGGCAGGCCGATGCGGGTAAGCGCATCGCGCGTGACCCAGCGCAGGGTGTCATTATCACGCACACTGTTGCGTAAGCCGTTGACCTGCATTCGCTGCGGATGGATGTGCAGACGGAAGTGTGAAAACCCGTGCAGCAGGCTAGGCAGGGTGTGGGCATCGTCAACATCACCCTGTAGGTGTTGCTGGCACCAGTGGCGTGCGCTGTCGATGTCGTCGTGCTCGGGCAGTGACCACAGCGATGCCCAGATGCCGGTGGGTGGGCGTCGTTGCAGCAAGATGCGGCCAGCAGCATCTTCGATAATCAGCATATGCACTGCGCGCTGCGGAAGTGCTTTGCTGGGTTTGGGTGTGGGCAGTTGCAGGGTGCGTGCTTCACGGTACGCAACACAGACATCTTGCAGCGGGCATTGCGTGCACGCGGGTTGGCTGCGCGTGCACAAGGTGGCACCAAAATCCATTTGCGCCTGTGTCCAGTCGGCCAGGCGTGCCTTGGGCAACAAGGTGTCAGCAAGCAGCCAAAGTTTTTTTTCGATGGCGGCTGTGCCCGGCCAACCGGCGACGCCAAAAACCCGGCACAGCACGCGCTTGACGTTGCCGTCGAGGATGGGTGCGGTATCGCCCCATGCCTGCGACACAATCGCACCGGCGGTGCTGCGGCCAATACCGGGCAAGGCAGTCAGGGCGGCAAGGCTGCGCGGTAAGTCGCCGGCATGGTGTTGCACACACAGCTTGGCCGTGGCATGCAGGTTGCGGGCGCGGGCGTAATAGCCAAGGCCCGACCATAGCGCCAATACTTCGTCCTGTGGTGCGTTTGCCAGTGCAGGCACGTCCGGCAGTGCGGTGATGAAGCGTTGGAAGTAGCTGATGACCACGCTGACTTGCGTCTGTTGCAGCATGATTTCACTGAGCCAGACGCGGTATGGCGTGCGTGGATGCTGCCAGGGCAAATCGTGGCGGCCATGCTGGTCAAACCAAGTCAGCAGGCGTGAAGTGATATCGACGGTGGTCATTGTGTGCGGGTATCGTCGATTTCGATCTGCACACCGTCCAATGTTGCACCGGGAATTTGGATGCGTGGCGTGGTCAGGCTGCCGCTCAGTGGCGGCAATGGCGAGCCTTCGCTGGCATCCAACCAGGTCAAGACTTCAGGAAGCTGGAACTGTGCGCGGAAGATGGTGGCATCCCGGCGCAAGGTAAGTGTGGCCGCATCGGAAAATGCTGGCGCGCCTTGATAATCCAACACAAACGGGAGGGTGGACGACGACGCGGCCAATGGCATGGGCAAGGCCGGCCATGCCAAGGGCCAAGTGTCCAGTGCGCCATCCAGATGCAGGCGCAAACGCGCGCCCACCGACACGCTGCCACGGGCTTGCGCATTGGGGATCATGCCGCCGCCCCGCAATACCAGCGTGGCGGGCACAAAGCGCCACGCAGCGTTGTTGAACACCATCGGGGCATACACGCCCAGTTGAAATGGCAGATCGCTGCTGGCAGAAATATAGCGCGCCGCAATACCCAGTTTGGCCGGCCGCATCAGTGCTGAATCTTTGCCGATTTGCAGTGGGCCGGTGAGTGATACCTGCGCAGGTATGTGCCAGCCGCCGGCATCGACCAAGGTCAGCGTTCCGGCCCCGGAAACCGCGCTGGCTTGGCCCGCCAGCAAGTGATTGAGATGGGTGATAGTGAGGCGCAGATCGGCGGGAATTGATATTGGCGCGGCCAAGTAGCGGCCACGCACGCGGGCGTGCAGCGGCAGATTGAGGGCCAAGTTGGGAAGGTCGATGGCGACCCCATCGATGCGCCAATCGTCGTTGTCGATGCGGCCATCGCGAATGCGCAGGCCAGTGGTCAAGCTGGGGATGCGCGGCGCGGCGCTGGGCGGGCGTGTGGCCAGCCAACGTTGCAGGGCAGGAATGTCCAGCACCGGTGCATCTAATTCGATCCGTTGCAGAACAAGACTGGCACCGCGCGTGCGCAGTGTTTTCCATGGCAATGCGAGCAATAGCCGCCGTGCGCACAGTAACGGGACGGCATCGCCCGGGCGTTGCGCCACCACATCGTGCAACTGCAATTGCGGGGTGCCGCGCAGGCGGTAATCAAGTGTGCCGGCACGAATATCCAACCCCAATGCCGCACCGGCCTGACGCAGCAAAAACCGGCCTGCATACGGCGATTGCAGCCACCAGATCGCCACTGCAACAAGCACCAGCAAGACAAGCAGACGTCGCGGCCAGCGCCGCCGCCGCAGGGTGGGCGCTAACGCAGCGTCGTTCATCCGCCCAAGGCGTCGGGCAACAGCGCATCCACAAAGGCTTCGGCATCAAATACCCGCAAGTCTTGCGGGCGCTCGCCAATGCCGGCATAGCGAATGGGGATGCCAAACTCACGCGCCAGCGCAAACACCACGCCGCCTTTGGCGGTGCCATCCAATTTGGTGACAACCAGCCCTGTCACCTTAATTTTTTCGTTGAATTTGCGCACTTGGTTGATGGCGTTTTGACCAGTAGTGCCGTCGATCACCATCAACACTTCGTGCGGCGCTTCGGCATCAAGTTTGCGCAGCACGCGCGCCACTTTTGCCAGCTCATCCATCAACCCAGCTTGCGTATGCAGACGGCCGGCGGTATCGGCAATCAAGATCTCGGTGCCACGCGACTTGGCCGCTTGCAGTGCATCAAATGCCACCGACGCGGCATCCGCATTTTGCCCTTGCGCCACCACCGCCACGCCATTGCGCTCGCCCCAGCTTTGCAACTGCGCCACGGCGGCGGCACGGAAGGTGTCGCCGGCAGCCAGCATCAGGCTGCGGCCTTCATCTTTGAAGCGGTGCGCCAGTTTGCCAATGGTGGTGGTCTTGCCCACGCCATTCACGCCGATGGTGAGCAACACGAAGGGTTTTTTGGATAGATCGATATGCAGCGGTTTGGCGACCGGTTGCAGCAGCGCAATCAAGTCCTCGCGCAGGGCTTTCAGTAGCGCATTGGCATCCACAAACTCGCGTGCCTTCATGCGCTTGCGCAGCGATTCCACCAATTGCGTGCTGGCGGTCACGCCCACGTCGGCGGTGAGTAGGGCGGTTTCGATGTCGTCCAGCAGCGCGTCATCAAGTTTTGGGTTGCGCGAAAACAGCCCGGCAAACGTGCGCGCAAACGCACTGCCGCGCAAACGTTCGCGCCAACTGGGTTTGTCGGCGGGCACTGCCGGCGGTGGTGGGGGCGGGGCCGCCTCCGCCGTGGGTGTTGGTGGGTCGGGTTGCTTGCGGCGGAACCAGCTGACCATGAAGCCGTCGGAATATCGGAAAATGGCCGCCATGGTAGCACTCACCCCCCGGTCACTTTGATGAATACTCGCAGTGGTAAACCCGCCTTTGAGCGTGCAAGCAATGGGCCTACCGGCACGGTGCGCATCATTGGTGGGCATTGGCGCGGCACCCGTCTTTCGGTACCCCAGTCGCCGGGATTGCGGCCCACCTCCGACCGCGTGCGTGAGACTTTGTTCAATTGGTTGATGCCGGTGTTGCCGGGTGCGCGGGTATTGGATTTATTTGCCGGTAGCGGCGCTTTGGGCTTGGAAGCCGCCTCGCGCGGGGCCGGTGGTGTGCAATTGGTCGAAGCCGACCCGCAATTGGCACGCGCGCTGGCCGATACCGTGCAGCGATTGCAGGCGGGCGCGCAAGTGGCGGTGCATTGCGGTGATGCGCAGGCTTATCTGCGCGAACACCCCGAGGCGCGCTTCGATATTGCCTTCGTGGACCCGCCGTTTGCCGCCGGCTTATGGCCGCAGGTGCTGGCACTGTTGCCTGCGCGGATGGCTGCCGATGCATGGATATACCTTGAGTCCCCAGCCGAAATAACCCCGCAATTGCCGCCAGAATGGGTATTGCATCGCGAAAACCATACCCGCGAAGTGCGCTATGCCCTGTATCGCCGCGCTACAATCAGCGCATCATTGAGCCACGGAAGCGCAGCAACGACATGAGCGTGGCAACGCGCATTGCGGTTTATCCCGGCACGTTTGATCCGATCACCAATGGTCATCTGGATCTCGTGAGCCGGGCCGCCCCTTTGTTTGAAAAACTCATCGTGGGCGTGGCCGCCAGTCCTTCCAAAGGGCCCGCCCTGCCGCTGGCATTGCGTGTGCAATTGGCGCAGCAAGCGCTGGCGCGGCATCCCAATGTGGAGGTGCGCGGGTTTGATTCTTTGCTGGCGCATTTTGTGCGTGATATCGGTGCGGGAGTGCTGCTGCGCGGCCTGCGTGCGGTGTCTGATTTCGAATACGAATTTCAGATGGCCAGCATGAACCGCCACCTGATTCCCGAGGTCGAAACGCTGTTTTTGACCCCGGCCGAACAATACGGCTTCATTTCGTCGTCACTGGTGCGTGAAATTTCACGGCTGGGCGGCGATGTGTCCGGCTTCGTGCCCACTGCGGTTGTGGTGGCGCTAGAAGCACATCGACGAGGCAAAACATCATGAAACAATGGTGTTCACCTCGCCCATTTTGTCACTGCATTTTCAGGGGATTCCCATGCACATGTTGATTCGTTTGCTTGTCGTTGCCAGCCTAGTGTTGCCATTCACTGCCTGCAAGAAAGCCGAGGCCCCGAAGGTGGAAGCGCAGGCTGCAGTGCCGCTGCCCACCAGCAGTGAGCAAAAAGATTGGAAGCCCTATCTGGAATACAAATTGACCCCGCATATGGGCGGCATCACCAGTTCGCCGTTTGTGTACTTCCTGCCCAAGGCCGATGCCGAGGACTTCGACGGCAAGTACAAGCGTCAATTGGAAAAGCTTGAAGGCGACCTAGGTCGCGGTATCGTCGAGGGCAATATGCTGGTGTTTGCCTCGCCGGATTCCGAAAAAGAAGTTGAAATGATCGAAGCGGCCTTCAAGTCGGTTCCTGCCGGCAGCATGAAGGGCGTGAAAGTCGTGTTCATCGGTACCGGTGTGTTGGGTGAACGGGTCAAGGCGGCGGTGGAACCGGCAGGCACCGTTTATATCTTTGAAGAAGCCAAGTAAGTTTCTGCACGTGGCCACTCACGGTGGCCACGTGGTTGCGGCGGTGTCGTTGCTCGCACGCAACGCGGGCGTGGCAATGACGGTTTGAAATCATGTCGCTGAAAATCAACGAGCTCTGCGTCAACTGTGATGTTTGCGAGCCGGTTTGCCCGAATAAGGCAATCTCGATGGGGCCAGACATCTACATCATCGAAGCAAGCCTGTGTACCGAATGCGTCGGCCATTTCGATGAGCCGCAATGTGTTGCGGTCTGCCCGGTGGAGTGCATCGACCCCGACCCCGAACACCCCGAAACGCCACAGCAATTGCTGATCAAATTAGCTGGGCTGCAAGCGAAAGGAGCCACCCGATGAAGCGTTACGCTGCTGTTTCCCTGATCTTGCTGATGCCACTGTGGGCTGCCGCGCAATCGGCTCCCGTTCAAGGGCATCCACCTGCGGCGGCGGTGGCTTCGGCACATGCATTGGCCACGCGTGCCGGTATCGATGTCATCAAACAAGGGGGCAATGCGTTTGATGCAGCGGTGGCGGTATCGGCTGCGTTGTCGGTAGTCGAACCCATCAGCTCCGGGCTGGGTGGTGGTGGGTTGTGGCTGCTGCACGATGCAAAATCTGGGCGCGATGTGTTTGTGGATGCGCGCGAAACCTCGCCGGCTGCGGCAACACCAGACAAATTCCTGGACAAAAAAGGCAACCTGGATCCCAGCCGCTCAGAAAGCGGACCGTGGTCTGCGGGTATTCCCGGACTGCCTGCCATGCTGGTGCACGTTGCCGAGAAATACGGCAAGTTGCCGCTGCGTCAGTCGTTGGCACCGGCGATTGGCATCGCCCGCAATGGCTTCCCGGTGTATGCGCGAATGGCCGGTGGCTATCAGGCCAAACGTGCCGAAATGGAACGTTTCCCGGGCACGCGCGCGGTATTTTCACCGGGTGGCAAACCCATCCAAGAGGGGGATGTGTTCCGCCAGCCGGATCTGGCCAAGACGTTGGAATTGCTGGCCAAGCAGGGCTTCGATGGGTTTTATCGCGGCAGCGTGGCAAAAAAACTGGTGGCCGGCGTCAACACGCAAGGCGGGCAGTGGACGTTGGATGAGCTGGCCAGCTACCGCGTAAAAGAACGCGACCCCATTCGTTTCCGCTACCACGATTGGGATATCACCACCGCACCGCCGGTGTCTTCTGGCGGCATTGCGTTGGCGCAGATGCTGCAAATATTGGCGCCCTATGACCTCAAGGCGATGCCGGAGGCGCAGCGTGTGCACTTGGTGGTGGAGTCGATGCGGCGTGCCTACCGCGATCGCACGTTTTATTTGGGGGATCCGGATTTTGTCAAAGTGCCGCAAAAATTGCTGACCAGTGACGATTATGCCGCCGGCTTGCGCGCTTCGATCAACCCCGACAAAGCCACCCCCAGCAACTTGCTGTCGGGTGCGCCCACGCCACTGGAAGACGAAGAAACCACGCATTTTTCCATCATCGATGCCGATGGCAACCGCGTGGCGGCAACCCAGACGGTCAACTTGCTGTACGGCTCGGGTTTGATCCCACCCGGCACAGGAGTGCTGCTGAATGACGAGATGGATGATTTCGCGCTTAAACCCGGCACACCCAATGCATTTGGGGTGATGGGTTACGAGGCCAATGCGCCCAAGCCGGGCAAGCGCATGCTCAGCTCGATGACGCCCACCTTCATGGAATCCAAAGACAAGGTGGCCGTGCTGGGCACCCCCGGCGGCAGCCGCATCATCACCATGGTGCTGTTGGGGATTTTGGGCTATGACGATGGCTTGACCGCACAGCAAGTGGCAGACCTGCCGCGCTATCACCACCAGTGGTTGCCAGATGCCATTGATGCCGAGCCGGGGGCGATTTCAGCTGCCGCAGCCAAGCAATTACAAGCGATGGGGCATGCCGTGGAGTTGCCGCCGGCCGAGGCCAAAGGTGGGCGTGGTTCCAGCTACGTGTGGGGCAATTTGCAAACGGTGGAATGGGACCGCCGCAGTAATATCGTGCGGGTGGGCAGTGATGCACGCAATGCAGTCGGGGTGGGTGAAGTCTTGCCGCAGCCTTGACGGTGGCGGCGTACACTTCGCGCATGAAACTTTGGTCGATCCTCGGTAATTCGCAAAAGCTCGACGGCGGCGCAATGTTTGGCAACGCGCCGCGTGCCCTATGGGAGCGTTGGGTAGCGGTGGATGCGCACAACCGCATCGACTTGGCCTGTCGTGCCTTGTTGGCATCGCCACTCAACGGTAAAACCGTGCTGTTTGAAACCGGCATCGGCGCATTTTTCGAGCCTGCACTGCGTGAGCGTTACGGCGTGGTGGAAGACCGCCATGTGTTGCTGGATTCGTTGGCAGCGGCCGGGTTTCAGCACGAAGATATCGATGTGGTGGTGCTGTCGCATCTGCATTTTGATCACGCCGGTGGCTTGCTGGCACCGTGGGCAGAAGGGCGCGCGCCGCAGTTGTTGTTTCCCAACGCCACCTTCGTGGTGAGCCAGGCGCACTGGCAGCGCGCACTGCATCCGCACCCACGCGACCGCGCCAGCTTTATTCCCGAATTGCCCACGCTGCTGCAAGCCAGCGGGCGCTTGGAATTGGTCGAGGGCGCGCACGCGCAGGCATTGGGTGATGCCGTGCGGTTTGCTTACAGCGATGGGCATACCCCCGGGTTAATGCTGGCCGAAATCGTGGGGCCAGAGCGCGTGGGTGGCGATGCGCATGGTGGCGTGGTGTTCTGTGCCGACTTGATTCCGGGCCGGCCATGGGTGCATGTGCCGATCACCATGGGCTACGACCGCTGTGCAGAAACCTTGATCGACGAAAAACGCGCGTTTTTGGAAGACAAGTTGGCGCGCAATGTGCATCTGTTCTTCACCCACGATGCCGGCTGCGCGCTGGCACAAGTGGTTCGGGATGAAAAAGGACGGTTTGGCACGGCGCAGGAACACGTGATGTTGCTGGCGCGGGGGTTGGCGGCTTGACCTCAGATAGTCTGATTTTCCGACTAATCTTTGGAGGGATGTCTGATAGAACCCACTCCGGCTTGAAGACATGCTGTGTGCATGAACGTCGGCGAAGTCTTAAGGCGATTACGTGAAGATGGGTGGGTACTTGTGGCCATACGTGGCAGCCATCGACAATATCGGCATCCGGATAAACCCGGGCGAGTCACCGTTGCAGGGAAACCCAGCGATGATTTGGCACCCGGAGCGCTCAACAGTATCCTCAAGCAAGCTGGAATGAAGAGGTGAGTGCCGTGCGTTACGCCATTGTCATCGAACAGGCCGCAGGGAATTTCTCGGCCTATGTCCCGGATTTGCCAGGTTGTATCGCAGCTGGGGAAACATTGAAAGCGGTGGAAGCCAATTTACGTGCAGCCATTGCCTTCCATCTGGAGGGTTTGCGCGAGGAGGGTTTGCCTGTGCCAATCCCGGTCAGCCAAGTCAATTATCTGGATATTGCCGCCTAATCAATCCACCGGTGTGCCGAATAGCCGATCCCCGGCATCGCCCAGACCGGGCAGGATGTAAGCGTTCTCGTCCAGCCGCTGGTCGATGGCGGCCACGTACACCTCGATATCCGGATGGGCGGCTTCCAACGCACGCAAGCCCTCTGGTGCTGCGACTAGGAACAGGCATTTGACGTGTTGGCAACCGGCGGCCTTGAGCATGTCGATTGCCGCCAGCGCACTGCCGCCGGTGGCTAGCATCGGGTCGATCAGCATCGCGGTGCGTGCGGCCATGTTGTCGGCCAGCCGCTCGTAATAGGTTTCCGGTTGATGCGTGGTTTCGTTGCGACGCAGGCCGATCACGCTAACCGCGGCGGATGGCAACATCGCCTGCACGCCGGGCAGAAAGCCTAGGCCTGCGCGCAGAATTGGCACCAAGGTGACCTTCTCGCTGCGGACGTGTGCAACGTCCAGCGGCCCGGCCCAGGTCGGCACGCTGCGGGTTTCCACCGGCATATCACGGGTGGCTTCATACGCCAGCATTGCGGCGATTTCGCCGGCCAACTGGCGGAACAGGACTGGGTCGGTGCCGATGTCGCGCAGCTTGCCGAGCTTGTGGCGGATCAGCGGGTGTTGCACTTCAATGATCTGCATGGCGGCGCTCCAAATGCACGACAAGTGTGCCGTATCTTAGGTTGCCACGACACACAAAAGCCGGCATTCAGCCGGCTTTTGGAGAGCGCATACGTGCTGAGTGTGGGTCAAGCAGCGGCGGCTTGTTCCATGCGCGGCCCTTCCAGGATGGCGCGCTTGACCATCGCAACGATCAGCTTGAGCTCGGCCTCGTCGATGGCAAACTGCGGGGTGAAGCGCAGTGAGTTTTCACCGCCATGGATCACGCCCACACCGTGTTCGCGCATCCATTCTTCGGTAGACCCGGCACCATAGCCCTTGAATTGCTTGGTCAGCTCGCACGAGAACAACAGCCCGGTGCCCTGCACCTTGGTGATCGGGCCATTCAACTCTGCCTGCAGTGCTTCCAGCAGGGCCACGGCGTCGCGGCCGCGCTGCTGGATATTGCTGCGCAGCGCCGGGGTTAGTGAAGCCAGCACGGTGCAGGCCACATCCAGCGCACGCGGGTTGGCGGTCATGGTGTTGCCGTACAGGCCGCGCTTGTAGATGGCGGCGGTGGCAGCCGTCACCGCCAGTACCGACAGCGGGTATTGGCCGGCATTGAGCGCCTTGGAATAGGTTTCCATGTCCGGTGCTTGCGCGTGTTCAAAGCCGGGGTAATCGACGATGGACAGATAGCCGGTGGCGCGCAGGCCGGCTTGGATCGAGTCCACCAGCAGCAGGCTGTTATGGCTCTGGGTCAGCTCGCGGGCCAAGTTGTAGAACGCCACCGGTACGCTGCGGCCGGGGTCGCCTTCACCCATCACCGGTTCCAGGAACATCGCTTCGATAAACCAGCCATTGACATCGGCCTCGGCAAATACCTTGCGCAGCGCGTCCATGTCGTAGGGCGCAACGGTAAGCACGCTGTCCTCGCCGCGGAAGCTGGCCAGATGCTGGAGATAGGTTTTGCGCGAGGAATCGGAATACAGCGCGGGGCGTTCGGTGCGGCCATGGAACGCGCCTTTCACCACCACCCGTTTGATGGTCTTGCCGGCGTGGCGGGCACCCGGATCGGTCTGGGTTTTGGCGTTGGCATCCACGATTCGCGAGGCCAGCGATACCGACTCGGAGCCCGAGTTCAAGCACATGAACGCGGCGTAGGGGCAGCCGTTACGGGTCTGCCCGATTTCTTTGCGCATGGCATTGGCAAAGCGCAGCTGCGCGACATGTGGGGTCATGATGTTGGCCATCGTCTGCGGCTTGGCCATCGCCGCAAGCACTGCCGCAGGTGCGTGGCCCAAGCCCAGCATGCCGTAGCCGCCGGTGTCATACAGCACCGCACCTTTCAGGGTGACGATCCACGGCCCGCGTGCGCACAGCGCCACATACGGGTTGGTGGCATCGGCTGCGTAAAAATTGATGAAGCCGGCCTGCACCTGTTGCGCCTGCGCATTTTCGTCCAGCGCCAGCAGTGCAGGAAATTCCTGTTGAAGCTGCGCATATTCGTCAGCGGCGGCATGGATGGCATCCACCAGCTGCGGGTCGCGTGTTGCGAAGTCGAGCAGGGTGGCGTCATCCAGACCGGTGGTGCGGGCGTGGCCGTGGGCGCGCAGCGGGGCGAGGGTGTCGAGTAGGCTCATGCAAGGGTCTCCATCGGGGCGCCAGAGTAGGGAAATACAACGCCAAGCCTCACATTATGGCGGGTTCGCCGTCATTCGGTAGGGTGAATTAGACTTGAACGACGGACATTTTGGGCGAATTGCCGGTACAATTTTTCGATATGAGAATTTCACCCGCCGACGAGCTATTGCTTTCGATCCTGCGCGAGGATGCCCGCGCCGCCACCGCCGACATCGCGCGGCGGCTGGGGTTATCGCGGACCACCGTGCAAAACCGGATTACCCGGCTGGAGCAGTCGGGGGTCATTCGTGGTTACACGGTGCGCGTGGAGGACGAGCTGGAGCGCAGCCGCATCCGCGCGCACATCATGATCACCCTGCGGCCCAAACAAATGACGGCGGTCGTCAAAGCCCTGCAAGCAATGCACGAAGTCCGCGTGCTGTATTCGGTCAGTGGCGGGCATGACCTAATCGCGCTGGCGGTCACTGCCAATGTGGGCGAGATGGATGTGCTGACCGACCGCATCGGCGCGATCGACGGGGTCGAGCGCACCAATAGTTCGATCATCTTGTCCACCAAGTTCGAACGCTGAAGCCACAGCAGGCTCGGACTACAATGTGCGGTTCCCTTGTCGTTGTTGACCGCCTTGAAGAAGTCCGATTTCCATTTTGACTTGCCGCCCGAGCTGATCGCTCAGGAACCGTTGCCGCAGCGTTCGGCCAGTCGCTTGTTGCATGTGCCTCCCGCAAGCGCAGCCTTTGTCGATATGCAGGTCCGCGATTTGCCCAGCTTGCTGCGTGCCGGCGATCTATTGGTATTCAACGACACCCGGGTGATCCCGGCGCGTTTGTTTGGCAACAAAGCCAGCGGCGGGCGGGTGGAGTTTTTGATCGAGCGTTTGCTGGCAGGGAATGAAGCGCGCGCACAATTGGGCGTCAGCAAACCACCACAGATTGGCAGCCGCATCAGCTTGGATGCCGGCGGCGAAGCCGAAGTGCTGGAACGTTGCGAAAGCGGCTTCTGGCGGCTGCGCTTTCATGTGGATGAATCCCTGGAGAATTGGTTACAACACGCCGGGCGAATGCCGCTGCCGCCGTACATCCAGCGCGAACCCGGCGCCGACGATGCCGAGCGCTACCAAACCGTGTTTGCCCGTGAAATTGGCGCGGTGGCCGCACCCACGGCGGGCCTGCATTTTGATGATGGCCTGCTTGCCAGCCTGCGCGAGCGCGGCGTGCAGTTTGGTCACGTCACCTTGCACGTGGGCGCGGGCACCTTTCAGCCGATGCGGGTGGAGGACATCCACCAGCACAAAATGCATAGCGAGTGGATCAACGTCGGTGCCGAATTGGTGCAGCAAGTTCGCCATACCCGCACCAATGGCGGGCGCGTGATCGCGGTGGGCACCACGGTCTTGCGCGCGCTGGAAAGCGCCATGGTGGATGGCGAGCTGCAACCCTTCGCCGGCGATACCAGTATCTTTATTTTCCCCGGCTACAAGATTCATTCGGTGGATGCCTTGATGACCAATTTCCACCTACCCGAAAGCACTTTGTTGATGCTGGTGTCGGCGTTTGCCGGCAAGGACAAAATTTTCGCCGCGTATGCACACGCAGTGCAGGAACGCTATCGCTTCTTCAGCTATGGCGATGCGATGTTGTTGTGGCCGCAGGAGGCGTGCGCATGAGTCGCATGCAATTTGAGTTGCTCAACACCGACGGTGCCGCGCGCCGTGGCCGCATCCGCTTCCCACGCGGGGTCATCGAAACCCCGGCGTTCATGCCGGTGGGCACCTATGGCTCGGTCAAGGGTGTGCTGCCGCCGCAGATCGAAGACCTGGGCGCACAGATTATTTTGGGCAATACGTTTCACTTGTTTTTGCGCCCCGGGTTGGACGTGATCGAGGCGCACGGCGGCCTGCACGGCTTTGCACGCTGGAACAAACCCATCCTCACCGACTCCGGTGGTTTTCAGGTGTTCTCGCTAGCGCATCGGCGCAAAATTACGGAAGAAGGCGTGACCTTCGCCGCGCCCACCGATGGCCGCAAGGTGTTCCTGGGCCCCGAGGAGTCGATGCACATCCAGAAGGTGCTGGGCAGCGACATCGTGATGATATTTGATGAATGTCCGCCGGTGAACGACAAGCACGGCCAGCCGGTGCATCGGCGGGTGGTCGAAAAATCCATGCAACTGTCACTGCGCTGGGCCGAACGCAGCAAGCGCGCGCATGCGGGCAACGACGCGGCGCTGTTTGGCATCGTACAGGGCGGTGTGCATCACGATCTGCGCACGCAATCGGCCGAGGGACTGCAAGCCATTGGTTTCGATGGCTATGCCATTGGTGGCTTGGCGGTGGGCGAAACCGAGGCCGAGCGCAACGCCATGCTGGAGCACACCGCGCCGCAACTGCCACAAGACCGCCCGCGCTATTTGATGGGCGTGGGCCGGCCCCAAGATTTGGTGGAAGCGGTGGCGCGTGGGGTGGATATGTTTGACTGTGTGATGCCCACCCGCAATGCCCGCAATGGTCACTTCTTCACCACCAGCGGGGTCATCCGCGTGCGCAATGCGCAGTACGAGCACGACCTGCGGCCGATTGAAGAAGGTTGCGACTGCGTGGCATGTGCTGGTGGCTATTCGCGCAGCTACCTGCGTCATTTGGATCGCTGCAATGAAATGCTGGCACCGATGCTGGGCACCTTGCATAACCTGCGCTACTACCAGCGGTTGATGGCGCAGATGCGGGACGCGATTGCTAACGGAACTTTTACGCAGTTTCGTGAGTCTTTTTACGCAGCCCGCCAAGCCTGACGTGGCTTTATTCCCCTTTGGCGAGGGGAGAGGCAAGCCATGGCATAATCCCCGGCTGGCCTAGGCCCGCCCTTTGTATGACTGACCCGGATTTGTGATGAACCCGCTTGATTCCCTGCTTGACCTGATCGTCCCCGTTGCCCACGCCCAAGCTGCCGCGCCGGCCGCAGCTCCCGGAGGCATGCTGTCCACCCTGCTGTTCCCGGTCATCCTGATCGCGATCATGTATTTCCTGATGATCCGCCCGCAGATGAAGCGTCAAAAAGAACACCGCGCCATGCTGGACAAGCTGGCCAAGGGCGATGAAGTCATCACCAGTGGCGGCGTGGCTGGCACCGTGGTGGGGCTGGGTGAAAACTTCATCACCGTGGAAGTGGCCAGCGGCGTGCAATTGAAGCTGCAACGCGGTGCCATCACCAGCGTGTTGCCCAAAGGCACCTTGAAGTCGGCTTGATTCATTCCTCGTTAGAACCCCAAGACCTGACGCCGCAGCGGCGTCAAGCAGGATCCTGCAATGCTTGAATTTCCACGCTGGAAGTATGTCCTCATCCTCCTGATTTTGGCGGTTAGCGTGTTGTTTGCGCTGCCCAATAAATACCAGAAGGATCCCTCCATCCAGATCACTGCGAATCGTGGTGCGCAGCTTGATGCCGCATTGACATCCAAGGTTGTGGCGATGCTGGACAGCGCCCACCTCAAACCCAAGGCTATTGCCAAAGAAGGCGATAACTTGGTGGTGCGGATGGCATCGCTGGATGACCAGACCCGCGCCAATGACCTGATCCGCGAACAAGTGGGCGAAAACTACACGGTGGCGTTGAATCTGGCCTCCACCGTGCCGGCATGGCTGACCAAACTGGGCGGCAAGCCGATGGTGCTGGGTCTGGACTTAGTGGGCGGTGTGCACTTTGCGATGCAGGTGGACAAAAAAGCGGCGGTGGATAAGCGCTTTGATGCGTATGCCGACGACATCCGCACCAGCTTGCGCGATGCACGGGTGGCTTATCGCTCGGTGGAGCGTAATAGCACCAACACCTTACGGGTGGTGCTCAATAATCCAGCCGATGCCGACAAGGCGCACGCGGCTTTGGCCAAGGCGCAGTCCACACTGACATATACCGATGATGCCGCCGGCATTTTGGCGACCGTGCCGCAGGCGGAAATGCAGCAAATCGCCTCCAGTGCGATCGAGCAAAACCTGACCACCTTGCGCAACCGCGTCAACGAATTGGGCGTGGCCGAGCCCATCATCCAACGCCAAGGCGAAGACCGCATCGTGGTCGAGCTGCCCGGCGTGCAAGACACTGCCGAAGCCAAGCGCATGATCGGCGCGACCGCCACGCTGGAATATCGCGCGGTGGTGGACGGCAATGCCGCCGAGGCCGAGCGCACCGGCCGTATTCCGCCCGAAGCCAAGTTGTATCGTGACCGCGCCGGTCGCCCGGTATTGCTGAATAAGCGTGTCATTGCCACCGGCGACCAGATGGTCACTGCCAGCGCCACCACCGACCAGAACGGCCTGCCTGCGGTCAGCGTCACCCTGAACGGCGTCGGCGGCCAACGCATGTTCGACTTCACCAGCGGCAACGTCGGCAAGCCGATGGCGGTGGTGTATACCGAGCGTATTCCGCAGGTAACCATGGTCGATGGTAAGGAAGTGCGCAGCTTCAAAGTCAAAGAAGAAGTGATTTCTGTCGCCAATATCAGTGGTGTGTTTGGCAAGCAATTCCAGACCACCGGGCTAGAACGCACCGAGGCCGAAAACCTGTCCAAACTGCTGCGCGCCGGCTCACTGGCCGCACCGATGGACTTCGTCGAGGAATACGTGATTGGCCCCAGCTTGGGTGCCGAAAACGTGGCACGCGGGATCAAGGCGGTGGTGTTCTCATTCCTGTTCACGCTGGTGTTCTTCGGCATTTACTACCGCATGTTTGGTTTGATCACCTCGGTGGCGTTGTTGTTCAACCTGCTGATCGTGGTGGCGGTGATGTCGATGTTCGGTGCCACCATGACCTTGCCGGGCTTTGCCGGTTTGGCGTTGTCGGTGGGTTTGTCGGTGGATGCCAACGTGCTGATCAACGAACGCATCCGCGAAGAATTACGGTTGGGGCTGCCGGCCAAATCGGCGATTGCTGAAGGTTACGAGCGCGCCTCGCACACCATCATGGACGCCAACTTGACTGGCTTGATCGTAGGTGTAGCGCTGTACGCCTTTGGTACCGGGCCGCTGAAAGGCTTTGCCTTGACCATGATCATCGGCATCTTTGCTTCGATGTTTACTGCAATCACCGTGTCGCGTGCGCTGGCCAGCCTGATCTATGGCCGTCGCAAGAAGCTCACCTCTGTGGCGATCTGACCGGGATAGGGACTACTGAATGAAACTGTTTCCGCTACACCTCATCCCCAACGACACCACCATCGACTTCATGCGTCATCGCCGCCCAGTGCTGGCGTTGATGCTGGTGTTGTTGGTGGCATCCATCGCTATCATCGGCCTCAAGGGCTTCAACTACGCGTTGGAGTTCACCGGCGGCACCATGGTGCGCACCCATTTCGCCCAGCCGATCCATGTGGAAGATGTGCGTGACCGCCTGAGCAAGGCCGGCATCCACAACGCACAAGTGCAAAGCGTGGGTGGCGGCAATGATGTGATGATTCGCCTGCAGCCAGACGCCGAACACAATAACGCCGCCGATGCTGCACAAAAGGTTTCTGCGCAAGTGTTGGCTGCGGTGAACACGACGGCTAACCCGGCGACCGTGCAGCCGGGTGAGTTCGTGGGGCCGCAGGTGGGCCGCGATCTGGCAATGAACGGTGTGTATGCCACCTTGTTCATGCTGGTGGGGTTCTTGATCTACATCGCTGCGCGTTTTGAATGGAAGTTCGCGATGGTGGCCATCATCACCGCGTTCTTCGATCTGATTCTGACGATTGCCTACATGTCGATGCTGGGCCGCGAGTTTGACTTGACCGTGCTGGCCGGCATGTTGTCGGTGATGGGTTTTGCGATCAACGACATCATCGTGGTGTTTGACCGCGTGCGCGAAAACTTCCGCAGCCTGCGGGTGGATTCATTGGAAGTGCTGAACCGCTCGATCAACCAAACCTTGTCACGCACGATCATTACTGCGGTGATGTTTTTCCTGTCGGCAATGGCGTTGTATATGTATGGCGGCGAGTCAATGGAAGGCTTGGCCGAAACCCATATGATCGGTGCCGTTATCGTGGTGGTGTCGTCGGTGATCGTGGCGGTGCCGATGCTGACCATCGGGCCGTTCAAGGTCTCCAAGCAGGACTTGATGCCAAAAGCCAAAGATCACGCCGAGCTGGCACGCCGGCCCTAATCGGTGC
>Ga0208825_1000295_pt1 | contig 50799 bp, 61 predicted proteins | sample AD_UKC113_MetaG_FD_184450 | JGI IMG/M metagenome (GOLD analysis project Ga0208825, IMG submission 184450) | Active sludge microbial communities of municipal wastewater-treating anaerobic digesters from Hong Kong - AD_UKC113_MetaG (SPAdes)... | ecosystem: Engineered > Bioreactor > Anaerobic >... | reverse complement strand
GGAGATCTCACCCTCAGCCTCGATCTCAAAGGCCATATACCTCCTCCGCTCCCGCAGCACTGGGAGCCTGCTTCTCATAGCAGCTCCACCCCCGGGCCGAGCCAGATTCTGCTGTTCTGATGCACAATCCTGCCGGGCAGGGTCAGGGCCTGCTCTGCCTCCTCGGCCTCAAAGCCCGCAGCTATAGCCAGGGCCGTCAAATCTCTGGGCGAGCGCAGGTCCAGGTGAGAGAGGGCGCCGGCTGTGATCATGATGGTGAGATGAAACTTCCGTGCCAGGTCGAGGTTATGGCGGAGCGACTCCAGCCATCTGGTTCTTGGGCTGCCGCGCAGTAGGATCACGGGGTTGAGATCAAAGCCGATTGCCAGGCTGCTCTGCCGGGCGGCCCTTGCCGTGGCTATGGTGAGTGGGCTGCGGATATCACAGGGATGAAGCAGCATGTCCACGCTGGTATTCTCGGCCGCGGCGCGGACGATCTCGGCGCTGCAGCCCCGCACCATCAGGAACGGATATTTGGGACGCAGTGAGGCGATGCGGTTCTGCAATGCCCTGCCACCATCTCCACCGCAGCCTCCGGCCTCAGCTCCCGCGATCACCTCTATGCCTTTGACCATGCGGGCGGCCTCCAGCCTGTATATCCTGCCGGGGTCGCGGTTGCAGATTATGATGCCGCTGTAGCCCAGATGTCTTGCCGTCAGAGCCAGCCGGCTGGCTGAGGCTGACGACTCCGGAAAAGCAGAGACCAGTTCATAATAGCTCATATGAGCTCTCTTAAGATCTTCAGGGCCTCTTCCTGCCGGGCGGGAAAGGTCCTGACAGCAATGATGACGTCCAGGGCATCTTTGGAGTCTGTCAGGTGCACAAGGCCCTTGTAGGCTGCCTGCTTGTCCAGGCGAATGTGAAAGCGGCCCTCGCCCTCCAGCCTGTCCGGCAGCTCCCGGCGAAGCGTCAGCAGATCCTCTGCAGAGAGCTGCTCGCGAAGGATGGTGAAGAAGGAGGAGGCCTCTCTCTTGCGAAGAGATGCCTCCAGTATCATGATCTCGTTTCCGAAATGGCCCTCCGCTTTGATGCAGGATATTCTGTCCAGAGGCACGAAGACCGAGAGCGCTTCGCGCACGCGGCCTTCGTCCTCTGTCGCTGCTGCAAAGGCCCGGAAGGAGATCCTGTCAATCACACTGACCGGCCTACTTGCCCTTGCCGTCGTGGGCTCTTATGCCAGGACGGGTCTTCTCTGTGCCGGAGCCCTTGTGCCTCTGGCCTCTGCCCTTGCGACCGGCGCTGGTCTTGCCGCGGACGGCTCTGCCGCGGTGCACGTCGTCGCAGATCCAGTGCAGGTCCTTATCGTTGATGATGCTGGGCGATGACGGGTCCACTAAAATTACCTCATAGAACTTCTGCCTGCCGTCTTCGGCCACCCAGTAGGAGTTCAAAACCTCCATGTTGCGGAACCTTCTGCCGGCCCGCTCCTCGGCGATCCTCTGTATTGACTTGGCCATGGTGATGGTGTTGACTCCCATCTTGCTGGTCTTTCTGTTCCTCTCGTAGCGGGACCTTCTGCGGCCGCCCCTTCTTACCTTGACCCTGGCGACGACTATACCCTGCTTGGCCTTGTAGCCGAGGGCCCGCGCCCTGTCCAGGCGGGTAGGCCTATCGATCCTCTGAACTGTGCTCTCCTGGCGCCAGGCCTTGAGCCTGTTCTGCCTCAGTGCGCCTACGTAGCCCTCTCTGGGAGAGGACCAGGCTTCACCGATATAGCTGTAAAAAGACCTCATTCTTTTCACCCTGACCGGTTCGACCGAAGGGTCACATCCCGGTGCGAGAAGGGGGTAGAGGTAATAGCAGATAAAGGTTTGGGGGGCGGCAATATCTGTCCGCCATCCCGCCGAAATTTACGGCGACATCGCTTTTTGCGCCAAGCTTTATTTTCTCAAACTTTATAGATTTATTGATTATGATATCATATGATATTTTATGAATTAGCATTCTAATGACGGGTTTTAAATACAAGAAGAGAACAAACCGTATATTGCTTTTTAGAAATTTGTTTATTGAAAAAGATTAAATAGACCGACATACAGTTTCCGGCCTACTTTGTTATATATAAATTTAACCCAAAACAGCTAAATAGGCAAATATGGACCTCTGTCTCCACCAATCAAACATAAAGATTTGGGTAAAACGGAGATGCCAAAAAATGTCCAAACCGAATCCTTTTGAGATATCCCAAAAACAACTTGCCGATTGCGCTAAGATTCTGAGCCTCGAGCCTGGCGTCCATGAGTTCCTCAAGCATCCGAGGCGTGAGTACCACTTCTCCATTCCGGTACGCATGGATGACGGCAGCCTCAAGGTCTTTCAGGGCTTCAGGGTGCAGTACAACGACGCCCTCGGCCCCTGCAAGGGCGGCATCAGGTTCCACCCAGATGAGACCATCGATACGGTTCGAGCCCTCTCCGCCTGGATGACCTGGAAGACATCCCTACTCGGCCTGCCACTGGGCGGAGGCAAGGGCGGCGTCATCTGCAATCCCAAGGAGCTCTCCATGGGCGAGCAGGAGCGCCTCTGCCGCGGCTATATTGACATGATCTGGCAGAACATCGGCCCGGAGAAGGACGTCCCTGCGCCTGACGTTTACACCACACCCCAGATGATGGCTTGGATGATGGACGAGTACTCAAAGCTTACAGGCCACAACAACTTCGGCTGCATCACAGGCAAGCCCCTTTGTGTCGGCGGCTCCTGCGGCAGGGGCGACGCCACTGCCCGTGGCGGCATGTATGCCCTGAGAGAGGCTGCAAGGGAGTTTGGCATCGACCTGTCCAAGGCCACATTCGCAATTCAGGGATATGGCAATGCGGGAAGCTTTGCTCACAGCCTCGCAGAGGAGCTCTTCGGCGGAAAGGTTGTAGCCGTGAGCGACTCCAAGGGCGGAGCATTCAATGCGGCAGGCATCGATGCCGAGGAGGCGGCGGCAGTCAAGGCCCAGACCTCCACAGTGGCCAACATTCCCGGTGCGAGGAAGATCAGCAACGAGGAGCTTTTGGAGCTGGATGTGGACATACTTGTCGCCGCAGCCCTTGAGAATGTGATCACCAGGGATAACGCCGGCAGGATCAAGGCCAGGATCATAGTGGAGCTGGCCAACGGCCCCACCACCCCTGAAGCCGATGAAATACTCTTCAAGAATAATGTGCACGTCATTCCCGACTTCCTGGCCAACGCCGGAGGCGTTACCGTCTCCTACTTCGAGATGGTGCAGAACATCATGCGCTACTGCTGGTCCTTCGAAGAGGTTTACCAGAAGCTGGATGAGAGGATGACCATGGCCTACCAGGGCGTGCTCGCCGCCTCCAAGAAGTACAATATCAATATGCGCCAGGCGGCTTACACAGTGGCTGTTGCCAGGGTCGTAGAGGCCATGAAGACCCGCGGCTGGGTTTAAAAGAATCAAATTGGTCCAAAACCACCAGAAGAGGCGCTTTGCGCTCCACATAGGCCTGTGGCCTTCATAGGGGCGTAAAGGCCTTAATTTTTTAATTATAATCGACGAGTTCTATGTATAGAGTATATACTTTCTACATCTAGCAATGTAGATATAGTCGAAGATATATTCTATTTTGGCTAGCTTTATATGTAATTCCCTACCTCTCTCCGCCGGTGAATTCGTTGAGAAAAGTGCTTAGCGTTTTAATCCTGGCCATGATCGTCGGTGCCCTGGGCACTGCCGCCACGGCCGGGGAAACCGTAAAGGTATCGGGATCGACCACAGTCCTTCCCCTGGCAGAAGGAGGTGCAGAGGCATTCAATTCCGCTCAGGCCAATTATAAGGTAATTGTGACCGGCGGCGGCACCGGCGTAGGAATAAAGAACGTCGCTGACGGCATCTCAGATATAGGCATGGCCTCTCGTGAGGTCACAGCCGATGAGATCAGCCAGTTCGGCGACAAATTCAACGAGAATTTGATAGGCTATGACGGCATTGTCATCGCCGTGAGCAAGCAGATCTACGATGGCGGTGTCACCTCTCTTACCAGGGAGCAGGTCAAGAAGATATACAGCGGCGAGATCGATAACTGGAAGGATCTGGGCGGCCCGGATGAGGAAATGCTGGTAGTTGGCAGGGAGCAGGGCTCCGGCACCAGGGACACATTCAATGAGGATATCATGGGCGACAAGAAGGCAGAGACTCCGGGAGTGAACACCGTGACCGGAAGCAATGCCGAGGTCAAGACGGCAGTCACCGGCAGCGATAAGGCCATCGGGTACATGGGATTCTCCTATGCCGAAGACGGCACAGTGGGTGTAATAACTCTGGACGGCGTCGCACCGTCGAAGGAGACCATCAAGGACGGCAGATATGAGCTCGCAAGAAAGCTCTACTTCTACACATTCGGAGATGCCACAGCCGGAGCGCAGGCCTTCATAGACTTCATGCTGAGCGCTGATGGACAGGCGGTTGCCGAAGAGTACGGATTTGTGCCCCTATAGCCGCCTCAATTTTTTTCTCTCCATCGCAGGCCAGATCCCATGGCCGGATTGAGGGCTCCCGTCAAATTCTCATTCGTCACTCACGAGCTCGTCCTTCATGACCAGCTTCATGGCCGAGCAGTCCGTCTCCCAGGGACCCAGCCTCTCGTCCTTCAAAAAGCCCATGGACAGCCAAAGCCCTCCCGGAAAAACGCTCTCTCCGGGGTGCTCTTCATTGAAGCGGCAGAATAGCTCGTAAATGGAATGCCAGCCGGCTGCGCCTATGCTCGGCCTGCCCTCTAGAACATATTCAATCCGATCCCATTCTGGAACTGCCATGCCGAATAAGGCTATGAGCACATCGCACTCTTTCTCGCAGGATGCGAAGAGGGCACGGGCCTTCTGCTCGTCCAGAACCACGGTCGGCATGCTTTCTCTCAGCTCAAATCTGCAGATCAGTGATGCGCCCCGTGCGCGCCGTGCGGAGCTGCGCCTGTTCCGGCTTTAACTGCCAGGAAATCCTTATCAATATAGGCCTGATGGGCCAGATCCAGGCACTCCTTGCATATATCGAACATTTCATCCTTGGGACCGTGGATGGTGGCTAAATTGAGCTTGACAGGCAACGTCTCCTTCTCTACAAGACAGAGCGCACATTTCATTTAATTCACCTTTCCATGCCACTGATTCAAACCGTTATAAGCATTTCCTTCCACAATATTTCCGTCCCTCACTGCTCGCCTGTCCACCTGCGGTACAGGTCGTTCTCGACGCCCAGGAGGTCCAGCACCCGGCCCACGAGTACATCCACCAGCTCATCGAGGCTCTTCGGCCTGGAGTAGAATGCCGGGCAGGCGGGCATGACAGTCGCCCCTGCCCGGGCGGCGGAGAGCATATTGCGCAGCGCCACAATGCTTAATGGCGTCTCCCTGGGAACTATCACCAGCCGTCTCTTCTCCTTGAGGCAGACATCCGCCGCCCGGCTGATGAGCGTATCCGATGAGCCGCAGGCTATGGCTGATAGGGTTCCCATGCTGCATGGGACGATCGCCATGGCGTCGAAGAGATGCGAGCCGCTGGCTATAGGTGCGGCGAAGTCCCGCGGGGCATAAGAGCGGCCGGCCAGCCTCTTCACCTCATCGATTTTATAGTCCGTCTCAATCTCGATTATCTTCGCAGCCGATTCGGTTATAACCAGATGGGTATTGCAGCCCTTCGCCCTCAGAACCTCAAGCAGGCGGATTCCGTACCGCACTCCGGAAGCGCCGCTTATGCCCACAACTATCTCCATTTCAGCCTCCCGGTTTTTAATCAGCTATCGCGCAGTGAATGTTCATTTAACTTCCTCCCCCTCTCTCCTCCTATTCCTCTCCTCCATCCTCTCCAGGGCAGCTGCCGCAATGAGGGGCAGGGTGATGGTCGCATCTCCGTAGACGGTGACGGCCTCGGCCTTCTCGGAGACCTTTCCCCAGGATACTGCCTCGGATAGGGTGGCTCCCGACAGGCCTCCGTTTTCAGGGGTATCCGTGGAGAGCTGTATCGCGAGGTCGAAGCTCCTGGGGGTGACGAGCATTGACTGAAGGGCGAAGTTCTTGGGGGTGCCTCCACCTATTATCAATATTCCTGCCGCTTTGCTCTCATAGCATATGTCCACGATCTCCTTGATGTCGGCAAAAGCGTCAACTATGAGCCTTCTGGTCTGGCTGAAAAGCCAGCCTTGCAGCCCTATCATGGAGTCGGGCAGGGCAGGGCAGAATACGGGGACATTCATATCGTATGCAGAGCGCAGGATGGAACTCCTGTCCTCAATCTGTCCTCCGATAACGCGAAGCAGATTCCTTCCGGATATCGGCTTCTCATTTTCCGGCAGTATGCTCTGCATCAGCTCCTCAAATCCGGCGAAGTCCTCGTCTCGCAGAAACACATCATAAATACGGCTCTTTCCCTCCGCACGCAGTGCTGCATCATCCGATTCGGGGCTGCCCAGGCAGTGGCCGCTGAAGGACTCTATGATGTCGTGCACAAGGTTGGCTCCGGTGACGACCAGGACATCCACGTATCCCTTCCGTATCAGGTCGGATATGATGGCTCTCATGCCAGCCGGAACCATGGCGCCGGAGACGGTCAAAAACTTGGTGAAATCTCCGCAAAGCATTTTTTCATAAATTGCCGCAGCCTCCGCCAGCCTCCTCGCCCCGAAGCCGCAGCGAGCCATCCTCTCCACCAGGGCGTTCACGCTCATGCCAGGTTCGATCTCAAGTTGTTTTACCATTTGCATTTTTATTCACCTTAATAATGATAGTATATCCCGTATTGTCCCCGAAAATTATGATTGACCTTATGCAACGCGAAATCTTTTCTCATAAACCTTTTATACCAGGCCTTATGTTTAGCTTTTACGGAGGATAAACAATGGCCGGCGAACCGATGGCAGTGGTTAACTATATACCACTTATTATATTTTTGATAATAGGAGCTATAGTGCCTATTGCTTCTTTGGCTGTTATCAAAGTGATAGCACCCAACAAGCCGAGGCGCCAAAAGCTATCGACATACGAAGGCGGCCTGAAGCCTATCCGCGACGCCAGGATCCAGTATAGCGTTCAATACTACCTTTTTGCAATCGTTTTTGTGATATTCGATGTTGAGGTTTTATTCTTATATCCCTGGATCTATGTCTACGCGAATAAAGCCATGCAGCAGCTCATCGTCTTCGGATCGATGAACTACGCCGTCTTCGAGATGCTCTTATTCATCGTTGTACTGCTGGTAGGACTTGTCTATGCTATCAAAAAGGAGGCTTTGCGTTGGGTATAAGCGATGTCATACCCGTGCCCGTGGCAATCGATGAGGAGATTGAGAAGTGGACGATCTTCGGCCAGCCTGTCACTGAGGTCTGGTTTACGACTACGGAGAAGATCCATCAGATAATCGAGATGGGTCCTATAAAGAATATCTTCAACTGGGGCAGAAAGAACTCGGTATACTTCCTGATGCAGCCCATGGGATGCTGCGGCGTGGAGATGTTCGTCTTCGGCGCTGCGCCCTATGACAGCGACAGATTCGGGTGCATCCCCAGAAATACGCCGAGACAGACGGATGTCATGATCATCTCCGGCTACCTGACTCGAAAGTACCTGCCGGTCTTCAAGAATCTCTGGGAGCAGATGCCTGAACCCAAGTGGTGCATAGCCATAGGCGAGTGTGCCATATCGGGCGGGCCGTTCTACGATTCCTACAACATCATCCAGAATACCGGAGATTACTTCCCCATTGATGTATTCATCCCCGGCTGTCCGCCCAGACCAGAGCAGTTCCTGGAGGGGCTGATCAATCTGCAGGAAAAGATCAAGCAGCGCAAAGACAGGCGGGGCTATTAGGAGGGATCTTTTCTTGACGACAGCGAGCGATGTCTTAAGCTCCATCCAGTCCGCATTTCCGGGAGCCGTCCTAGATTCCAGGGTGGAATCGGACAAGAGGCTTTGGGCCACCATTGATTCCAAGAAGATCTTGGATGTATGCAAACACCTCACCGCCAAGCTCAACTTCGATCACTACTCCGGATCTGCGGGCGTGGACTGGATAGCCAGAAACGAGATGGAGGTCGTACAGATCATGGCCAGCCACGGTGCCCATCAGGTTGTGGCCATGCTCAAGGTGAAGACTCCCCGGGATAATCCCTCCGTAAAGTCCATGGTCCCTCTTTACTGGAATGCCAACTGGTACGAGCGGGAGATCTGGGAGATGCTGGGCATCAACTTCGAGGGCCACCCGGAGCTGTATCCTCTACTTCTATCCGATCCTCTGGTAGGCGTCTGGCCCTGGAGAAAGGACTTCAAGGGCTATCCGGATTACACCACAGGGGAGAGGGCAGTGGCCATCACCACTCCTGAGGGCTATACGGAATACGTCTTCGCGCCCACTCCCGCCGAGATCGAGGCCGGTACAGTTCCCAAGGAGAGGCCCAAGTATCCCACATTCCGGGAAAGGGAGGAGCGGGAGATCAAATCCGACTCCGAGATGATCATGCACCTCGGGCCGCAGCATGCCATGGTTCCCGGTCCCTTCCTGCTCGACGTCCTGGTGGAGGGCGAGCGGATAAAGAAAGCCTTCCTGGATATCGGCTATATCCACAAGGGCATCGAGAAGATCATGGAGAACAGGACCTGGCTGCAGGGCATTACATATACGGACAGGATGTGCTACGTGGCCAGCCTCTCCAACAATGAGTGCTACTGCGGAGCCGTGGAGAAGATCCTGGGCATTGAGGTTCCGGAGAGGGCGCAGTACATCCGGGTCATACTGGAAGAGCTGTCCAGAATTCAGAGCCACCTCATCGGAACAGGCGAGTTTTTGACGCTCATCGCGGGAGTGGGCTTTGCACCCTGGCAGTACATGATCATAGACAGGGAGCGGATCATCTCCTTGATCGAGAGCGTCACTGGAGCGCGGCTGACTCACACATTCGTGCGCTTCGGAGGCGTGAGAAATGATCTTCCGGAGGACTTTGCCGAGCAGTGCAAGAAAAACCTCCCCTACGTAAGATCCAGGATTGAGGAGTTCATCGAGTTCTTTGAGCAGGATCCGATCTACCATGCCAGAATGGAGAATGTCGGCTCCATATCCCCTGAGACTGCCAAAAAGCTGGGCTGCTCCGGACCGGTATTGAGGGCTGCGGGCGTGGCCTATGATATGCGAAAGGAAGATCCCATACTGGTCTATCCTGAGCTGGACTTCAATGTCATAACCGGAACCAGAGGTGATTCAGCGGACAGGATCGATGTCAGGATGAGGGAGATCCTGGAGAGCATTCACATAATAGAGCAGTGTCTGGATAGAATTCCCTCCGGACCCATAAAGACAGAGGCCAAGATCCCCAAGAAGATACCTGCAGGTGAGGCCTATTACAGGGTCGAGGACCCGAGGGGCGAGATGGGAATGTATGTCATCAGCGATGGAGGCGACAAGCCGTACCGGGTAAAGGTAAGAGGGCCTTTCTACGCTACATTCCAGACCTTGACTCCGCTTCTGGAAGGAGTATTTATTGCAGATGCGGTGGCAATCACCGGAAGCATGGACGGCTGCCCATCTGAGTCGGACAGGTAGGAGGGAGAGGATTTGGACGGAGTAATAGAGGTCATTACTCAGTTTGCCGCCCAGGAGCCGGCGATATTCGCCCTGATTATAGGCATAATCGGTGCTGCAGTACTGGCTGCCGTGGTCAACGTGGCCGCCATGCTGGTGATCTGGGCCGACAGAAAGGTAATGAGCGATTTCTGCAACCGTTTTGGCCCCAACCGTGTAGGAGGAAGATGGGGCATATTGCAGCTGGGTGCCGATGCCATCAAGCTGTTCACCAAAGAGGATATCATTCCCGCAGGAGTGGATAAGGGTGTCTATGTGTGGGCTCCCATCGTCGCCTCCGCCGCAGTCATGCTGGTCGCTGCAGCCCTACCATTCGGGGCGCTGCATATCGGAGGCAAAAATTACCCGCTGGTCGTGGCCAATATGGACATCAGCGCCTTCTATGTGGAAGCGGCTCTTTCCATAATGTCCATAGCCGTATTCATGGCAGGCTACAGCTCCAACAACAAGTACTCCCTTCTGGGTGCATTCAGGGGCATAGCCAGGATGATTGCCTATGAGGTTCCCATGGGCATCTGCGTCATATCGGTTGCAGTCATGGCCCACAGCCTCAATCTGGTGGAGATAGTGGAGGGCCAGACGGTCTGGTATGCCTTTGCCCAGCCTCTGGGATTTGTCATCTTCATAATCGCCCTGGTTACGGACCTCGGAAGAGTTCCCTTCGATCAGAGCGAGGCTGAAGAGGAGATCATATGCGGTTACAACACAGAGTACAGCGGAATCAGATGGGGTTTGCTCTATTTCCAGGAGTACAACATGTTCCTTCTGGGATCGCTTCTCATGGCGCTCCTCTTCCTGGGAGGCTGGAACGGGCCGATCATACCCATACCGCTTCTGGACATGATATCTCCAATGATCTGGCTGCTCATGAAGGTCATAATCGTAATATGGTTCATCATATTGATCAGGGCTGCCCTCTTCAGATTGCGAATTGACCAGGTGACAGACCTGGGATGGAAGTGGATGCTGCCGCTCTCTCTGGTTAATCTGGGCTGGGCAGTCATAATAGGGTCGTACTTTGCATGAGGTGGCATTATGTTAAAAAGAAAGATGATAAAGAACTTCACCTGGCCTTTGAAGATCGCCACGCATGAGATCGAAGTCACCAGGCTCTATCCGGAGTTCATGATGCCGCTTCCTGATGCGGAGAGAGGCATTCACGAGCTGGACGCCACCACATGCATCGGCTGCGGAACCTGCGCCAGGACCTGCCCCAACAGCTGCATTGAGATGGTCCATTTCAAGTTCGGCAATCCTCTGAAGAACAAGAAGATGCAGTTTCCACAGATAGACTACGGACGCTGCATGTTCTGCGGGCTGTGTGTGGACGAGTGCCCTGTAAGCTGCCTGAAGATGGGCAAGAAGGTCACCATGGCAGGCTGGAAGAGAGAGGACTTAATTAAAGGCCCTGATTTCCTGGCCACGAAGAGGTTCACAGCCAAAGAGGTGGCAGATCTGGAGGCTGAGGCCAAAAGGATAGCTGCCGAGAAGGCGGCTGCCAAGAAGGCCTCCGCCAAGGAGGGCGGGGAAAAGGAGGGTGCAGCCAAAAAGCCTGCTAAGGAAGGCGCAGCTGCCAATTCCAAGAAGAAGGAAAATAGTGCAGAGACCAAGCCCAAGGAAGGAGGTGCTGCATAATGGTGGAAAAGTCGGGCAAAGATGCTATTCGTTCCGTCTTCGAGCTCTTAGTTCTGCTCATAGCCCTGGGCGTGATATTTGGAGGCTTGGCGCTGATAGTGCTGTTCTCGCCCTGGGCCGGTATCATGCTGGATAAGCTGCTGGCTCGCGATATAGGTTTCGTCATAGAGCTACTAACCTTCCTGACCATAGCCGCTATCATAGTGCTGCTGTCGGCTCTGACCGTCTATTCCAGGAACATAGTTCATAGCGCCCTTTACCTGCTGGGGACATTTACAGGCGTGGCTGCTCTGTATATATTCCTGAGCGCTCCCTTCGTGGGTGTGGCCCAGATCCTGGTATATATCGGAGCTGTGGGAGTTCTGCTCCTATTCGCAGTTATGCTGACAAGAAAGACGATTGTGGAGGAGTCTCATGGTGAAATTTAAGATCGTAATCATGACCCTGGCCTTTCTGGCTCTGCTCTTTGCCTCCCTCTCCCTCACGGATTGGGGTGCGCGGGAGCAGCCACCTCTCAAGTACCAGCCTGCGGAAGGATTGAGGCTGCCGGAGAGCGGCATCGGGGACGTGGGATTTGAGATATTCACCACATACGTCTTCGCCTTTGAGATCCTGGCGTTAGTCCTGACGGCTGCCCTGGTCGGTGCGATCTGGGTGGCCCGAAAGGAGGTTGCCTGAGGAGGGCGACAAAAGATGACAAGGAGGGAAATTTACCGATGATACCGGTGGAGCTTAGCATACTGTTGGCATCCACGATGTTCACCATCGGCTTGTACGGCCTCGTCACTCAAAAGAACGGTATCAAGCTGATGATGTGCATCGAGCTACTGCTCAATTCCGCCAACATCAATCTCGTCGCATTCTCAGCCCAGCAGCCCAATGTGAACGGCCAGGTCTTTGCCCTGTTCTCCATTGCGCTGGCAGCGGCTGAAGCGGGCGTCGGATTCGCTATACTGATTGCTCTGTACAGGCTGTATGGAACTATCGACGTTGACAATATCAACGCCATGAGGTGGTAAGGATGTATGCCGATTATGCTTATCTGATTGTGGCGCTTCCCGTGCTGGCATTCCTGCTGTGCCTCTTTATAGGCTGGCATCTGCCCAGGGGCGGGGGCTTCCTTACCGTGCTGGCGACGTTTGGCGGACTGATACTATCTCTTGGTATATTCTCCGAGATGTACCCGGATAAGATCGTACATCAGTCCATGCCCTGGTTTGCCAACTTCAACGTAGGGATTCTGATAGATCCGCTGGCACTGGTGATGCTGCTCATGGTCACATTCGTGTGCACGCTCATCCATCTCTACGCCAACGGATACATGAACGGAGACCCCGGTGCTGCCAGGTACTTCGCAGAGGCGGCACTTTTCACTGCCGCAATGCTGGGACTGGTCTATGCCGATAACCTGCTTCAGCTCTTCATATTCTGGGAGCTGGTGGGGCTGTGCTCGTATCTGTTGATCGGGTTTTGGTACAGAAAGCCCTCTGCGGCTGCTGCCGCAAAGAAGGCATTTCTGACGACGCGTGTGGGCGACGTCCTCTTCCTGGCCGGAATAATTCTGCTCTACAACAATCTGGCCAGCCTGAATCTAGCCCTCAAGCCGGGCGAGTACCTCTTGCAGTTCCCGGTGATCTACGCCCATCTGGCCGAGATCCCGGCTGATCAACTGACCCTCATCGCCCTAGGACTACTGGGCGGCGCAGTGGGCAAATCAGGCCAGTTCCCCCTGCATGTGTGGCTTCCCGATGCCATGGAAGGCCCGACCACAGTCTCAGCCATGATCCATGCTGCGACCATGGTTACAGCCGGTGTCTACCTGGTGGCCAGGATGTTCCCGCTCTTCTACGCCGCGCCCTACGGCCTCGCGGCAGTAGCGGCGGTGGGCGCATTTACAGCTCTCTTTGCCGCCACCATGGGCCTTACGGCCTTTGATATCAAAAGAGTTCTCGCCTTCTCCACAGTCTCTCAGCTCGGCTTCATGATGGCCGGCCTGGGAGTGGGTGCAGCCGTGGGAGCCTTTGCGGTGGGAGTGTCAATCTTCCACCTCATCGGCCACTCCTTCTTCAAGGCTCTGCTCTTCCTCTGCGCCGGATCGGTCATTCACGCAGTCAACACCAACGACATGCGGGAGATGGGTGGCGTGGGCAGGTACATGAAGTGGACCATGTACACAATGCTCATAGGCTCACTATCCCTGGCTGGCTTCCCCTTATTCACGGGATTCTTCTCCAAGGATGAGATCATAGTAATAGCCTATGAGTACGGCACGATGATCAACTTCCTGCCCTACATATTCCTGGTGCTGGCTGCAGTCCTGACGGCGATATACACCTTCAGGATGTGGTTCTGCGTATTTACAGGCAAGGAGAGGTCGGACTATGGAAAGCATGAGTCGCCCATGATCATGGTCGGGCCGCTGGTGATTTTAGCCGTATTTGCCTTTGGCTTTGGCTTTGTTGCTCAGAGCGACTTCTATGATTACCTTGGCACCAATTTCGATCATTATGGAGTAGACTTCGCTGAACTGGCCCCCATCGGCGGGCATATTGCAGTCGAGGGCGGGCATGAAGCCGAAGCCGCAGCCGAAGGCGAAGGAGCTGAAGGTGGTGAGCCCTGGTACATACAGATACTGCCAATCATAATCGCCCTGGGCGGAATTCTCATCGCAGCCCTGTTCTACTGGGACAAAGTCAAGAGATTCGACCCAAGCCAGGTCACCAGCGAAAAGGATCCCATCAGAAGGATGCTGCTAAAGGGCTACTACCAGCATGAGATCCTGACCGGCTGGTTTGCAGAGGGGGTGGTCTACGGCACGTCTCTGATCTGCAATGTGATCGACATCAAGGTGGTGGACGGCTGGCTTAACTGGCTCTCTGCATGGGTCCTTGGCTTCGCAGGGCATGTGAGAAAGGTTCAGACAGGCATCGTACAAAACTACGTTGCCGCGCTTATGCTGGGAGTTGTGGTCCTGGTGGTTGTGATTTATCTGGGTAAGGGGGTGGGTCTGATATGATCTCAAACGCCATATCTTTGATGATCGCGGTCCCGCTCCTTGGTGCAGTGGTGTCATTCTTTGCGGGGACAAAGGCCAAGTTCGTGGCCCTCATAGCCTCGCTGATACCTCTGGTCCTATCCCTGCAAATGTACATGGAGTTCGACAAGACATCGAAGATAATGCAGTTCGTGGAGAGCTATGACTGGGTTCCCTCTCTCGGCGTCAAGTATACTGTAGGCGTCGATGGCATAGGATTTCCCCTGGTGCTTCTCTCCACGATAGTGTCCATACTGGTGATAATCTACTCCTGGGGGGAGACGAACAGGCCCAATCAGTACTTCGGCCTGCTTCTCCTGAACGAAGTGGGCGTGCTGGGAGTCTTCTCATCTCTGGACTTCTTCCTCTTCTACATCTTCTGGGAGGTAGTGCTGATCCCCATGTACTTCCTGATAGGATCGTGGGGCGGGCCGAGGAAGGACTATGCAGCAATCAAGTTCTTCATCTACACCCACGTGGCAAGCCTTGTGATGCTGCTGTCCATCTTCGCCATGTACTTCACCTACGAAACTCCGGAAGGCGGCAGGACATTCGATATGCTGACGCTTCTCGCAGCCACAGCCGACAAGACCATATTTCCGACGGGACTGCTCAATATCATCTTCGCAGGGCTGCTCTTCGGATTCCTGGTCAAGATGCCGGCCTTTCCCTTCCATACCTGGCTGCCTGATGCTCACGTCGAGGCACCCACAGCCGGCTCGGTGGTTCTGGCAGCCCTGCTGCTCAAGATGGGCGGATACGGCCTGTTCCGGATCATCATGCCCATACTGCCCAGCGTGGACAAGGTATTTGTGCCCATCCTCGCCATAATCGCAGTTCTCTCCATAGTCTACGGAGCCTTCCTGGCCCTAGCGCAGAAGGACATCAAGAAGCTGGTGGCCTATTCGTCAGTCAGCCATATGGGCTTTGTGACCCTGGGAGCCGTCGCCTTCACCTGGATGTCTGTTACCGGAGCCATGTTCCAGCAGTTCTCGCATGGGATCATCACCTGCGTCCTGTTCATGTCCGCCGGAACCATCCAGCACGTTGCAGGGACAAGGATCATTGCCGAACTGGGCGGATTGGCCGACCGCATGCCCAAGTTTGCCGTACTGATGATGGCCGGATTCATGGCCTCTCTGGGACTGCCGGGCATGAGCGGCTTCGTGGGCGAGTTCATGATCCTGACAGGATCTTATGCAACTCTGCCAGCTTACACCATGATTGTGGTCTTACTGAGCGTGGCAACCACTGCTGCATATCATCTCTGGGCCATGCAGAAGACCATGTTCGGGCCGATATTGAAGAAGTATGTCAATGTTCACGACCCACATGCCTACGAGCTGTTTTCCATGGCTATGATCATAGTTCTTTCATTGATCTTCGGCCTGCAGCCGGGGCTGATAACCGATATGATGGGAACTGCAGCTACACAGGTCATGGAGCCTGTGATGACCCTCTCCCAGATGGGGGTGATTTGAAGTGGATTTCGCTCATTACATGCCCCTCTGGGGAGAAGGCCTTCTCACCCTTATGGCTGTGCTGATTGTGCTGCTTGGATCGCTGATGAAAGATAGCGGCAAGCTCATGGGATACCTGAGCCTCGGCGGCATAGTGGCAGCCCTGGCCTTGGTCGCCTCAAATCTGACAGCCAAGCCTGCGCTGTTCTTCTTCGACACTATATCTGTAGACGCGTTCTCTCAGTTCTTCAAGGCCGTCTTCCTGATCGTGTCGATGCTGGTGGTAATTGCCTCCCTCTCCAAGTACACGGGAAAGGGTGCTGACGAGTACTACGCTCTGCTGCTCCTCGCAACCGTGGGCATGATGGTCGTATCCAGCTCAATTGACATCGTCACCCTCTTTGTGGGCTTTGAGCTGGCCAGCCTCTCCACATATGCCATGGCGGCGTTTGATAAGACCAAAAAGAACCTGGAAGCGGCCATGAAGTACTTCATCTTCGGGTCGGTCGCGTCCGCTCTGATGCTCTTTGGCTTCTCGCTATTCTATGGCATGACGGGCTCTACCAGGCTGGCGGACATCGCAGCAGCATCCCTGGCGGACTTCGGCCCGGCGACTGTGGTGGCCCTGCTCTTTGTGATCGTAGGATTCGCCTTCAAGATGGCACTGGTGCCCTTCCACATGTGGGCTCCTGATACCTACGAGGGAGCACCAACACTGGTCAGCGCCCTGCTCGCTGCCGGCTCCAAGAAGATGGGCTTTGCTGCAGCATTCAGAGTGCTGCTAGTAGCCCTGGTGGCCCTGCGCCTGGACTGGTACATCGCCTTCGCCGTACTGGCGGCAGTGACCATGACCCTTGGCAACCTGGCCGCCTGCTGGCAGGACAATGTGCGGCGCATACTGGCATACTCATCAGTGGCCCAGGCCGGCTACATATCCATCGGCCTGGTTGTGGTGGGAGCGGCCTACGGATCCTCTCCGGTCAATGTCTTCAATATGGGCATGTGGCCGGCGGATCAGCTGGGAATCGCCGGAGCTCTGCTGCTGATCCTCGGCCACGCCCTCATGAAGACGGGGGCATTCATCGGATCGGCTCAGGTGGCAGGCATGGTATCCGGGTCCGGCCAGAATGATCCAGATGATATCTCCAATTATGCTGGCCTCGCAAAGAGGGCGCCCATCACTGCGTTCTGCATGCTAATCTTCATGTTTGCGCTGGCGGGCATACCTCCGACAGCAGGATACATCGGCAAGTTCGTGCTGTTCAGCTCGGCCATTTACTCCGGCCTCGCATGGCTTGCAATAATTGCCATTCTGAACAGCGCCCTGTCGCTGGTGTACTACCTGAGGATCATCAGCTACATGTACCTCAAGGACCCGGCCGGCCCCAAGATGCCGGAGCGGAGGGGATACGTCGCCGCCCTGGCCATCACCACGCTGGCGGTGGTCTGGATTGGCGTCTTCCCGGATGGTTTCATCGAGTGGGCAGGACAGGCAGCAGCAGTTCTGCTGCCTTAAAAAATTTTTCTTTGTATGTGTTCACATCGGTCATCGGTTAAGCCCATAAGCTGTCTCTGAATTACAGACTTCACTCCCACTCCACAGGCATAGCCGGTCTGGCCTTCAAGCAGTCTGGAACGCGTTAACTGACTGAGACGGCAGACTACGTGCAGGCCGTTATGAGCCGAGGAGATATTCGGGGACTGCATGAGAAGAAAAGATAATAACCACCTGAGATATGATGCACCAGCCAGATGATCTGAGAACAGACAGGTTTTATGATAATAGCCAAGGGGTATGTGAAGTGACAGTTAAAAGAGAACAGGTGCTAATTGAGGCTCTGCCTTTCATTCGCGAGTTCTATGATTCGATAATGGTCTTCAAGATAGGCGGCTCGACCATGTCCGACCGCACAGTGCTGGAGGACTTCGTTCAGGATGTGGTGCTTCTGCGCTATATCGGCATTCACCCCATCATTGTGCACGGCGGCGGGCCGGAGATCTCCCGGGCCATGGAGAAGTTCGGCAAGAAGGCCGAGTTCGTGGGAGGCCTGCGTGTGACGGACAGGGAGACACTGGGGATTGCCCGCATGGTCCTTCTCGGCAGCATCAATGCGGAGCTGGTCAATCTCATAGGCAAGTACGGAGGCAAGGGCATCGGCCTCTCCGGCCAGGACGGCATGTTCCTGAAGGCCAGAAAGAAGGCTCCTCTGAAGATGGAGGGCATGCAGCCCGTGGACCTGGGATTTGTGGGAGATGTGGACAGGGTTGACCCGGAGATCCTGATGATCATGGCAGGCAAGGGTTACATTCCAGTGATATCGCCGATAGCTGCCGACGACGAGGGCAACAACCTCAATGTCAACGCAGATACAGTGGCAGGAGCAGTGGCCGTGGCCATGCGTGCCAAGAAGTTCTTCTCCATCACCGATGTAGAGGGCGTGCGGCTGAAGCCCGACGATCCGTCAAGCGTCATCTCCGAGTTTCGCGCTTCCGACTTCGACCGGCTGGTGGCAGAGGGCGTCATCAGTGGCGGTATGATCCCAAAGGTGGAGGCCTGCGTGCGCGTGGTGCGGGGCGGAGTGGAGAAAGCGCACATCATCGACGGCAGAAAGCATCACGCCATACTGCTGGAGCTGCTCACGCAGGAGGGCGTGGGAACGATGATCAGCAGGAGCTGAAAATTATCTGCACTTGCCCTTTCCGCTCTTGATGCACTGGTATCTCTTCCCGTCCCCGGGGGTCTCTCCCTCTGCCTGCTCGCCCTCCCCCGGCTCTGTGGGCCACTTGACCTTTATGTCAGGCATCTCGAAGCGGGCGATCACAGGCGCGTGGTCTGATTCGGGATAGAATATCTTGGGTGCGAAGACTATGGACTCGTCGTGCAGCAGCTCATTGTGCACCTCTGAGCCCTTGAAGTATGCCAGCATGGTGCGGGAGACCAGGATGTGGTCGAGCATCTTGCCCCTGCCGTTGTGAAGCAGTGAGTAGCGGGCCGGCTCCGGGATGTTTCTCTCCGTGGGCACCATGACCCTCATGGAGAGGTCCATGTTTCCGGTATTCTCCACGTCGCCCCGTATGGCCTCGATTGCCACCTCATCGAACTCCTCATTGAAGTCTCCGCAGACGGCGATGAGGGCGCAGGGGTCCCTCTCGAAGAGCTGGTCTATGAGAATCCTCGTCTCCAGGGCCTGGCCGATCCTCTTCATGGACGATATGAATACCCCCTCCGCCCATCCGGAGGCAGTCTTCCAGGTCCTCTCATCCAGTTTATGCCCCTGTATGCTGGTGGGCCGTCTGCTCTTGAGGTGCAGGTTGATGACATCTACTATCATGTTGTTGGGAAGGCGAATTCTGGCATGGAGAATGGGCCTCTCCCAGGAGATCTCCCTGGCCTCGACCTCCTCAGGAATTGCTGTGACCTTCTTGTAGCGCGGGGAGGGGGCATACTCATGCAGATACTGGTTATTCTGCACTATGTCGTATCTGCTGAGTATGACCAGATTGTGGTGATCGAAGACCTCTCTTGTATTGGGATCGATTGTGTTGACCCTCTTGTAGCCCTCGTAGGGTGTGCACTCGAGGAGGCGGTTCATGGCCTCCAGACGCCTCTTCCTGCCCCGGTCGCGCTGGCCGCAGATCTCTTGCAGGCAGAGGACATCTGCGTCCAGGCGCACGAGCTGGGGGCGGAGGACAGGTATTCGGTCCTCCAGGCTGGGCAGCCGGTCCTTCCGGTCGTCCAGGCTCATGAGATTGAATGTGGCGATGCGAAGCCTGATGGGCATGCTCTGTCGATTATATCAATCTGAGACATTATCTTTGCGGTTTGGCAGAGAGAGTCTGCGACACCGCTGCAGACAGGCCAGATCTCATTTCTGCCGGCCGGATTCATGATGATGGCTATGTGAGATGATATGCTCATGAGCTTCGTTTTCATCATGTTCATGCTTCTCATGGGCGTGGCCGTGCACATGCAGGTGCTCGTGCACCAGCTTGCCGTGCAGGTGGGTGTGCTCATGCACCAGGTTGGATGAGAGGAGAAGCTCGTAGTCGCTGAGCACAGCCTCGGCGTATCCGTCCGTTTTGACACTGTGGTCCTCTCCCATGACTATGGCTCTCCTGCTGATCTGATCTATTATCTCCAGGTCGTGAGTGGCAGTGATCACAGTCTTTCCTGCCTCCCCCAGCTCCTGAAGCAGCTCAATCAGCCATAGCTGCGTCCTTGGGTCCAGGCCGGCAGAGGGCTCATCCAGGAGGAGGATATCGGGGTTGTTGACAAGGACTGTGGCGATGCACACCTTCTTCTTCTCGCCTCCGGAGAGGGTGTGGGGGGATCTGTCCCGCAGCTTTCCAATCTCCAGCATGTGCATGACCTCCTCCACCCGGCTTCGCACCTGGGCAGGAGGCAGGCCAAGCTGCATTGGGCCGAAGGCAATCTCCTCATAGACTGTGGGGGAGAAGAGCTGCACATCCGAGTTCTGGAACACAAATCCCACCTTGGTTCTGAAGTAGGACCGAAACTCATTGTCGGCAATGGAGTCAAATACATCTTCACAGATCAAGTTGCCAAAGGCATAGAACTCACCGGATGTGGGATAGACCAGACCGTCCAGGATGGCGAGCAGTGTGGATTTGCCGCTGCCATTGGAGCCAATGATGGTCACCTGCTCACCCCTTTTTATATTGAGCGTCACATCCTTCAGGGCATCGATCTTTCCCACATAGGAGTAGTATACATTTCTCAGATCAAATATGGTTTCCATCACGATTGCCTCTGCTCGTCATTCATATCCGGACGGCATTTTGAGAGAGGAGCACCAGCAGCACGGCCATGCCCAGGGCCGAAGCTCCTGCCAGATAGTCCCTCCCCTTCATCTGAAACTCCTCCATGATATGAACCTCTCCGTTAAAGCCCCGCGATATCATGGCCATGTGCACCTTTTCGCTCATGGAGAGGGATCTGACCAGCGTATATCCTATGCGCCCTCCCACCCACTTCTGCTCCTCCCGCATGCCCGCAGACCTGATAGTGCGCGCCTTCCTGGCCACGTACATCTCCCGGATGAGGTCCAATAGCAGGAATATGTATCGGTAGGCCATCTGCAGTGTGAGGACATAAAGCCGCGGAACTCCCACAGAGCGCAGGGACTTGAAGAGGATCTGCTGGGGCGTTGTCAGGAAGAGCAGGACCACCGCTGAGACGCAGGCCGACACGCGCATGGTGAATATAGCCGCGGCGAGCGTGCCCTGCCTGGTGATGTAAATGCTCTCCGGAAGGATGAGCGGCCCCAAGCGGGCTCCCGGCCCCAGGTGGACGAGGGTGTAGAGCGGATCGCCGGCTATGAAGACATTGAATATCATGGGAATGGCGATGATGCCTGCAAAGAGGGGGATGAAGAGCCATACCCTTTTAATGAAGAACCAGGCTTCGATCTTGCTGGCAATAGCCAGGACGACGGTCAGGAGATAGACCAGGATCAATACCCTCAGATCTCCTACCAGGCTGGTGGCGAATATCACAGCCAGAATGCAGACCAGCTTGACCCTTGGGTCCAGGCTCTGCAGAAGGCCCCGCCGGCTCGAGTAGCTCTCGGATACGAACGCCTCCTCCAAAAAGCCGAAGATCCCCTCCAGGGTCTTGCCAATGAAGCCCTTCTTGCCTTTTCGCACCGCCTTGAAGCGGCATGGGCCCTCGTCCACCTCTTTCATCCACTCTGGAATCATCGAAATTCAGTCTTTGGCAACTCTCCGTCCCACAATGTAAAGCAGGCCGGCGCATACCACCACTCCGATCACAGCAGACAGAATATAGGCGGCAGCCGCAACGGTCATGGTGTCTCCTGTACCCGGTATGGCGTAATCCGGAAGCGGCGCGCTCCACAGCGATGAGAGCCTCTCGAGACCGGGTGGCACGAATCCCAGCTTCTCTTTTACCTCCTCCGGACCCCATTCTCCGAAGGTCTCTCCTACAGCCAGCAGGCCCAGCGGTGTGAATATCGCAAGCACAAAAAGGCCGATGAATAGCTTCTTGATGGTCCTGTCCATGGTCATTCCTCAGGATGCAACTGCTTTCCCGTTCACGATCTTTCTGGATTTTATGCTCACCTCATAAAGCAGGGAGGTGTCAGTTCTCTGGATATAGGCGAAGATCAGACCAGTAACCAGCGCCTCCAGTATGCTGAACCCCAGGATATGCTCGAGCAGCATGGCGGGAAGGGCTACGTTCAGTCCGTAGGGCATGTAAAGTGGAACGCCCTCCGGGCTCAGATGGAGGATGGGCTGCAGTCCGAACATGAGGCCGGCGCAGGCTGCAGCCAGTGTGAGGGATATGTAGCCGGCCACGGCGGATGCAGCGATCCTGCGGGAAGAGCTGATATCGGTGCTGCCGCTGATGAATTTATAGACGTAGAATCCGGCAAACGGCATTACCACTGCCATGTTGAAGCAGTTGGCTGCGATGGCTGTAATGCCCCCATCTCCGAACATCAGGGCCTGGAGGACAAGTGCTACCGACAGGGCGATTACCGCCGCCCAGGGCCCCAGTACTATGCCCACTATGGCTCCGCCAACGGCATGTCCTGTGCTGCCTCCGGGGATGGGGATGTTGAACATCATAATTACAAAGGAAAAGGCAGCAGCCAGGGCCAGCAGGGGAACCTGTCTCGACCTCAGCTCTCTGCCCAGCCTGTTCGCCGCATAATACCATATGGGGATCATGATGGCCCACATAGCGAGGTAAGTGTATGGCCCGAGGTAGCCGTCAGGAATATGCATTATCTCACCAATTTAGAGAAATCACCTTTAATTATAAAAGGGTATCGCAGGCACATACTTAGTATGAAGATTATTTATTTTTTATGTCAATAATCCAGCATCATCTATATAAAGATCAAATTTATTTCAATCTATCCGGTGATCGCTTGAACAGGATTATTTTCATGATCTCGGCAATCTGTCTGGCCGGTATGGCTGCAGCCCAGAATGCTGGAGGGGAGGGCAATGCCACCATGACCGTCCTCAGCCAGGACAGCGGAGCCAATATCACCCAGATGGATATAACGCTATATACTGTTGCCAGGGATTGGGGAGCGGATTTATATTCTGTAGGGGAGGCTGTGAAATTCACTGCTCCACGGAGCGGATGGAGATTAAAGCAGGTCCGCATCCTGGGCCATAACGGCTTTAATGGCACAGCCCTGCCCATTCCTGAGAATTTCCTGATTGAGGTCCGGGATGGGAATCTGAATCTTCTCTATCAGTTCGCAGACACTCAAAATGCCTACTTCACATATACGTCTCCCGTTCTCAGAGCCATAGATGTTCCAGCTTTGCCGCTCTCGGGCGATTTCTATGTCATCTTCTACGATCGGGGAACAATGAAGATAGGCATGGAGACGGAAAATGGAACTGGAAACTCATACTTCTATGTCTACGGCGGGCTGATTCCGGCTCAGTTCAAGATTGAGAATAGCGAGGCTGTCAATATCAACTGGGTGATCAGAGCAGTGGGAGAGTAGAACGAATAGCCTGGATTGAGGAGAGCCTGCAGGCTCTTGGCTATTTTATTCTACGATCTCGTGATTTTGCTCCTGAGCAGATTACAGAGCGCTATGAAGGTACAGATCGCCGCATCAGAATCTTTATATGCATCGAACTCAACCGACCTCTCAGGGGTGACATATTGAAGAGCATACTATTCAAGGCAGCTGTTTTATGCTTACTGGCTCTGTCTATGGGAGGGATCTCTGCAGGGGCTGATACGGCCTCCTCTGAAAATCAAGTTCTAAAATCGTATGAGGGAAATTTATCGGAAAAGCAGATAATTCCGATCTCATTGATATCACTCTACGGAGATCCCGCCTTTTTCTTCGCTGAAGCCGTAAAATTCACAGCGCCCAAGACAGGCTGGAAGGTGAACGCAGTGCAGTTTTACGGATCGGACGGATATAACGGCAGTGACGAGACCATTCCCGTGGAGAGGGTAATCGGCCTGGAGATCAGAGATAAGGATCTCAATCTGCTCTACAAATTCGCCGATTCCCAGATCCCCTACAGCAATTATGTCAGAAATGCCACCGGCATCAATCCAATTACCATCGAGATTCCATCCGTATCTGTCAGCGGTGATTTCTATGTATGCTTATATGACAGGGGTGCAATTGAAATTGCCTCTGAGCGCCTCAATGAGTTCAGCAAAAATTCCTTCATGTATATTGAGGACGGAATGCCATCCACGGAACAGTTACTGCCTGCTGGCATACCTGTAAATCAGAGCGCAACGATTCCCATCAACTGGCTCATGAATGTTGTGGGAAGCTAAAATTCACTTTTTTTGATCAGAATCTTTATATGCCAAAAGTCATTGACACAACTACAGGTGGTTATTTGATGAAGAGTATATTAACTATCGCGGGCCTGTGCTGCCTGGTGCTGTGTTTTGCCGCCATTGCGGCAGATGCGGCAGAGCTGACAACTCTGAGACAGGACAGCGGAAAGAACTATTCTGAAATGAATTTTACCCTATTCTCCTCATTTGAAACCTTTGGATCGCTGAATGTTGGCGAGGCCGTAAAATTTACTGCTCCCAAACCCGGATGGAAGCTTAAGGCTGTGCGTGTAGTTGGCTGGAGCGGATTCAACGAGACGACCCAGACATTTCCCATGGACAGAAATATAATGATTGAAGTTAGGGATAGCGATCTCAATCTGCTCTATAAGTTTGCCGATGCCCAGAACAACTACTTCCTCTCGTCCAAGGGACCCAGGATCGCTGAGTTTGAGATTCCAGCACTGGCGCTAACTGGCGACTTCTATGTGGTCTTCTACGATCGCGGTGCGGCCGGCATCGGTGTGGAGACATCTGAGGGCACAGGCAGCTCATTCTTGTTCATAGACGGCGAGATGGTCCCTCCGGAAGACGTCTTCGATCAGAATGAGACCGTACAGCTCAACTGGCTGATTGAGGCTGCAGGAAATTAGATATCGCAGCTCTCTCTGCTGCGGGGGTTTGGCGAAAGTCTGTTATATCTGCACGCCGTCCTCCTCAGCAATGTTTGAGTCTCGTGTGATCTGCATATGCGGCCTGCCGGGGATCGGAAGCGTGGGGAAGGTGGCTGCCGATTACCTCTCCGTAGCCCTGGAGTGCAGTTGCATAAAGCCATTTTTTTCTCGGAGCTTTCCTCCCCAGGTTATGGTCTATAAGGGTATCACCAGGCTGCTGCACAGCGAGCTGATGCGCCCAAAGGAGAGGGAGAGCATGTTCATACTCTCAGGAGATGCTCAGCCCCTGGATGTGACGGGCATGTACGAGCTTGCCGGAGAGCTGCTGCAGGCCATCGCCGACCAGGGCGTGACCGATATCATAACCCTGGCCGCCTATGTGGGCGAGACGGACAGCAAGATAACGGGTGCGGCCACTGACGCCGAGTCTGTCGCTGCCTTGAAGGAATGCAATATCCCGCTGCTCCGCAGCGGAGCCATAGGGGGATTAAACGGCCTGCTGGCGGGAATGGCTCCCCTTTACGGCCTGCGCGGCTTTTGCATTCTCTCCACGAGCTCCGGAAATGACCCTGTGGACATACCTGCAGCCTGTACACTGCTGCAGGCCGTCAGGGATCTTTTGCACCTGGACATAGAGATCTCTCTTCTGGGGCCGCCGCTGGAGGAGCCGGCTCGCCCCCCCAGGCAGGAAGCGGACATGAACTACAGGTGAACGCGATCGATGTCAAACTGATTTGACGACTAAACTGCCCCTCGCAACGCCGATCTCATCTGCCACCGGCTGGCATTTTGCCCTGAGAATGTAGACCAGCCGGCCCTTGAGCCTCTCCTCGTACTCTGAGATCGTCTCGTAGTTTCCCATGCCCTTGGCCAGTATCATCCAGCCGGGATCTGAAAGTATGGATCGCGCCCGGCCGTGGAGGTGCTCGAGAGCTGTTCCCACCACGTCTCCGGTAGGAGTAACCTCAACTGCCGCCTCATTGAACTGGCCCAGCGAATCGCAGAGAAGGCTCATCTCCCTGGCTGTCACATCATTGAGTATTGGCGCAGACTTGGAGCCTACCACAACTCTCTTTCCCATCTCCACCAGCCTTTTGATGACGAATATATCGAATACGGCCTCTCCGCAGTTGTCCGTCAGGTAGAAGATATTTGAGAACTCTCGCAGCCGTCTCTTTACCTCCTCCAGGTCGCCGTGCAAACTCTCGCGAAGGGTTTGAGAGAAGAGGCCGGCAAAGCTGGAGTTATCGAAGTCGTGGCCTTTGACTCCAAACTCCATGGAGTTTGCTGCGGCAGCTATGCGAACCAGGGCCTCGATTTTGTCCTCCTCGTCATCGTAGAACTCCCGGGCCAGCTCCAGGAGGCCGGCTGCCACCCTGTTGCTCTCGGCCTTCAGACTCTCATAGGGGTCGGCAATGCCGCTGCGCCTCTGGATGATCCTCTCCCTCTCGGTTCCCACCAGGGCTGGAACTCCCCCTTTGTGGCCGGCCATGTAGTCCAGCAGCTCCTCTACGGCCGGCTTCCTCTCGCCCTCCGCCATGCCCGCCAGGTCGGCCTCGAAGAGGCAGCGGTCCAGAATGCAGGAGTAGCAGTGGGAGGCCATCCTCAAGCCGGCCACCTTCCAGCCAGTACGGATATCACATCTGGTATGACCCGCTCTGCCACATGAATGCAGGAGCCGCCGCTCAGTACGAAGACAAGTCCCCTCTGCTCCACGGCATCGACTATCATCCGGGCCATCCTGGGGTAGGCCTCGAATGTGAGGTCGAACCCTCCGTAGTCGTCCCGGTGAGAGTCGTGGCCGAAGATGACAAAGGCCATCTGGAAATCGAAGTCCTTCGCCATCTCCAGTGCCCCCTTCAGCGCAGAGAGGAAGCGGTCGTTGCTGGCTCCGAATGTAAGCCCTATGTCGTAATTGTTCCTGCTGGCGTCGTGCTCCTCACCAGTGCCGCTGTGCAGGTTGATATGGTAGACATCGGCATCATCTCCGAAGAAGTCTCGTGTTCCGTCTCCGAAGTGCGGGTCCACGTCCACGATGAGAAAGCGCTTCAGCCCTTTCTCCCGCAGGCGCAGGATGGCGATGGCCACGTCGTTGAAGTAGCAGAAGCCCCAGCAACTGCCACGCGAGGCGTGGTGCCCGGCCGTTCCGGTGTAGGCAAAGGCCCTTTTGGCCAGCCCGTCCGCCACCATCTCCGCAGCCATCATCACGCTGCCAGCCGAGAGCAGTGCCACCTGCCGGTAGGGATCGTGCAGCATATTGGCCATGTGGGAGTCTGTATGGGCCCGGGCCACCAGCTCCAGTGGGGCTGGGACTGGCCTGAAGAGCTGCACCTCCTCTCCGTCCACCAGCCCTGACTCCATCAGCTTTTCAAATGACGGCCGGATTCGGTCCTTGAGGACGCTGAAGCCGTGCTTTCCGAAGTCTTCGTGATATGTGATTGCCACTTGCATCGTATCTCGCCTCTATTTGGGCTGCCGCTTTTTGCCGGCGCTGGCCTCTCTTCTGCCCGGCTTGCGACACTCTCCCGCTCTTTTTACAGCTCTGTTATCCTCGGATACCTCTCCAGCAGCATGCCCTCCACCACGATCGGCATCTGCCTCTTGGCATCCTTGACGGCAGCCTCCACCTCCCAGTCGGAGCTTGAGCAGATGGTGATGAGCGGCTCGCCCTTTTTTACCATCTCTCCCATCTTCTTATGTATGATCACGCCCGCACCCTTGTCCGAGGGCGCGCCTGCCATGCGGGCAAGCTCCACGAGGCGCTTATTGTAGAAGGCCACGACGTAGCCCCCCGCAGGGGCCACTATATCGGCGCTGTGCTCGCCGGCGGCGATGTCCTCGCTCTTGACATTGGGATCGCCTCCCTGGGCCTCGACGATCTCCATGAGCTTCTGATGCGCCTTTCCGCCGGTCAGGATCTCCTCTGCGGCACTGTAGCCTTCGCCCCGTCCTGCCACGCCGCCCATCTCGAGGAGTATGCCTGCCAAAGAGAGGCTCTTCTCCTTGAGGCTGTTGGGGCCGCCCTTGTTCTCCAGCATGGTCAGTGCCTCCCGAACCTCCAGTGCCGGGCCGATGGTCCGGCCCACGGGCGAGCCGCCGAAGGTCATGGCGCACTCAACGCGAATGCCCAGCCGCTCACCCAAGTCTATGAGGTCTTTGGCCAGGGCGCGGCCGGCCTCCGGAGTGGCGAGCTTGGTGCCAGGCCCTACGGGCATGTCCACCACAACTGCATCAGCTCCAACAGCGCCTTTCTTGGCCATGATGGAGGCCAGCATCTGGCTGTAGGGGTCGATGGAGAGGGCGTACTCGGCCTTGATCAGCTTGTCATCCGCTGGGGCGATGTTTGTGGCTCCGCCCCATACTATGACTCCTCCCACCTTCTCAGTGATCTCCTTGATCTCCTCTGCGGAAAACTCTACAGGGGCCAGGATTTCCATCAGGTCGGCTGTGCCGCCTGCACCTGTGATGGCTCTGGAGCTCGTCTTGGGTATGAGAAGGCCGGCTGCGGCGACGGTAGGCACCACCAGCAGGGAGACCTTGTTGCCTGGAACGCCTCCGATGCTGTGCTTGTCCATCACCGGGTGGGTGTCAAAGCGAATCCGCTCTCCGGTATCGATCATGGCTTTGGTGAGCCATTCCACCTCCTGGCTGTCCATGTTGTGAATGTAGGATGCGGTGACATAAGCAGAGAGCTCGATTTCGCTGAGGTTGTTGTCCACAATATCCTGGACAATGGACCTGATCTGGTCTTCTGCAAGCTTCTGCCTGTCCATGAAGCTTTTGATGTAGCCGAGAGAGGCTGGCTTGGGGGCAGGAAGGATATCCACCTGGGTGGGGTTATTCAGATCCTTCATGGTCTCTGTGAAGATGCCGATCTCTCCCGGCTTGACCATCCCAAGGGTGATGTCCAGGATGGCTGTGGTGGCGGCTCCCTTTGTCCTCACCCTCACCCTGTCTCCGGCATTCAATCCTCTCTCTCTGGCTTCGGCTGCGTTGAGCATGACTTTATGCTGGCCTATCTCGATATCAAAGGGACGGACTTGCAACATGTGAAAAGAACCTCCTTGGCATTGCTCCTCTATCTATGCATTGCATTCGATCAGCTTTCCAGCAGGGAAAGCGATCTGATCCATTCTCCGCGCGCCTCGCGGGTGGTTCCCACCACCAGCCTCAGGCCCTCTGCCGTCTCCTCCATGACACCCTTGGCCTCGATGGTCTCACCTGGCAGGGCCTGACCGGCATATGTATGGGAGTAACAGAATATCTCCTTTACCTGGGGATGGTCCAGCCGGTATATAGCCGGGCTGTCGAAGGCAAATTCGGCATTGACCACGCGCGCCTCAATCCTGCCCTCTCCGGCGGGCCTTCCGGAAGGCTGAGGACTGCTGCTTATCTGGCTCCAGTCGCGGGTGAAGAGCAGGTCGAAGTAGGTGCCATCCACCATGCCTCGATTCCCCTTTCTCTTCTCATGCAAGATGAACTCCTCGAAGCCGATCTCGGGCTTTCGCTTTCGGTAGATCTTCCTCCAGGTCTCCTCATCGAGGTCGTCGATTCGGCCATCCCTTTTGGCCCGGCTCAGTATATCCCTGGCGTGCCACCACTCGGGGCCGTAGACAACGAAGTCGATGTCCGAGGCAGGGCCGTTCAGGCCGACGAGCATGGATCCTGTGATGCCCATCTGCCCTCTGGGCACACCGCCCCTCTCAAGGATCGAGGCGATTCTTGCGACCCTCTCGTCCCGTGAGGCGACGGCATCCAGGCCTAAAGAGGGCTGGTAGATGCGGGCCACCTCGGACTCCGGAACGGTGTGCAGGTCCAGGGCCCAATCCGGCCTCTCCTGCCTTAAAAAACCGAAGGCGTCATCGAAGTCCAGCTTGCGGTAGCGCCTGCCCCCAGCCTGCCTCTCTCCATCCGGGTCGGGTACATAGCGGAGCAGAGAGCGCAGGCCGCGGGGATGGCTGTAGTCGGCCACTGCGAATATCCAGCCCTGGCGGGTTCTAAAGAAGTCTCTGATTCTGGCGTTCATGCCCCTCACTCTTTTCCTATTGCCTTCAGGGCTCTGTCCAGTCCGGCGCCCGGCCTCAAGATCTGCCTCTTCTGCATGTCAATAAGCGTGGATGGCTGGGCATATCTGCATTTCCCGCCGTCCACAACTGCGTCCACCCGGTCCTGGATCTCTGGGGAGACAGTATCGGCGCTGACGGGCGGCGGCGAGCCTGTGCGGTTGGCGCTGGTGGATGTGATGGGCCCTGCCAGGTCGATGATGCGCAGGGCCGCCTCGTGGTCAGGGTATCTGATGCCCAGAAAGGGCGAGCCGGCTGTGAGGATATCGGGGACTATGCTCTTCTTTCTGACCAGCACAGAGACCGGGCCTGGAAGGAGCTGCTCCAGGATGGCCAGATCCTCTTCTCCGATCTCTGCAACTTTATCCAGCATTTCGAAGCTGGATACGGCCAAAAAAATGGGCTGGAGGAGCGGTCTCTTTTTTATCTGGAAGACCCTCATAACGGCCTGCTCATCCAGAGCATTGGCTCCCAGGCCGTAGACGGTTTCGGTGGGGTAGACGATGACTCCCCCGCCGATGATATAGCGTGCGGCACTTGCAATCATTTTTCAGTTTTCCGTTTGATGCTGGCGATGTCTCCCAGGGTCAGCCCGCGGCCTGACATGCCGGACTTGACGCGCGTCTCGCTCTCCTGATCTGTGAGCTTGATCTTCAGCTCCCTCTCCAGCTTGGCCCGGATCTCGTCTTCAGGGGAGATCTCCTCGCGCTCGATCTTCTTGAGCAGTGCTGCCTTCTCCTTGATCCTGGCTGCCAGCTCCTCCACAGAGAAGCCCTGCTGCTCACGGGCCTCCCTTATCCTGCGCCCGAACTCAGGAATCAGCTCCACCAGGTCCTTAAAGTGGTCGCGAGGTTTGGGCCTCTTAACAGCAAAGGCTCTCTCAGGAGGGACCATCTTCTTGGGGACTGGAGACCATTTGTCCTCCGGCTTTCCGAAGCGCGCACAGCCCTTGCATACCTCCAGCGCTGATCCGTCGATCACTATCCTCTGAGGTGCTCCGGAGATCTCAGCGCCGCAAATTTCGCATTGCTTCTCTGTCATTTCGGAAACCTTTATAGGGGTCGGAGTTTAATAACCTTTGTAATTATGGACAGCGGAGATGGAATTAAGGAGTCCCAGGCTGGTGCTGATTTCTCGCGCTATATCCTGGATCGCATGCGGCAGCTTGAAGAACGCAATCTGGCGCTTCGAGAGCAGAAGGACCGCGTGGAAGGCGAAAAGAGGCTGATAGAGAACCAGAAGCTCAAGTTCGAGAGGGAGGCCCGCAAGCTGAGAAGCGAGCTGGAGCGCCTGCGCGTCGGCCCCATGATAGTGGGAACTATAGTGGATGTTCTGGACGAGAACAGGGTGATAGTAAAAAGCAGCACGGGTCCAAGGTTTGTGGTAAATCTATCTCAGTTCATAGAGGGGGAGATCAAGCCGGGAGTTCAGGTGGGCCTCAATCAGCAGTCATTCGCAGTGATGTGCATTCTGCCCTCGCCCCGCGATCCGGCTGTCTTCGGCATGGAGATTGAGGAGGCTCCCGATGTGCAGTTCTCCCAGATCGGAGGTCTGGACAGCCAGATATCCGAGATCAGGGAGATTGTGGAGCTGCCGCTCAAGCGGCCCGACCTGTTCACAGCCGTTGGGATCGAGCCGCCCAAAGGAGTTCTCCTGCACGGGCCTCCGGGGACGGGCAAGACCATCCTGGCCAAGGCTGTGGCACAGAGCACCGATGCCACGTTTTTGCGCGTCGTCGGATCTGAGTTCGTGCAGAAGTATATCGGAGAGGGGGCCAGGCTCGTGAGGGAGCTGTTCGAGCTGGCGAAGAGCAAATCTCCTGCTATCATATTCATCGATGAGCTGGATGCCATAGGGGCGCGGCGCATGGACGGGGCTACGAGCGGGGACAGAGAGGTGCAGAGGACGCTCATGCAGATTCTGGCCGAGATGGACGGATTTGATGCGCGAGGCGAGGTCAAGCTCATCGCCGCCACCAACCGCCTGGATATGCTCGACCCGGCGCTGCTCCGGCCCGGGCGCTTCGACAGGGTCATTGAGATTCCCATGCCAAGCCGCGAGGCGAGGGAGGCCATACTCAAGATCCACACCTCAGGCATGAGGCTGGACGAGGATGTCAACCTGAGGATGATCGCAGGGCTGGCTGAGGGCTCCAGCGGCGCGGACCTCAAGGCTCTCTCCACAGAGGCTGGCATGTATGCCATCCGCGAGGCGAGGACCACAGTCTACCAGAGCGACTTTGAGAGCGCAGCCACCAAGATACTGCACAAGGAGAGGGGCCAGTTCAGCGAGCCTGAGGGACTGGTGCAGCAGTACATCTGATCCTAGCCCCGAAGCCTATTTTTCTATTATCCAGGAGGCAAGCGTCTTTTGTGGCCCAATTCCTGCCCAATCTTTTAGAGCCAAAGCGATTCTTTCCATTGTCTTCGGATGAGGCTTAAATTTATCAGTTGCCCTGTAGACGCCGTTTCTCTCATCATAGAGGAGATATCCCTTAAGTGCTCCCTTCAATAAGCTATCCATTTCCCTCCTTACGCCGTCTCTGAGCTTTGATTTGGCAGGAATGCTAACAGTATCGGAGATCCTCCATATGTCATCGGTTAAGGGCAGAATCGCTTTGCGCATGACAAAACTGCTGGCTCGATGAAAAAGGCTGATTTCTCTTCATATCTTCACTGCCATCGGTCTCGGCAAATCCAGCAATTTAGCAGTCCAGCTATTTGTAATTATTTAAATGCAAAATTTAATGAATATCTCTTAACCGATGACCAATGAGGCCGCACATTCATTTCAGAGAAAATAGAGCCAGGCGATAGGAGCATGAAAGTCGCACTTGGAAAGGTAATTTCTCCTGGGATGAAGTTCGAGCACATATATGACTTTGGAACCTCAACTGAGCTTTCGCTTAAATTTGTCTCGGCAAGAGAGGGCTTTGCACAGAATAAAGCCGTAAGGATTCTGGCAAGAAACGATCCGCCTGATATACGGTGCCAATGCGGCAAACCGGCCACGTCCGTCTGCTCCATCTGCATCTACGAGGGTACTGGTTGGGTTTGTGATGAGTGTGCAAAAGAGCACGAGTGCGGAGAGGATATGCTCCTGCCTGTAGTCAACTCTCCTCGGGTTGGAATGTGCGGGTATACTGGGGATGCCTGCGATTAGCCTGAATGGTGGAAATATAGTACGGTCGAACTGCCAAAGGCATGCCGCGCTTAAAAATGCAAAATCTGCGGCAAAGTCTTCGTAAAGGATAAAGGGACTGTTCTTTATGGTCTGTTGGTAGCAGTTTCTGAGTGAACAACATGAAATGGGGAGACTGCCTTATTAGATGAAGGCATATAAACTTAATTAAGGTACACTGCCGTCCAATCTAGGAGCCAAAAATCTGTGTCTGTGGCGATTCTCACAGATAGCGCACGATCAGCGGCAGCATTAGCACCCCCATGGCGTGCGTCCTCATGATCCCGGCCACAGGGGCGATGAGGCCCACCACCGTGGAGATGAAGAATATGAACAGGCCGAAGATGCCTGTAAATGCATAGGCCATGGCCGTCAGGAAGAGGAGCACCAGCAGGCAGAGAAACCTGTAGTTGACACGGGAGACTGCCCGCCCGGCCAGGCGCGCCGCCCAGATGGCGGCCAGGAAGGAGATTGCAGCTACTATTACAACTATGATTATCATGCCGGCCAGGCTTGAGAGGTCCAGGTCCATCAGCTCGGCAATGGCCGCCGCTGCCCCGCTCCTCGGCCTGTCTATGACGTAGAGCGCCACCAGGGAGAACAGGGCATTGGCGGTGTTGGCCCCGCCCAAGCTTATGAGAAACTCCTCAGGCGCGGCTGAAGAGCCCAGCCGCACGGTGAGCGCGGCCACGGAGGCTGAGACGCCGGGAATCCAGGCCACCACCGAGCCGCCCAGGCTGCCGGAGACGATAGCTTTTCCCAGCGCCCCTGCGGGCAGCTTGATATCGCTCTCCCTCTGCTCCGGCACCTGCCCCTCCCCGGAGAGGCTGATCATCAGAGACGAGGCCCCGAATATGCCGGAGAGCAGCGGCAGCAGCACCTGCGCATCCAATCCCAACGGGGAGCTGAGCAGATCCTCATGCTGGAAGGCGAAGAGGCCGAGAAGCCCCGATGTCAAAAAGAGCAGGACGGCTATAGCCTTGTATTTATAATGCACGAGCCTGCCCTGCCCCTCTATCTTCGGCCCCATCTCTGAGCGGATCATAAGCAGAGCAATGCCCAGGAGCAGCGCTCCAACGTATTTGGTCAGGTGGTCGTAGCAGCTGGAGACGGCCCAGGAGAGGGGCCAGATCATGAGCAGGGCAAAGAGGATCGATCCGGCGCTGCCCAGGGCAGAGAGCCGCACCGCCTCAACTCCCCGCCCCTCCTGCATCAGCCTCTGGCCGGGCAGGACGGATAGGGCCGTCTCCGTGTCGGGCGCTCCCAGGAAGACGGCGGGAATGGCATCAAAGAACGTCTGGGAGATGCTGGCTGAGAGAATTATGCTCGCCACCTGGAAGGGGGACAGCCCCCAGGCCAGAAGCTGCGGCGAGAGGGCGAGGAGCATTGCTGCGAAGTTGTTGAGGTGAAGGCCGGGGGTGAGGCCGCTGATGACACCCAGGAGTGTGCCTAAGGCAATGCAGGCGAGGAGGGTCGGGTCGGGCATCTTTACTTCAAGAAAAGATTATAAAAATTAAGATAGTTATAGCTTGCTGTTGCTCTGCAGTTGCGGCTGCAAGCTCGTCTCTGTGCGTCCTCTTGTCCACTCCCATGAAAACACCCGGCAGTGTCTCGATCTTGATGTAAAATAGTAGTAATAATCCTGGCGATGTATAGTATGCTACCATGCCGATGGGAGCATTATGATCATACGCACTGGTCGTGCCGCAGGCGGAGCCGCCTCATGTCTGGATGAACCCAACCTATTTCTATTCGCCCGGCCATCCACCAGCTGATGTCCGAAAAGTCGCCTGAAAAGAAGGTCGCGCTAGAGGTCAGTCCGGAGATGGAGGAGTACATCTGTTGCCGCTCCACAGACCTGCGGGTGGCCACCACCTGCGAGGGGCCGCTCATGTTCTCCATCAAGGTCAGCCCGCCCAAGCCCACGGATCACATAATAGCTGTGGGCAACCGCAAGGTCTATGTCTCTGCCGTGCAGATGCCATACATAAAAGCCATCGATGCCACGATGCTTCCCCGCTGTGCTCTGGAAAAGAGGGGGCAATACAGGTAGTGGTGGGGAAGGGGTCGAGGCATTGGGATACGAACGAGAAAAAAGGATAGTTGAACAGCTTTTAATCTGCGGCATCGCAGTCAGGTCTCTTCAGTCCAGATATAGCCAGAAATGACCACCAGAGGAGGAGGCCACCCACAACAGCCATTGAGACCAGGATATAATCGATCATCTAAATCGCCAGAGCAGTACTTATCTCTCTGATCATATAGATGATTGAGATCACCGCTTCAGTTCAGATTTCAGGTACCAGATATGCTAATATAATGGCAGGTTCACAATATGTCAGTATGCCTCTCAATAGAAGCCACGTATGTGTTTAGGTGCTTGAGAGTAGGTCGGTAGATGCTGATCCAGTCCGGGCGGGATTAATATAAATTGATGTGCATCTAATAAGCAAACGATATCGGAAGACTGTGCTCACCAAAAAGGCTCTAAAGAAAAGGCGACATGGGATGGTACGAAATGGGCCTGAAGATGCTGAATTTAGGAACCTAAACACATACGAGAAAACAAAATACTGGGCGAGGGTTCACTTCGTCTCCGACCTGAAGGTCGGGGAATTCGTGACCCTCCGCGCTCCCTATGTATTAATATAACATAAATGACTGTTTCTAATTCATAAAGATAGACGGACATTTTGTAAGTATTTGATAAACTGAAAAACAGAAACGTATTTCGAATATGTATCACAATTCATTTTTTGAAATATATTTGCATCTCTTCAATCTATAATACAACTATACCCGTGTCCTTGCGCCTTTGAGCATTTTCGGAAGATCGCCTATCGCACTCAAAGAAGACTTCGACTTTATTATGACAAAAAGAATTTACTGCCGCCCATCCAGCCAGCTCTTCAAAGCCCTCATGGATGCAGCGCGATGTGATATCCGGTTCTTTCTCTCTATCTCCATCTCCCCCAGGCTCTCTTCGCCCACATAGAAGATGGGATCGTACCCAAATCCCTTGCTGCCCCTTGCCTCAAATCCGATCTGCCCGTGCAGCTCTCCCGTAAACATAACCGGCTCTATACCCGGCTCGATATAGGCCACGACAGACTTAAAGCAGGCCCTCCGGTCATGCTCGCCTTCCATGAGCCTGAGAACCCCGCTGTTGCCGACGGTCTTCTGCACATAGGCTGAGTATACGCCGGGAAAGCCCTTCAGCGCCTCGACGAAAAGTCCCGCGTCCTCGAGCATTACCGCCCTGTCGAGCTGCCCCTTCCCGGCCAGGCGGGAGGCTACCTCCTTCATTCCATAGGCCGCCACCTCCTCCAGGCTGTCGGCCTGAATCTCAGTGTAGCCGATGTCCATTTGAATCAGCTCGCCGAATATGGCCCGCGCCTCAGCGTACTTGCCCTTATTGCCCGTCACAAAATATATCATTGCCCAACCACAGTGGCACAGATGGATTAAAAGGATTCGATCAAGGCGCTCAAGGGCAACGTTTTTACAGCCCAAAAATAAAAGCATGGAGGTCAACGGTACGTCTGGTGAGGCTAAAATGGATCTGGGAGATAGAGTCTCCGTAAAAAGGAACGGGACGACCTACGAAGGGGTGCTCATGCCCTCCCGCCGGGAGGGGCACATCGTCATCAAGCTGAACAACGGCTACAACGTCGGCCTGAATGCAGAAATGTCTGAGATCAAGCTTCTGGAGAGGGCAGTGGAGAGCAGGCCCCCGTCCAAAGACCGACCACTGCAGGCCAGAGTGGGTCTGCCCACCGCATCCATTCTCTCCACGGGCGGCACCATCGCCAGCAAGGTCGACTACCGCACCGGAGCCGTCACCAGCCAGTTCTCCGCAGGCGAGATCATATCCGCCATTCCAGAGCTGGAGGAGATCGCCAACTACCGGGCCCGTGTCATCTACCAGATCCTGAGCGAGAACATGCGTGCTGAATACTGGATCACCCTCGCCCGCTCTGTGGCAGATGAGATATCGGGCGGTGCAGATGGCGTGATCATCACCCATGGCACTGACACAATGATGTACACCGCAGCCGCGCTTTCGTTCATGCTCACCACACCTGTGCCGGTGATCCTGGTCGGCTCGCAGAGAAGCTCGGACAGGCCAAGCAGCGACGCCTCCATGAACGCCATCTGCGCCGCCACTGCAGCCATCAGCGATATCGCCGAGGTCTGCGTGGTCATGCATGCCAGCACCAGCGACGACTATTGCTTCATCCACCGGGGCACAAGGGTGCGAAAGATGCACACCTCCCGCCGCGATGCCTTCCAGAGCATCAACCAGCAGCCTCTGGGCCGGGTGGACTACAGGACCCGCAGGATAGAGACATTCCTGCCCTATCGAAAAAGGGGCCAGGCCGAGCTCTTGCTCCGGGACAGGATGGAGCCCAGATGCGCCCTGGTCAAGTACACCCCCGGATCATCCCCTGAGATCCTCAGCTACTACATCGACCGCGGCTATCGCGGCATAGTCCTGGAGGGAACGGGCCTCGGCCACGTGGCCTCCGACTGGATAGACTGCATCAAGAGGGCAACAGAGGAGGGCATACCGGTGGTGGTGACATCGCAGTGCCTGCGGGGCAGGATCTGCGACCGGGTCTACGACACGGGCCGCGATATGCTGGACGCCGGTGCCATCGAGGGCGAGGATATGCTTCCTGAGGTGGCGCTGGTCAAGCTCATGTGGGCGCTGGCCAACGCAGATAGCGGCCTGGTCACAGATAGAAAGGACGGCCTGCAAGCCGTCCGGTCGCTGATGAGCACATCACTGGCAGGCGAGATATGCCATTCCACGCCTCTAACAGGGCCAAAACTTATAAGCAAGTTATATAGAGAGCACCAATCTCAGTATTAGCGGAGGAATTCGTTTTGACAAGAAAGCCAGGAAGCATGTATAGAAGAAGGGAGCGGCCCTACACGCGCAGAGAGTATATGGGCGGCGTCCCGGGAAGCAAGGTGGTACATTACGACATGGGCAATCTCACAGAGGATTTTCCCATCAAGCTCACACTCGTAGTAAAAGAGCCCTGCCAGATCAGGCATACGGCTCTGGAAGCTGCCAGGGTCGCAGCCAACCGTTTCCTCCTCAAAGCAGTGGGCAGGACCAACTACCACCTCAAGCTCAGGACCTATCCCCACCATGTCATTCGCGAGAACAAGCAGGCCACCGGCGCAGGAGCAGACCGCGTATCCAGCGGCATGAGAATGGCCTTCGGCAAGGCTGTTGGAACGGCTGCCAGGGTAGAGGCCGGCCAGAAGCTCTTCACACTGGAAGTGCCCCCGGCGTACCTCAATGAGGCGAAGGTGGCATTGACCAGGGCAGGACACAAGCTACCTACACCGATTCAGATCACAGTCGATTCGGGCCAAGAGCTGATAAAATAGACAAGGTATATCGATGGACGATTATTTAGCGGGCCTGGATCGGGCCATGAAGGGCATGCCGGCAGCACGCGAGTCCAAGGACAGGTTCGTCATACCTCCCGTAAAGGTCTTCTACGAGGGCAAGACCACAGTTCTGGAGAACTTCGCAGCCATTGCCGATACTCTGAATCGCGAGCCTGAGCACCTCATGAAGTATCTGCTGCAGGAGCTGGGCACTGCCGGCAAGATCGATGGGCCGCGCGGCATATTTCAGGGAAAGTTCAGCGATACGGCCATCGCCCGCCAGATAGAGTCCTACTTCGAGGAGTATGTGGTCTGCACCGAGTGCAGACTGCCTGATACCCACCTCATCAAAAGCGATCGCGTGCTGACCCTTAAGTGCGATGCCTGCGGCGCCCACCGGCCGGTCAGGAAGCGCAAAGCCACTGCAGCCGTGCAGAAAGACGTAATCGAAGAGGGAGAGACATATGAGCTGCGCATCGAATCCGTGGGCAACAAGGGCGACGGCATAGCCAAGGTCGACAAGTACCTCATTTTCGTTCCCAGCGCCGTTAAGGGCGAGATAGTCAAGGCGAAGATCAAGAAGATCAGCGGCACCCTGGCCTTTGCAGAGGTCGTGGAGAGAAAGGGCAAGGTGTCTTAGATGGAGAGCGAGGAGAGGATCACCCTCACATTTACGGAGGACCACAAGTATCTGCTGGAGTTCTCTCCGCCTGCCTTCTGGATGGAGTATGCCAGAGGTTACGGAGGCCTTCCCTGGATCGAGATCAGCGATGAGAGAGCAGTGATAGTCGCCGAGAACTACTCATATCTGCTCGACCTCCTGGTGCAGGCCAGGCTCTACCGCCTCAGCCAGATGCGCGACGATGAGCGGTTTCAATAGATTGCCGTCCTTGCAGGCCTATACAATTCGCGGCCTGCCAGTCATCAGGGAGGGCGACGACATCGCCGCCCTGGTCAAATCCCTTTTCCATTTTCAGGACGGAGATGTCCTGTGCCTGGCCAGCACAATTGTGGCCAAGGCCGAGGGGCGTTTTCGGGAGCTTTCGATCTATCGGCCTACAGAAAGGGCGCAGCAGATCGCAGGGCGGACCGGAAAGGACCCCAGGTTCGTTCAGGCAGTCCTGGATGAGTCGGCAGATGTCCTGCTGGAGGAGCCCTTTCTGCTGGTGGCGAGCCGCTGCGGCCATATCGGCGTCAATGCCGGGATAGATCAGTCCAATGTGGGGGAGGGCAGGATCCTGCTCCTGCCTGAGGATCCCTGCCAGAGCGCAGAGAGGCTGCGGGCCCGGCTGGCGGAGAGCAGCCCTCAAAATGAAGGCGGGGCAGACTGCGCTGTGATCATCACAGACACATGCGGCCGGCCTTTTCGCTGCGGCGTGGCGGCTGTGGCAGTGGGCTGGGCCGGGATTGCACCCATGCGCGACTGGCGGGGGGAGCGCGACATTTATGGCAGAGCTCTGGAGATCACACTCGAGGCGGTGGTGGACGAGATAGCCTCAGCCGCAAACCTGCTGATGGGCGAGGCAGGGGACGGCACGCCAGCAGTGGTCTTCCGGGGCCTGAGATACCCCAGGCAGGGCCCGGGCAGCGTCTTCATGCCTGAGGAGAGGGATGTCATCCGGCCAAGGCTGAAGAGATAGGATTTTATTTTCCCACTGCGATAGCGGCGGACGTGCAGATACCAGGCGTGAATAGGCCCCATCTCATTGTGGTTCCCTTCAAGCTGAACGGTGCCAAGAGCCGGCTGGCCCCGGCGCTCACCCCCGAGCAGCGCCGTGCCCTGGCCTTTGCCATGCTCAGGGATGTTCTGCGAACAGTCAGTCCCTTCGGCAGGGTGACTGTGCTCTCCCGGCCCGGGCTGAAGAGAGAGGAGATCTGGCCGGATGGGGCGGCCTGTGAAGCTGAGATATGTGAGTCGGAGCTGGATCTGAATGATGCCATCAATGCCTTCCTCGAGGACCAGGCGGCCATGGGCTGGCCCTGCGACATTCTGATTGTCATGGCAGATCTGGCGCTCCTGGGCGGCAGGGATGTAGAGGGCATCCTTTCAGCAGAGGGCGATGTGGTGCTCTGCCCGGGCAGGGGCGGCGGCACCAATATGATAATGATAAGAAGCCCCAGCTTCCGCACCTGCTACACTGGAGTCAGCTTTCCCAAACACATTGCATCTGCACAGCAGGCAGGCCTGAAGGCTGCCGTCTTCGAGTCCTTCCGGGCTGGATGCGACATCGACCTCCCTGGTGATCTTTTGGAGCTGAGGCTGCACGGCAGTGGGGAGGCCAGAGCTCTGCTGGAGAGGTGGGGTGCATGCTGGGAGGAGAATGGATCATAACAGAGAACGACTGCTCATCGCGGCCATTCCTGCAGTCTCGATAGCAGTGATAGAGCATCATCAATTATCCGGGCGTGGTCGAATGCCAGGGGCGGCAGCCTCTCAGGCGGGAAGGCTGCGACGCCTGCGGCATCCGATCCCGCGCATAGCTGCGGGCTATTTTCTGCCGGCCTGGCCAGGAAGGCGGCGGATACTACATGCCCCCGGGGGTCGCGGGCCGGATCCGAGTATATGCCCACCAGCCCAAAAAGTTCAACATCAAGGCCCGTCTCCTCGCGCGCCTCCCGTACGGCAGCCGCCTCCACAGTCTCCCCCACCTCCACAAATCCGCCCGGCAGGGCGTAGCACCCCTGAAAGGGAGGGTTGCTGCGCCTGATGAGCACGATTCTGCCGCCGCAGAGGATTACGGCATCTGCTGCCAGAAGGGGCGTGGATACCATAAATCCCAATCCGACCTTTGTAACCAAAAGCCTTATCTACGACGTAGGCCGGATGCAATTACGTCAAAGGTCGATTAGTGTAAATCCCTCCCTACCCTACATCCAATCGGCCTTTGGCATAACTTTCTTTGAGGCAATAAAGTCTTCTACCAAGCACCGCCTTCCCTTCATATGCCCTTTTACGTTCTGAAGCTTGGCGGCAGCCTGATGGCCACAGCCAGGGACCTCGTTCGCTCTCTGCATTCTCTGGAGGGCTACAGCTTCCTGGTGGTGCCTGGCGGCGGGCCCATGGCCGACCTCGTGCGGGAGATATATGCGCGGGGCAGCCTCTCCCAGGAGGCCGCACACTGGATGGCCGTTCTGGCGATGGAGCAGTATGCCTTCTTCCTGGCGGACGGAACCGGTGCTGCCATGACAGCGGAGATCAGACCGCATCCCCGCGGTATCTGCAGCGGCGGAATGCAAAATAAGGGAGCAATAGGGGCGGCTGTGCGCATTCTCCTGCCCTATCAGGCCCTGTGCCGGGACGATCTGGGCATAGAGCACAACTGGGAGTATACATCAGATGCAGTGGCGGCGCTGGTGGCGGCTAAGCTCTCGGCGCCGCTCATCAAGGCCACCGATGTCGACGGCATATTAGATGGGGGTGCAGTCGAACCTGAGCATTGCGGCACACGCCATATTGGGGGCAGGCCGGTGCCTGAGGTCGCTGCTGCAGATCTGCTGGGGGTGGAAAGCTGCCTCGATCAGGGAACAGTCAGGCTTTTATGCAGCAGGCTCAGGGGCACAAGCCTATGGATTTTGAACGGCAGTGATCCGGAGAGCTTCATCTCGTCTCTGCGGAGTGGAGAGGGCGGGACGGTCGTCAAAGGCTGATAGATGAGAGAGATCTACGGGAAGCTTTATAATTGGAGATACATCAACCAGGGAGGAGATAATATGAAGGAAGAAATGCCAGAGAAATGCATATCATGTGGCGTCATGCTGACCGGCGTGGGCGGGACCAGGTTTCCCTGTCCGAGCTGCGGCACCGTGATCGCCAGATGCAACCGATGTAAAAAACAGAGCAATGTTTATACCTGCAAAGCCTGCGGCTTTTCGGGACCTTAGGTGAGTGAGATGGGAGACGCAGCAGTTAGAATGAAGGTAATGCCGGAGAGCGCCGATCTGGATCTTAAGAAGCTGGCCGAGGACATCAAGAAGGCAATTCCATCCTTCGCCCGGCTGCATGCCATCCAGGAGATGCCAATAGCATTTGGCCTCAAGGCCCTGATCGTTGTGACCATCATGGACGATAAGGGAGGCAGAAGCCCGGAGGAGATCGAAACAGCAGTAGGCCAGGTACCTGGTGTGGAATCCGTTGAGGTGGAAGAGGTAGGACTCCTCTAAACCACTCTCTTGTTTAAAAGGGCTTGTAGATCAGCGGTAGATCGCCGCCTTCGCAAGGCGGAGGCCACGGGTTCGAATCCCGTCAAGTCCATGGCAATTTTATAATATTGAATCTGCCCCCTGATTTTCGCACAAAGTACTTAAATTTGCATGCCGACTATTTTGCATATGCCAGCGATCAGAGATAGATCCGCCCTGCCTGCGGAAGGCTCGCGAATGGATGGCAAAGATCTGATAGACGAGCAGCTTTCCGCCGCCCGGGAGATCCTAGCCGAGGTCTTCGGCATCAGCATTCCGGAAGCGGAGGAGATGATCCGGGATCGAAGCCGGGAGAAGATGCTCTGGCCGGAGAGATTCTCCCTGGAGGATTGAGATGGCGGCAGTTCTAAAGATCATCAGGGCGGCTGCATGGTCCCTCATGCTCAGCCGCACATCTAGAGACACCCTTCTGGCTGGCCTGGCAGGGCTGGCAAGATGGATAGCCCGGCCGTCAACCCGGGCCGGAGCGAACGGGCTATTCAGCAGCCTTTTAAAGTCCCGGAAGGCGGGCGGAGCTTCCGGAATTTTCCAGAATGCCTTTAAGGGTGCTGAAGATCTGCTGCTGAAGTATGCCAGAAGAATCGGTTTTTCGTCCTCCGGTGCCCTGGCCATATCCGCCCTGGCGGCTCTGCTCTGGGCGGCTATGAAGGAAGAGGGGAGGGATAAGAATAGAGGCCGCGGCAGCAGCAGGCCGTCTGATCGGGTCATTGAGGTTGACGATTTTACTGTAATTGGTGAGAGAAGAGGGTGAATCGAGGCGAGCTACATGGCAAAGATGAATATCAGAGACGGGGACCTGGATCTGGTCGGATATGAATTCCAGCCCTTCCATCCGGGAGTTTGCCGAAGGAAAGAATGTATTCATCACCATACCGGAAACAGATGGAGGAGATAGTCAGCCCGCTGGGGCTTGAAATTGCAATACAGACTCAGGTGGAAAACGAAGGGCTGATGATATTTTAGATCACCGAATTTTTGAGAATCCCTATCCCTTCTATCTCCACCTCTACGGTGTCTCCCCTCTGCATGGCTCCCACCCCGGGCGGCGTTCCCGTGGCTATGACATCCCCAGGCTCGAGGGTCATCACCGAGCTTATGAACTGCACCAGATATGGCACATCGAATATCAGGTCGGATGTATTGGAATTTTGCACCACATTTCCGTTGAGACGGGTCTTGATGTCCACGTCACCGGGATCTATTTTCCCTATCCACGGGCCGAAGGGCGCAAATGTATCGAAGCTCTTGGCCCGGGTCCACTGCCCATCCTTATTCTGCAGATCGCGGGCAGTCACATCGTTGAAACAGGTGTATCCCAGGATGAACTCCTCAGCCTCATCCGCCCGCACATCCTTGCAGCGCTTTCCTATGACTGCAGCCAGCTCTCCCTCGTAGTCGAGCTGCCGGCAGGAGGGAGGATAGACTATACTGCCGCCAGAAGCCAGGGCGGCTGTGGGAGGCTTCAAAAAGAGTATTGGCTCCTCTGGCAGAGCCATATTCAGCTCCCTCGCGTGCTCCGCATAATTGAGGCCCACGCAGACGATCTTGCTGGGCCGGCAGGGGGTGAGCAGAGTTACATCCGATAAGGTCAGCACCTCTCCACCCGAAACGATGCCGTGCTCATCGCTGTACGATCCCCCACGAACCTCACCATCCTTTATGAATCGAGCAATCATTTGCCATCTCCTCCTTTATTATCCGTTGCACGACCCCTTGCTTCCCGAGGCGTCCCGCCTGTATCTGCCGAATTCGCCTTCGAGCAGCCGGTCCGCCCTGATCACCGGCCCCTCCACGCAGACCCGCAATCCCTCCGGGTCGATGCAGCAGGAGCCACAGACTCCAGCTGCGCACTTGAAATGGCGGTTGATGCAGGCCTGGATCCTCTCAGCATGCTCGGCTGTCCTGGAGATCACATCCCACATCATCATCTCCGGGCCGCAGAGGTATATCTGATCGAATGACTCGATGTCCAGATGTGCAAGTCCTGCAGAGACCCGTCCGGGGATGCCGGCCGATCCGTCGTCGGTGGTGAGAATGGTATTGATATTACTGATATTTTCAAACCTGTCCAGAAAGATCATATCCCATTTGCTGCGAAAGCCGATGAGCGAGGCGACGCTGATCTCCGCCCGCCTGGCCTGCTCTCCCAGGAAGGCCAGGGGAGCCGTTCCCACGCCACCGCCGATGAGCAGGATCCTGCTGCCCCTCAGCACAAAGCCGTTTCCGAGGGGGCCTCTCACCCCAACGCTCCGCCCGGCTCCCATTTTAAAGAGAGCCCCTGTGGCCTCGCCCACCGACTGGACTGTGATGGTGTCCGGCCCGGAGAAGCTCATTGGTATCTCATCCACACCCCTGATCCAGAGCATGAGGTACTGGCCTGGAGCCGGGTCGAGATCCCTGTTCAGGCGGAATGTCCTGATGAGGGGGGCCTCAGAGCGCACCTCTGTGATGGTGCAGTCTAAAGGCCTCATGAGCGCCTCCTGAGGGCGAGGCCGACCAGCTCTTCAACGGTCGTGGACTTTCTCTCAATATAGCGGGAGAGGCCAGTGCATATCTCCTCGAATATGCCGTAGCCCCTCATGAGAGCCGTTCCCACCTGCACTGCGGATGCTCCGGCCATGATCATCTCCACCGCATCCTCCCATGTGGCGATGCCTCCCACCCCGATCACAGGAATCTCCAGCCGGCTGGCAAGCTCGTAGACGCAGCGCACCGCCACCGGCTTGACCGCCGGCCCGGAGAGGCCTCCGAAGCGGTTGCCAAGTATCGGATACCCGGACTCGATGTCTATGGCCATGGCCTTGAGGGTGTTGATGGCCACCACTGCATCGGCACCAGCCCTCTGGGCGGCGAGGCCAAGCTCCAGTATATCTGCTGTGTTGGGTGTCAGCTTTACCCAGACGGGGACATCCGCTGCAGCCTTGACAGCGCCGGTCACAGACTCCACCAGGTCCGGGTAGCGGCCAAGCTCGGAGCCGTAATTCTCTGCATGAGGGCAGGAGAGGTTCAGCTCGAATGCATCTGCCTTCAGGCTGCGGGCGATCTGGGCGAACTCGGCTGCAGATGAGCCGAAGATGCTGGCGATGACAGGGACTCCGCCGCTTTTGGCAGCATCGATCTCCTCCTGAAAGTCGCGATAAGATGGATTGGGCAGGCCCATGGCATTGAGCAGCCCGCATTCAACTGCCACCAGCGTCGGTCCGGGGTGTCCTTCCCTGGGAGAGGAGCCCAGCGACTTGGTGACAACGCCGCCCGCCCCGGCGCGTGCCGCCCGGCGCAGGGAGGCCCCAGTGGTGCCCAGGATGCCTGCCGCCAAAAGAACAGGATTGCCGAAGTCCAGGCCGCCGGCATGAATGGAAAGGGATGGCATGGGAGGAGATCCGTTTCGCAGGATAAAAGGCTTGTCAACAGGAAAATGATCATCAGAATAAGATTCACGAAGAGCTGGTCAACTCAATGAGGGTACAATACTCGCACATAAGTTTCACGATAATTTGATGAGCATTAACGGCAAGAATTGGAGAAAAGCCTCTATTGATTTGCTTTTCCACTCTGAGGTCCGTCTCCCAGCACCTCCACCAGCAGCTCGCCCTCTGCCGTCGCAAATATACGCGCGTCCTGCAGCAGCACCCTCTTCTGGAAGAGGCGTGGGGCTCTCTTTCGCAGCTGCACCACTATGTCCAGGGATGTGACAGGAAGGCGAATGTGCTTTTGGTCGGCTGCGGCAAAGATCATGGCAGGAATATCAAAGACATCGGTTCCCGCCTTCGCCTCCAGGGAGATTGGCGCCTGCAGCATCATCCACTGCTCCAGTGTGCGCCTGGCCCGAGCTATATTCTGATGGGCCCTCTTCTCCAGAATGCTGATATTGGAGCGGGTGGTGCCCAGGCAGTCCGCCACCTCCTGCTGAGAGAGGCCGGCAAGCCTCATCTGCAGCACTTTGATCTGCCTTGGCGTGAGAAAAGAATCGAGAGCTTCATCGCCGCCTCCCTCGAAGGACATTTTTTCCGGAGACATCCACACCTCAGAGGAAGTCATGGAAGATAAAGCCATATCTTTCCCGAAAGGGAAATCTTTTTGTCATAGCAATCACCCTTCAAAAAAAGATGGGCAAAATGAGATCGATATTGGTCACCGGCGGTGCCGGATTTATCGGCAGCCACCTGGTGGACAGGCTGCTTGAAGAAGATGATGTCAATGATGTCACCGTCCTGGACAACCTCAGCTCGGGAAAGAGGGAGCATCTCGCCGCCCACGAGGGCAATGCCAGTTTTCATTTTATCGAGGGAGACCTCCTGCATCCTCAAGAGCTGCGGGCAGCCCTGGCCGGAAGGGATATGGTCTTTCACCTGGCAGCCAATCCAGATGTCAGGCTTGGTGCGGAGAACACCCGCGTTCACCTGGAGCAGAATGTCCTTGCCACATACAACCTGCTGGAGGCCATGCGAACCTGCGGCGTCAAGAGGATCGCCTTCACCTCCACCTCCACAGTCTACGGTGAGGCGGCGGTCGTGCCCACCCCCGAAGACTACGGCCCGCTTCTGCCCATATCCCTCTACGGCGCTTCGAAGCTGTCCTGCGAGGCCCTCATCTCCTCCTACTGCCACACATTCGATATGCAGTCCTGGCTCTTTCGGTTTGCCAATATCGTTGGCGAGCGGGGCACGCACGGCGTCATCGTCGACTTCATCAGAAAGCTGCGGGACGATCCCAGAGAGCTTGAGATACTGGGCTCGGGCAGGCAGAAGAAGTCCTATCTGGAGGTCAGGGACTGTGTGCAGGCCATGCTGCACTGTGTGAAAAGCGCTGATGCGCCTGTCAACGTCTTTAACATCGGCTCGGAGGACTATGTGGATGTGACAGGAATTGCGGACATCGTCGCCGCTCAGATGGGGCTGTCCGGCGTATGCTACCGCTACACTGGGGGCCTTGAAGGCCGGGGCTGGAGGGGAGACGTGCGTGTCATGCTCCTGTCCATAGAGAAGATCAAGAAGCTCGGCTGGAGGCCGCATGGCGGGTCGGAGCAGGCCGTACGTGAGGCGGCGAGGGCTCTGCTTGGATGTGAGGTATGAAAATTTTTCCATCTACCTGACATTGCTCACAGCCCACTCCGTCTCCTGCCACCAGCCGCCCTCCAGCAGCGTTGCATTGTAGCCCATCAGCTCCAGGCTGAAGAATAGGGAATAGGCCTGTGGTGTTCCGTAGACTATTGCAATTCCGTCCCGTTCCACCCTCCTCTCGAAGAGGTCCTTCAAAGCGGCAGCATCTCTGATGCCTGAGCTGTCGTAGAGCTTGTCCTGTGAGAGGCAGATCGACTCATTGCCCAGCCGGCTCTGCCCGTAATCGGAAAAGTCTCTGGCATCGAGAATCCTGACATCGGCCACGGAGAGCAGCGCCTCCAGGTTTTCCGGCGTCACGAGAAGCCAGGGCTTTATGCTGGCTGTGTAGTTTGCCACCCTGGAAGAAGGCGCATTTTGCGTGAGGGCAACTCCCGCCTTTTCAGCTGCGGCAATGCCTCCGTCCAGCAAGCTGACATTTTTCTGGCCAAGATAGCTCAGCGCCCAGAAGACGAAGGCAGCACTGTCATCCGCACCGCTCTCTCCGCCGTAAACGACGACGGAGTCGCTGGCGTCAACTCCCGCACGGCCGAGAGCCAGAGCAGCCCGGGCGGCATCCAGGCCCCCGCCGCCATCCCGCTGCAGGTCTTTGTAGTAGAGGTTGCGTGCGCCGGGAATGTGCCCGGACATATACTCTTTGGGGGAGCGCACATCAAGGATTACCAGATTGCCTGGCAATCCGGAGAGCGATGCGGCAGCAGTCAGCATCTCCGGGCGGGCGTAGCCGCTGGCAGGCTCTCCTGAGACTGCAACAGCCCCTTCGCCCTGCCCGCCTGCTGCTGCCCCATTCTGCTGCGCCCTTTCGTATGCCTCTTTCTGTGCCAGCCAGCCATCCAGGTTGCTCCAGTCCGGGCAGGTTGGGCAGAACTCCCCTGTCTCTGTGCCTGCCAGGGCCGGCGCTGCTATGACGTTCAGGAGCAAGGCCGCTAGAAGAGTGAGAGCTGTGAGGCCTGCCGCTGCCCTTCTGCAGCATCTCCATGATACGCTGAGACCCATATTTGAAATCACTGCAGTAATAGGCGGTTTTGCCACTATTTCAGTTTTGCTTTGCCGCGCTGCAAGAAGGGAAAGTATAAATACGCCTTATTTGTTCATCATAGTAATAAAGAATACTCTAATGTACAAAATGATTCATTGAAGACGGTGTAGAGGAGAGAGTGGATTTGAGAGGAACATCGATTCGCATGGAGCGGATATTTCGCCGCAGCACAGGAAACGCAGTCATCATACCCATGGACCACGGCGTTACGGTCGGTCCCATCAAGGGCATAAAGAGCGTCAAGGCAATGGCAGATGCTGTGGCCTCCGGCGGGGCTGATGCTGCCATCGTCCATAAGGGGGCGGCGGTCTTCGGCCACCGCGGATACGGGCGGGACCTGGGGCTGATCATCCATCTCTCAGCCTCGACTGCCCTCGGGCCGGACCCCAACAATAAGGTGCTGGTGGCCACAGTGGAGGAGGCCCTCAAGATCGGGGCAGATGCTGTGAGCATTCATGTCAACGTGGGAGCCGAGGACGAGAGCCGCATGCTCTCCACTTTGGGCGAGGTCTCCAGAAGCTGCCAGGAGTGGGGCATGCCCCTTTTGGCCATGATGTATCCACGGGGAAAGAAGATCAAGGACGAATACGCGGAGGAGTACATCTCCCATGCCGCCCGCGTTGGAGCCGAGCTCGGGGCGGACATAATCAAGACCAACTACACAGGAGACCAGGAGAGCTTTGCCAGGGTGGTTGAGAGCTGCCCGGTGCCTGTGGTAATAGCGGGAGGGCCGAGGGTTGAGTCTGAGCTGCAGCTTCTCTCCATGGTCCAGGGAGCCATCGCCGCCGGGGCGCGAGGAGTTGCCATCGGCAGAAATGTGTTTCAACATGACAGCCCCGCCCTCATCACCCGGCGCATCTGCGCAGTGGTGCACGAGGGCCTCTCCGCTGAGCAGGCCGCCCGGATCACATCCTCAGGCAGCAGAGATAAAAAGGTGCAGCCGCTTTAGGGAGATGATGAATGATTCGAGGTCCCTGAGCAGGATTGCCCCCTTTTTATTCATCATATTCCTGCTCTCCGCCGGACAGGCAGCTGCCTCCACCCAGAGCGGCGGGCCCGACCTGCAGGTCCTGCAGGTCTACGGCAACTTCGAGACAAGCCGGCCTTCCAGCATATTTATCGTGCTGCAGAATAATGCCGATCCCTCCGAGATGAGGGAGGGCGCAGGCGGTCTGCAGTGGGAGGCAGACCCGGAGACCGCCCGCAGCATTTTGGCCGGGCTTGTGAGCGCCGACGATAGAATCGAAATTCTCTCCGGCCCGCAGATGGCGGGCCTTTTGCCAGCCGGCGAAAATCTGACTGTGCAGTTTACAGCCCTGGCGCAGGGTGCGCCCATCGGCATTTATCCTCTGATCCTGCGGCTGAACTATTCTCGGCTGTCCGGGGTCAGACAATCCCGCGAAGACGGCCTGGCCGGCTTTGTCTTCGTATATGAGAGGCTTTCGAGGGATATATCCGTCCCGGTAGAGGTGGTGCAGGGTCCCAAGGTTGTGCTGGAGAAGACGTCAGGAAGGGCTCGGCCTGGAGAAGGGTCGAAGCTGAGCATTACCATTGCCAACAGAGGAGACGAGCCAGCGGTGCAGCTCTCAATGCAGGCCCGCCCCAGTGCTCCCTTCCTCATGGTGGAAAACGCTGCAGATGAGGTTAGCATCGCTCCGGGCGAAAGCGCCGAGCTGAGCCTCTCGGTTTTCACAGATGAGAATGCCACGCAGGGATACTACGCCCTGCCATGCATCATCAGCTACCGGGACGAAGCGGCCCCTGAGGATGGTGGCGGGCTGCATTGGGAGCAGCGTCGGGAGGAGCTGGTGGGGCTGGTTTACGTTGGCGAGGAAGGGGCTTTCATCTGGCTGTACATAGCCGTGGCAGGGCTGGTGCTGCTTGCGGTTATATCTCTAGCCCGAAGGAGGCTCACTGGCAAGGGCAGAAGGTGTCAATGGCGGCGTAAAATTGTCCAATTATGGCGGGATAAAATTGACCACCTAACTTAAAAACCTTCCGCCAATCGTAGCCGATCCATCCCTCTCATCCTGGGAAGCTCTGAGGAATCAAT
>Ga0208825_1000291_pt1 | contig 51372 bp, 44 predicted proteins | sample AD_UKC113_MetaG_FD_184450 | JGI IMG/M metagenome (GOLD analysis project Ga0208825, IMG submission 184450) | Active sludge microbial communities of municipal wastewater-treating anaerobic digesters from Hong Kong - AD_UKC113_MetaG (SPAdes)... | ecosystem: Engineered > Bioreactor > Anaerobic >... | reverse complement strand
GAGTTCCCTACTACCCTGCGGGCTAGGCTTTGGGTAGGTGGGCTTTGCACCCACTGGCTAACCTCAATGAATTTCCAGGAAGCCTCCTTTCCCATCATTACGGGCTTCTTGACGCGATCATCCTTGAATGGTGCGCTAGCACACGGCGTCTCCTGGAAAACGGCTATTTCGTGGTTAGCAGGACGCGATTATCCGCCCACGGCGTCCCGTCGGCGGCGGCGGCCGGCAATGTCACGCCGGTATCGCCGTCGTACCAGCCCACGCCCAGGCGATAGTCACCGGGTGGCGCGGGCAGCGTCACCGTCTCGCTCACGACTTCACCGGCAGCCCACCAGCTGGTAGGATAGGTCCACGCGCGAGGCATGGCGTCGTCCTGCGCGAGGATCTCGCCAGAGGCAGCCAGCACGTGGACGAAGCGCTTGTAGTCACGCGCGGGGACGGTCTGCGCCTGCCACCACAGCGTCACCCGGAGCGTGTCGGCGTCGCGGCTGAGGTCGTAGCCGAGCAAGCGTATCTCGTCGCCGAAGGCCGCCTGTTGGGGATAGGTCGGCGCCGGCAAGATGAAGCTGCGCGGGCGCGGGGCGATGTTCAGGACGCCCAGCTCGCAGGTCTGGCTGACGGCGCCCTCTGCGAGCAGCGTCAGACGCAGCGTGTAGGGGCCATCGGGCAGCAGCGGCGGGAGTGCGAGCGTCACCGGGGCGCGCACCCACGCGAAGCGGGGCCAGGCAGAGGTGCGCGAGCCGGGCGCGAGGGGGCCCTCGCGCGTCGCGACGCCGTTCCCTGCCGCATCCAGCGCCTCCCAGCGCGCGGTCAGATCGGCGGAAGGGAGCGCGGCGGCGTACCACTCGGCGGTGAACTCCAGCGCCGCCCCTTCGGGATGCGCCTCCGGCAGCGCCAGGCCGATGAGAGTCACGCCGCCCGCCGCGCACAGGGTCTGTTCCTCGCGGTACTGCCACTCGCAACAGCGTTCGCGCGGATCGCGCACCGTTACACCCGTGAGTCGGATGGGGAGCTCGACCTCGCCGCCGGTCTCCATCGTCGCCTCGAGATAGGAAATCACGTGCAGCGTGTAGTCGCCGGGGGCCAGCCCTTCCGGCAGTGAGAGCGTCGGGTAATCCGTGACGAGCTCGCCCGCCTGCCAGAGCGTGGTAGGCAAATAGCCGTAGCCGGGCTGCAAATCCACCTGACTGAGCTGCCGTCCGTCCGCATCGAGCAGCCGCAGCGAGAGGCTCCAGTTGCGCGGTGTCCGCTGCGCCAGCGACCAGTGCAGTTTCAGCCGCAACGTCGTCGGATCGGGCTGCTGCGCTTCGACGGCGTGCAGCGTCAGATCGCGGAAGCGCGCCAGCACAGGCGCGTCCCCGGGCAACGGAGGTCCCTGCGTCACCCGCACCGCGCCGAGGTAGAGCGCGCCCCGCTCCGCGCCGGTAGCCGTGCGCGCCGGCAGCTCGCCATCTATGCCGAAGACGCGCAATTCGAGCAGATACAGGCCGCGCGAGAGATCAGCCGGCAATTCCAGCGTCGGCGTGACCTGCCCGGCCAGCGTGAAAGTCGTTTCCGCGAGGCCGTAGGGGACGCCATGACGGGGTTCCGCCGGCGAGACCAGGCGCAGGGTGGCCGTGATGAGCTTGGGGGTCGGCAGCTCCCACGTCAGCGGGACGGCGAGCGTTTGAGCGGGGGAAACCTCATCGGGCAGCGCGCCGACGGCGGTAAGCACGGCATCGCCCGTTCCCAGCCGCGCGTGCCACGGCGTGCCAAAATAGACCGGTCCGCGCGTGGCCAAAGGCATTTGAATGAAGTCGAAGGTGGCGGGGGAGTGAGGGAGAGAAGGGGAGAGGGCGAAGAGGGCAGGGAGAATCACTGCCAGTGCGAACACCGACAACAGCGCCCCTACGGCTTTCAAAAAGCCGACCGGCTCTTTGCGCCTCCGCGCCGCTGCGCCGCTGCGTTGAAAAAACGCCGCGCATAGCCCCACGACCGTCAACGCCGAAGTCCACTCCGCCGCCGCGCGAAGCGGGGTAGCACGCAGCTGCAACGTGACCGTGTGCTCCCCCGTCGCCAGGTCTACCGTCAACCGCCCGGAGCCGGTCATGGGATAGGCCTCGGCGGCGACGCCGTCCACTTCCGCCTGCCAGCCCGGCCACCAGATAAGGGGGAACGTCACCGGAGCGTCGCCGGCCGCCGTGAGCTGCCAGGTCTGGCGATCGGGGAGACGTTCGAGGAGCGCTGCCGTCACCGTCACGCCGCCATCGGCGATGGGCTGCGCCGCGTCCACGCCGTCTACGACCGCCTCGGAGAGATACAGGCGCGGTTTCACGTCGCGCGGGAGATACTCATAGCGGATCGTCGTGCCGATGTTGCCGGTGAACGCCTCGTAGAGCAGCAGATTGTCCCATGTCACATCGTTGGCGGTGATGAGCAGGCGTTCGGGACGGAGCGCGCCGAGCGCGGCCAACGCCAGGCAAACAATCAGGAGGGCCGGGACTGCGTGCTGCGTAATTCGTACTGCGTAATTCGTAATTCGTACTGCGTACTGCGTGAAACGTGAGTCGCTTTCTCGCCTTTCCGCCTTCTCGCCTTCCCGCTTTTCCGCTTTTTCGCCTTCTCGCTGATGTGCCAGCGCCGCCGTCGCCATGGCCGTGAAGAGCGCCTGCACGGAGAGGAAGCGCCAGGGGAATTGGGTGGTCGCCAGCAGCGGCAGATGTTCCCACAATGGCGCGGAGAGCGGGGTAATCATGAACGTGGAGAGAGCGAGGGAGAAGAGGATGAAGGCGTGCTGCGTACTGCATACTGCGTACTGCGTACTGCGTAAGACGTGAGTCGCTGACTCGCTTTCTCGCTGATTCGCTGACTCGCTTTTTCGCTTTCTCGCTTTCTCGCCGATTTGCCAAATCAGCGCGCCCGCGCCAAGCAGCGCCAGCGCCGCCTGCACCCCTCCCATCGCAAAAGGGCCAGCAGCGGCAGCGTCGCCGGCGACCGAATAGTCGAACAAGAACGTGCGCTGTACCAGGTTCAGCCCGCGGAAATGATTGCTGTAATGGAAATATCCCGCCGTGAACTCCGGCCCCATCTGGCCGTAGCCCGTCTCGCCGATGGCAGGAATCCAGAACCAGGCCGTGAGGAGGAAGGCAAGGAGGAAAGGAGAGATAAGGCGTACTACGTACTGCGTGCTGCGTACTACGTACTGCGTAATGCGTACTACGTAATGCGTACTGCGTACTGCGTGATTCGTGTTCTCGCTGATTCGCTGACTCGTTGATTCGTCTTCTTGCAGATTTGCCGATTCGCTGATTTGCTGATTTGCTGATTTGCCGATTTGCTGATTTATCGCATACAACAGCGCGAACGGCGCAAAGATGAGCGCCGAGACGTTGTGCGTGAGGATCAGGGCAGCATAGCTCAGCGCAGCGAGGGTGACCCGGCGCAGCGTGGGGCGTTCGGCGGCGCAATCCAGCGTCCACAGGATGAGAGGATACCAGACGAAGGCCCAAAATTCGGAGAGCGAATCGCCGCGCACGTAGACGTTCACCAAATGGAACGGCGCGAAGGTGTACGCCGCCACCGCCAGCAGGGTGGCCCGTCGGTTACCGTAGACGCGCCGCGCCCACAGGGCCATCGTCAGCGCGGCGAGGAGGAAGCCCAGCGTCTGCGTCGCCTGGATCGCCAGCAGGGGCGAGAGGCCCAACGCCGTCAGGCCGCCGCTCAGGTAGAAGGGCAGTGCGGCGTAGTGATTGAAGAACGGATATCCCAGGTCATAGGCAGCGTGCGCCATCCATCGCGCGGGGAGAATGCCATGACGCAGATTTTCGGCCATATCCAGCGTGCGTTGCAGCAGAAAGGGGCTGTCGCCGCCGCCGCGCGTGTTCACCATCCCCGGTCCCCACAGCGGAAAGGCCGCGAGGAGAGGAAGAAGGAAAAGAAATGCGTAAAACGTAAGACGTGATGTGGAATGCGTCATGCGGGAAGGTTTAGGTGTTGACATCGGATCGTATTTCAGTTATACTATTTGTAGATTCGTTATACAAAATAAGGAACAGGTAAGATGAAAACGGTCACTGTATCCGCAAAAGGCGCTATCGTGATACCTAAAGAAATCCGGGAAGCCGGGGGCTTACATCCGGGAACCAGAGTCGCATTGATAACCTACGCCGGGCGTGTACATATCGTGCCCGTACCGGATGATCCTATCGAGTCAGGGTATGGTTTCTTACACGATTATACCCCGCTTTATTCAGGCCCCTCCGTGCGTGAAGAACTCATCGAAGAGCACCGCTCCGAGGTCGAACAGGAACAGTCCAGATTGGCAGAAGAGGAGCATAGCCATGAAGCAGTACGTGCTTGATGCCAACGCTTTGCTGGCCCTGTTCCTCGCCGAGCCGGGAGCAGACCAGGTGCAGCAATGTTTACGACAAGCCGTGAGCGGACAAGCGGCACTACACATGTCGTTCATTAACTACGGCGAGTGTGTATATAACGTTGAGCGGAGGTTCGGGCTGCACGCCGTTACTCGATTGCAAATGTATGTGGAAAATTACCCCATTACATACTATGAGGTTGATCGAAGGCGTGTCATGTCTGCCGCGCATCTTAAAGCGCATTATCCCATCTCTTACGCCGACGCCTTCGCCGCAGTACTGGCGCAGGAATTGAAGGCCACACTCGTCACCGGCGACCCCGAATTTCACGCCGTCCAACATCTGATTCACATTGAATGGCTGAGCGAAAAAACGAGTGAGCAAGAAAGCGAGTGAGCGCCGTTTCGCCTTCTCGCTTTTTCGCCTTTTCGCTTTATCGCTTTCTCGCCTTATCGCCTTCTCGCCTCATCGCTCTCCACAATCACTCCCACCTCAATCCACGTCCCCAAGGGTTCGCCGGTATCGCTGCGATAGAGGCCCACACGGAGCGTATCGCGCGCGGGATCGGGGATCACCGCCGGCAGGACATGCTCGTCGAGGATGAGATCGCCCGGCGACCAATGCGACGTCGGCAGATGTCCCTCCCCCGGCGGCATGTCGTGTTGGGTGAGCAGCTCCCCGTCCCGCAGATAGTGCACGTAGACTGTGTAGTCCGCCGCCAGCGGGGTGACGCAATCCCACCACAGTCGTACCGTTGATCCCCCGGCGTCTGAACGCACCAACACCGCCCGCAAGAGAATTTCCCCGTTCGCCGCGCCAAAACGCGCGATGGCTTCCGGCACAGGCGGGCGGGCGTCCGCCGTGATGAGCAAGGCCGCCGTGTAGGGCGCCGGGTCCTGGTCCCCCTGCACCTGCGGGCCGGAACGGACGCTCAAGTAGGCAGGGCGCGCGATGAGTGAGAACACCTCCGCCTGCCAGTCGCGGTAAGGCCACACCGCAAAGGTCAGTCCCTTGTCCAGCGCAGGCGGCGTTTCCACTGGCAAGAACGTCACCCGCTCTTCCGGCACCAGGAAGGGCAGGACCTCCCACGACTCCCAGAGGACGCGGTCCACGAGCAGGACCCGCCCGTTGTCCGGCCCGTGCAACATCCGCGCGCCATCCCAGCCCGCGCCGCGCGCCGCGTTCAGCGCACCCGCCAGATCCACCGCGCCGCCTTCCAGCCAGTGATACGCCAGCGGCGCGCGCGCGTAGGTGAAGAAGTAGTCGTGGGTGGTGAAAAATAGTCCAACGCACAATAATATGATTGATGTGTGACGTGCTGCGTACTGCGTAATGCATGAGACGTAAGACGTAAAATGTAATGGGTGAGGGGTAATGGGTGATGGGTAAGGGGTAATGGGTAAGAGGCGGGGGGTGACTCGTGACTCGATCCACGCCAGGCCCAACGCCGGGAACAAAGCCGCCGTCGGCAAGACCCCCACCCCCCGGAGGAAATGCGGCGCATCTTCGGCGAGCAATGTCGGCAGCGCCATCACCGCCGTCCACAGCAAAATCACCGCAAAGGAGAATGAAGGCAGGTTGACCTCCCCAGCATCCCTGCGCCGCTGCGCTGCTGCGCTAAAAATGCCGCCCAACGCCACGCCCACACCCATCACGAAGGCTACTCCCAACGCCGGATCCCACACGGGACGCCAGGCGAGATTGTGTCGCCAGATCCGATCGCCCCGGATGAAGAACATCGCGGCGATGTTCCAGACGTGCCGCAGAAGAGTGCCCCACAAGTCGCCGCCGTTGATCTCCGGGCTGAAAATCGTCACCTGCCCGGTGCGCGCCAGGACGATGTCGGGATGTTGGAGGGTGTACACGCCGAGGGGGGCCAGTACGAGCAGCGCCGCGGCGCAAAACAACGCCCCGCCGCGCCAATGGATCCGCGCCTCACGGCGTCGGGTCGCCAGCGCCGCGAGCAACACCGCGCCCAACGCGATCGGCGTGAAGCGCGCCGCCATGTAGGTGTACCACATCCCGCCGTAGAGTGCGCCCGCCGCGAGCCAGTGCCGCGCGCGGCCCGTTTTCACGCCCCGCACCGCTTGTGCGAGGAAAAGCGCCGTGAAGAGCGGCAGCAACACCGCGCGGAATCCCATCCGGCTCAGGTGCACATGCCAGAAGGTCACTGCCAGCACCGCCAGCGTCCAGCGTCCCACCCGGCGATTGAAGAGCACGCGAGCCAGATCATAGGTCGCGGCCAGGGTGAGGAAACCCACGAAGAAGGACGGCAGGCGCACAGCCAGGGGCGAGCGTCCCAGCACGCTCACCGAGGCCCCGATGAGATAAATGAACAACGGCTCGCGGCCATTGTTCGCGGGGAAATAGAGGGGGAAATCGCCCTCTTTTATGACCCGGAGCGCATCCAGGCCGTTGAAGGCTTCGTCGTGGTAGAGGCCCGGCGGGACATCGCCCAGCGCCGCCAGGCGCAGCCCCGCGCCGAGGAGGAGCAGGGCGAGGACGATGAGACGGGAGCGCATTATCGCAGCGGCGCCCGTTCTCGCCATGCGGTGTATTCCCTTAAAAAGTGCTGTTTATTCCATTCTGTCATCATGACCTCACTCGGCGATGAAGAGAATTTCCTCTGAATGAGGATTCGTCGAAAGCACATATTTATACGCGCCGAAGCTGTCTTGATGTACATGCCGTTTGTAACGTTGCGACAAGGCGCGCAATTCCTCTGCTGTGGGAATGCCGTCGCTGCGATAGGAGATGACGAGAATACTATCTCGATAATGACGGAACAATTCATCAAAAGCCTGATGAATGGTATTTTTATCCGTCCAGGGATTGGGCTGACGTTGAAGTCTGCGATGCCTGGAATGCCAATCAATCTGCTGCTCCCAGGTAGCGTACATCGTCAGACCTTCGAGAAAATGGTAAAAATCCCGGTAATCCACCCCGACGCCGCGACGTGAGAGGTAGGGTGGATCAACGTAGACCAGGTCATAATCGTTGGGCAGGGTGAGCGCGTCGGCATTCAAGGCCGAATTGTGCTCGCCATTGTCAAAAACAGCCTGATTGCTCTCTTCAACAAATTCACAGAACCAGGCTTCGAAGGGACGATCCCATGAAGCTTTGTTGCCAAACGAGCGCTCGACTTCGGCGAAGCGGAGATAGAGGTTCTTGCGATGGAACAGGTTGTAAGGTCGCTTCACAATGGCCGCCTGCGCCAGGGCAAAAAATGCCAGCGCGCGTTTATAGGGATCATCAAGAGCGCATATGTTCGTCACAACTCGATCAAGCCAGGCGTTCTCTTCATCCGTAAAGTAAATATCGTGAAAAGTCCGTTGGATGAAATCCGGATAAGCCACTTCCGAATGGGGGCGCAAAATCCAATCCACATCTTCCGGCCCAAGCGTGACGGAAGCATTCTCGATCAACGCCATCCCAAAGTAGTAATTAAAGCGCAAGATGTCGTTATACGTTACCCGTTTGCCGGCTTGCTTGAAGCGATAGGCCACCGCGCCGGTGCCACCGAACGCATCCAGGCAGGTATGGAAGGAAAGGCCCTGAACTTGGTCCCAAATCCAATCCACCAGCCTGGCTTTGCTGCCCTGATAACGGGTGCTGGGGAATTCGGCGGTTGATTCTCCCGTCAAAAGCATGGGCTGATAGCCATGCTCCATATCGGCATCCTTATGAAAATTGAACGGCGCAGGAATGAACCTCAGTGAATCTTTCAATCAGCACGGAGGTGCGTCCCCGCGGTGTTCTCCGGGTCCAGCAGCGCGCGCGTGAGGTTGCCACTTTCGATGCCGGTGAGGATGTGCACGCTCAGGCCGGGTGCCGCCTGTACCAGCGCCATCATGTGCGCGACTTTGTCCGCCATGCCGCCGGTCACATCCACCCCACCGGCGCCCCGCAAAAACGGCTCGACTTGCGCATACGTGCCGGGGGTGATGCGCGGGATCACCGCGCGACGATCGTCCAGGACCCCCGGCGCATTGCCAAGGAGCAAAATCCGCGCAGGATGCAACAAGGGGGTGAGATAGAAGAACACGTCTTCGGTCGAGAGGATGGTGCCGCCCCGCACGCTGTCGAAAACCGCATCGCCGAAGACTAACGGGATGATGCCGGCGTCCAAAGCGCGTTGAATCGGCGGCAACGCCAGGCTGACCAGGCGCCCGTCTTCGGCCACCGCCGAAGCGGAGGGTTGCAGGCTCAACACCGGCACATCGGCCCGCGTGAAGGTGTCCACGACGATGCGATTGAGCCGCAGAACGGCAGCGCTCACCTGAGTGAAGCCGCGCCACTCGGCAGGCGTGCGCACTCCCGCACGGGTGTTGTAACGGCTGGCCTCCCAGTGTCCGAAGGAGCCGGAGCCGTGACCCAACAGCAGGTGCAAATCGGGCTTCGCCTTCAGCGCCGCGTGCAATTCCTCGGCCAGCAGCCGCAGGGTGCCGGCGCGAACCGTGGACTCCCGACGCTTGTCGGTGATCAACGATCCGCCCAGTTTGACAAACACCAGCTCTTCGCTCATCCCTGAGGCGCTTCCAGCGCCGCCGCCAGCCAGTGCAGGTAGGCCGCACTGCCGGCCACGATGGGAACCGCCAGGATTTCCGGCGTCTCGTAAGAGTGCAGGCAGCGAAGGGTCGCCTCGACCTCCGCATAGTTGGCGCGGGAAGTCTTAATCAGGCATAGCCACTCCGGCGCCTCCTCGATCGCCCCCTGCCAGCGATAGATGCTGAGGATCGGCCCTATGATCTGAACGCACCCCGCAAGCCCCATCTCCACCAAAGCGCGCGCAATACGCTCCGCCTCCGCCTTTTCCGTCGTCGTTGTGATCACCTGGATGAACTCGTCCATAAACACCTCACTCCGTGATCGTCTGCCACACGTGAACGGCGCCCGCCGCTCGCAAGGCGTCTGCGACAGCAGGCATCCCTTCCGCCGTCACCAAAGCAATGATATTGCCCCCCATGCCCGAACCGGTGAGTTTGGCCCCCAGGGCGCCGGCCTGTCGCGCCGCCGTGATCAGCGCTTCCAGTCGCGGCGTAGAAACGCCGATCTCCGCCAGGAGCGCCTGATTCGCATCCAACAGCTGCCCCAGCGTCGGCAGATCCTGCTGCTCCCAGGCGGCGCGCGCTGCCGACACAAGCGCGCCGATCTGCGCGAACCGCGCCTCGTAATAGGCGGGACGGGCCTCACGACGTTGACGCACCGCCGCGACCGCATCGCGGGTCACGGCGCCCACGCCGCTATCGGCGATAAGCAGCCGCAACGGCGCCGGGATCGCCAGCACCTCAGGCGGCTGCCCCTTGACGAAATACACCGGGCGCTCCCAGGCAATGACGGTGTTATCAATGCCGCTAGGCGTCCCGTGATGGAGTTTCTCCACCTCGTAAGCCAGGGCGCTGAGAGCTGCAGGGGAAAGCGCCACTCCCAGGAAGCCGGCGAGAGCACGGGCCGCCGCCACCGAGACGGCCGCGCCGCTTCCCAGACCCCCCGCGATGGGCAGGTCGGAGTGCACGGTGAGCACGGCATCCGGTTCCTCACGGCCCAGGTGCGCCAACACCAGACGCGCCAACACCGCCAGCGGATGATCGGGCGGCGCCGCCCGCAGAGCCAGGCGCTCGCCCAGGTTCACGGCAACAAGCGACAGACCGCTGCCGGATGCGGCAGCTTCGACCCACGCCCGGCAGCGCACCCCCATCACCGGCACCGCCATCGCGGGATAGCCATAGACCACGCTGTGTTCTCCACACAGAATCACTTTTCCAGGAGCGCTGCTTTCCACTGCCATCCTCGCCGGCCCCTCTTCAAATCCTATGCCAGATACAAAATGCCTGCCGACATCGCCGCCCACAACACCAGATCCGCCTGCAGCGGATGGTCAACCAGCAACACCTCATCCGGCGCCAGGGTGATGCCCTCGGCATGAACCAGGTACAGGTAACGGAAAAGCCCATAGATGACAAAAGGCACGGTCAGCATCATCGCATGATTTTTGGGCAGGTTCGGCGCGGAGAAGGTGTACAGCGCGTACGCCACCAGCGTCGAGGAAGTCACCATGCTGATGAGCTGATCCAGCAGCTCGCAGGTGTAGAATTGCAGGCTCTCGCGGTGATTGCCGGCCTCCTCGCCGAGCAGCATCAACTCGCCGCGGCGCTTGCCCAACGCCAGGAACAGGGCCAGCAACGTTGTGCAGATGTACAGCCATGGCGAGAAGTTCTCCGCGTCCACCAACGCCGCCCCTGCCGCCACCCGCAACACGAACCCCGCCGCAATGATGATGATGTCCAACAGCACGACGTTCTTGAAGTACAGCGAATAAGCGATCTGCAACACCAGATAGCCGACGAGGATCAGGCCGAAGCTCACAGAGAGCCAGAATGCCGCCGCCAGCGAGAGCACGCCCACGACAATGGCGAATCCCAGCGCCAGGCGCGGCGAGAGCGCGCCAGAAGCCAGGGGGCGCTGCCGTTTGCGAGGATGCTGACGATCTTTTTCAATGTCGGTCAGGTCGTTGAGGATGTAGACGACACCAGAGACGAGGCTGAACAGCATGAAGCCGGCCATCGTCCGCCAGAAATAGGGTGGCTCAAAAATCTTCTTGTCGAAGATGAGCGCGGCAAAGATGAAGCCATTCTTCGTCCACTGTTTGGGACGCATGGTTTTGAGCAGGGCGCGTAGAGTGTGCATGACGTCTTCCTCCACAGGTATCATACCCGAATCACACAAGGCAGCAATCAACGGCGAGAAAAGAGCGCCGTGATGCGACGTTCTCCTCCGCCGCGCGGCGTTGGATAGCGAAAATCATCCCGGTCGGCATGAGGGCTACTATACACCCACTTGCCAAAAACGGGCAGGCAGCGTCCCCGCGCCGGGCGTGAAAAGGCATGATCGAGAATCGGAAAGCGCCACCGTTAAGGGGACCCTTCAGCGCCGCGCGCAGGGGATACGAGGAGAACTTCGCGCCGCCCCGGCGGTTTGCGGGTCAGTCGCGCCATCAACGCAAAGCGCGAGGAGCTAAAAGTTCCTCGCGCTTGCTGTCGGGGCGGTCGGATTTGAACCGACGGCCTCGCGGACCCAAACCGCGCGCGCTGACCAAACTGCGCCACGCCCCGCTCACAACCGATTATACCCCCGATCTTGCCCGCATCAAGGCGCCCACGAGAGCCGCTGATGCTGCCAACCTGGCATTTCGACGCCCAGATCGAGGATGCGGCGAGGATTCTTGCCGTCGGGATCCACGATGTAGAGGGCCCATTTGCCATCGCGGTTGCTGATGAAGGCCACGCCGCTGCCGTCAGGCGCCCACACCGGCAATCCCTCATCGGAAGACTCGTAGGTCAACTGCGCCACACCGCCGCTCGGGTTCAACAACATGATGTCCCAGTTTCCCGTGACGTTGGTCATGTAGGCGAGCAAATTGCCGGCCGGCGCCCAGCTCACGGCGGTGTCGTCGCTGCTGGCGGTCAGGCGCGTCCCCGGCTGATCGTCATCGGGATTGTCCACGATGATGCCGCAGCCGGTGTTATCACAGCCGGTATAGGCCAGTTGTCCCGTCGGCCCCCACGCCGGCGCCCAGCCCAACCCCAGCCGCTTGGGCTCGCTCCCGCCGTAAGTAGTCGCAATGTAGATATTCCAGACATCGTTGGCGTCTACCAGGGAAAAGGCGATGCGCTGCCCATCGCGCGACAGCGTAGGCCAGGCCCGGCCGTCCGGCGCATAGAGCTGCTGCGGCACGCCCTCTTCCGGCAACACCATCGAGATCGCATTGTTCAGCCGATCGCGGTAAATGACCCGCCCTGTGTACCAGTCCCACCAGGGCTGATCGCCGTTCTCCGCCACACGCAGGATTTTGCCGTCGGCATAGAGCGCGTAGAGATCATAGACGCCGGTCGTAGCGTTGTAGACGGGATAGGCCAGCCGTCCCACGGTGAAGCCGGGGATCGCCTGCGGGGTGAGAACGGGCGCGTCCCCCTCCTGCGGCACCGGCGTCGCGATCAGACAGACCTGCGCCGCCTGAGCGCGCTTTTCCTCCACCTGCGCGCTGGAAACCATGAGCAGGGCTTGGGTGTACGCGGCTTCCGCCGGACACATCTCCCCGGCTTCCGCCAGAGAATTCCCGTATTTCACCCTGGCGTCATACAGCCGTTGGAACACGTCCCGGTAATCAGGCGCCGACGCATACAACGCTTCGAGTTCGGCAATCGCGCGTTCCCAATCCACGCCCCAGAAGCGCAACGCCGAGCGATACCGCGCTGCCAGCGAGCGCTGATTGGCGGCGTTCACGTCCAGCGGACGTAAGGCCACGGCCTGATCCAGGTAGAAGATTCCTTCTTCGAGCTGCTCCTGTTCCAGGAAAGCCATGCCCGCGTTGTAGAGGCTGTCGAAGAGCATGGCTTCCACTTCCGCGGCGCGATAGTCACGATCCAGCGCCCGCAGTTGGGTGAGACTGCTGGCGGCCTCGGTCCAGTTCTGCGCGGTATAGGCACTCTGAGCCTGTTGGAACAGAATTTCGGTGAGCGATTGCACGGCTTCCGAAGTGGGAGTGGGTTTCGCCACCAGGCGCGCTTCGGCCTCGGCCAGGCCCTGCGCGGCGAGGCTGTTCCCCGGATCCAGCTGCAAGACATACTGGAAATGCGCCCGCGCCCGCTCGTAATCGCCGTTGTTGAGCGCCACCAGGCCATTTTGATAGTGCTCATCCAGTTTAGCCTGCCGCTGCGCCTCCCGATCGCGCTCGCCGTAATACAGCCCGGCGTATCCCGCCCCGGCCACAGCGGCGACAAAGAGCACCAGCGCCAACAAGATCAGGGCCACGCGCCAGAGGACGTGATGGCGAGGGCGCCGCACAGCAGGCTCCCCCGCCGGCGGCGTCTCCTCGGAGATAGATTCAGAGAGCACGGTATCGTCTTGAAGAGAGGTCGTCGAAGTCACGCCGCATCAACCCCATTCGTGGTCAGTCCCAATGAAAGTCTTCCAAAGCCTGCCCGCCGATGAACTCGCGCAGAATGGAATTCTCCGGCACCAGGTCCGCCGAAACGGGTTGGAACCATTGCAGGAAAGCAAACAGCCGCTTCGTCTCCACCCGCTCCGGGGAATGGGGATCCACCTGCAACAGCAACGGCTCCACAAAGGGCTTGAGGACCGCCAGTTCGTAGACCAGCGCCGAGTTGAACATCACGTCCGCGTATTCCTGATTGGGGAAGATGTAGTTTTTCTCGCCGCGGCGGACACTTTCCCAACGTGCCAGGGTGTCAGCAGCGGAATAGCCGCGCGTGCGCGCATCCCGCACCAGACGGCGGATGAGCCGGGTATCGGTCGTCGGCACGCGACTGTGGCGATCGAGGTTGAGCTGCGTGAGCGCTGACACAAAGATGCGGAAAGTGCGTTCCCATGGGATGGTGTACACGAGCCGGGGATTGAGCCCGTGAATGCCCTCCACGATAATGATGTGCTCGGGTCCCAGTTTGACCCGCTTGCCTTCCTCGCGCCGCCCCAGCCTGAAGTTGAAACGGGGCAACCGCACCTCCTCGCCGCGCAACATCGCCTGCAACTGCTGATTGAAGAGCTCCAGATCCACGGCTTCCAGCGCCTCGAAGTCGTAGTCGCCGTTCTCATCACGCGGCGTCGCCTCGCGATCCACGAAATAATTGTCAAGTTCCAGGGCGAAAGGACGCAACCCACGCGCCAGCAACTGCACCGCCAGCCGGCGGGAGAACGTCGTCTTGCCCGAAGAGGACGGCCCGGCGATCAACACCACGCGCACGTCCCCGCGCCGCGCCCAAATCTGGCCGGCAATATCGGCGATGCGCTGCTCATGCAGCGCTTCGGAGACCAGCACAATCTGGCGGATCCGCTCCTCGGCAATCGAGGCATTCAGCTCGCTCACATTTTCCACGCCCAGCAGGCGCAGCCAGCGACCGTACTCGCGGAAGACCGTGACCAATTGCGGCGAATGACGGGGTTCGAGCAGCTCGCGGGGTTTGTGCCGCCGCGGGAACTGTAAAATGAAGCCATCCCCCCAGCGCAGCAAATCGAAATAGGGCAGGTAGCCCGTCGAAGGCGCCATGTACCCGTGGAAATAATCGCGGTAGCCCTCGAGGTTGTACAGATTGAGATAGCCCTTGGAATTGCGGAGAGGGGTTTGGAACAGCGCGACTTTGTCCATCTCGTTGCGAGAGCGGAAAATCTCGAGCGCTTCATCGAGCGGCACATGCTCGCGCTGGATGGGGACATCGCGTTCGACCAGCCGCCGCATTTCCTCCATCACGGCGCGCAATTGGTCCTCTGTGAGCGGCGCATGTTGCGGCGTCTCACAGAAGTAGCCGCCAAAGGGCAGGGAATGATCCACAAAGACTTCGACATCCGGGAACAGGCGCCGCATGACCGCGATCATCAAAAAGGTGAGGGAGCGGCGGTAAATGCGGACGCCATCGGATTGCGAGAGATCAATCGGCGAGGCCATACAGTCACGGTTGACGGGCCAGCTCAGCTCGCGCAGGCTGCCATCCACGAGCGCCGCGAGCAACGGAGCGGGTGGATCGGGGTATGCGGCCTGAAAAAAGGTTTCCAGCGGCGTGCCCAGCCCGCCCTCAAACGTTCGTCCATCGGGCAATGTCATCTGCACATTATTGCGTGGCTCAGCCAATCTCACCTGACTCTTCACTGCCATGATCTCCTCGTTAAAATATTGCTGTCTCCTAAATCCGCGCTGCAGAAGCGAGAGTGACGTGTTGGCCAGGAACAAAAAAGCAGTATACCTGGATTGGCACGGATGTAAAGCCATCCTTGCATGACGCTTGGCAGCTCTGCCGAAACTGCTATAATAAGGCTCGCAAGCAGTTGACAATACCAGTGGTGTACGCCATGCGGAGGATATCATGAGCCCGACCCAGCCCTCAGCCGCCGATCGCAAGAAAGCCGACGCCCTTTACCAGGAAGCCCTCGCTGCCTATCAACGTTGGGACCTGGAAGAAGCGCTCCAACAGCTCCAGGCTGCCGTCAAGCTCGCGCCCAATTGCGCTGACTATCACCTCACCCTGGCCCAGACGCTCGCCCGCATAGGGGATTTTGACCGCGCGCTGCGCTCGCTCGCCAATTACCTGCGCCTGGAACCCAACTCTCCCGTCGCCGGTCGCGTCGAGCAGCTCTTCGCCAGCGGCATGGACCCCGTGGAGCAGCAGCTCACCGCCAAGATGAAGGCGGCCCAACTGCCCCTCGATCTCATCGGCGCCGCCATCCAGATGTGGATGGAATTCCGCATCACCCTCGGCGCCGAGCCGTTGAGCATCCCCAAACCCGAAGCCTGGGCCGCCGCGCTCGATTACACCGTGCGCAAAGTGAACCTGCGCGATGTGCCGCTGGCCAAAATCGCCGCCTATTACGACACCTCGCCTGAAACGGTCGGCAAACATCACCAAACGCTGGTCAAAATGCTCGACATTATGCCCTGCGATTATCGCTATTTCACAGGCGACCAGAATCCGCTCGACAAGCTAGTCGAGGCGGCAGAAATGCTCGACGAGCTCGAAGCGCGCTTCCACAACGAAGCCTGAGCCGCCAGCGCCGTTTTCCGGGGGCGCTCAGCCCCCGTTTTTTAACCCGCCAACGAGGTCGGACCCATGCAGGTGAGCTACCGCGAGAAACAATTCACCTTCGACGAAACGATGACGGTGCAGCAGCTGCTCAAAAAGCTCAAAATCCTGCCCGAAAGCGTGCTGGTCGTCCGCAATGGCCAGCTGCTCACCGAGGACCGCCCTCTCGCACCCGAGGACAGCGTCAAAATCGTCCCCGTCGTCTCCGGAGGCTGAAGGTGCGTTGTCGGACCTGCGGCGCCCCGGCCGTGATCAACCTGCGACAGCACAAGCTCGCCCTGTGCACCGAACACTTCGACGCCTGGTTCCTCGAACACACCGCTCGCGCGCTCCGCAAATATCGCATGATCGGTCCCGACGCGCGCGTTCTCGTCGCCGTCTCCGGCGGGAAGGACAGCCTCGCGCTGTGGGAGGCGCTGTTGCGCCTGGGCTATCACGCCGATGGGCTGCACATTGATCTGGGGATTGATGACGGCCTGGCGTACTCCGCACGGTCGCGGATGAAGGCGGAAGCCTTCGCCGTGCAGTGCGCCGCGCAATTTCCGGGGACACGCCTCACCATCGTTGACCTCCCCCGGCAGTACGGCGAAAGCATCCCCCAACTGGCGACGCGCCGACACCGCGAGGCGCGTCCCTGCTCGCTGTGTGGCCTGGTCAAACGCCACGAGATGAATCGCCTGGCGCTGGAGCTGGGCTACGACGTCCTCGCCACGGGACACAACCTCGACGATGAGGCCGCCACCCTGTTCGGCAACGTCTTGCACTGGGAGACCGGCTACCTCGCACGCCAGGGGCCCGTGCTCCCCGCCGACGGCGCGGGGCTGGCGCGCAAAGTCAAGCCCTTCTGCCGCCTCTACGAGCGCGAGACGGCGGCGTATGCGCTCCTGCGGGGGATTGACTACATCGAGGAAGAATGCCCCTACGCCAAAGGCGCGACCAGCCTGCACTACAAGGAGATCCTCACGCAGATGGAGCACGACGCCCCCGGCACCAAATTACAGTTCTACGTGAAATTCCTGCAGGCCAGGGCCGAGGGGCTGTTCACCGCGTCAGCGAACGCGCCCGCTCTGCATCCGTGCACCGTCTGCGGACAACCTACCACCGCCGAGGGGCGCTGCAGCTTCTGCCGGCTCTGGGAGCGTTGAGAGGAATGCGCGCCCCGGCCCGCCCTTCTCACCGGAGACGCCATAACGTGCGAACGTGTGAACGTCAGTGACTCGCCTTTTCGCTTTTTCGCTGACTCGCCGATTCGCTGACTCGCTTTTTCGCTTTCTCGCTTTCTCGCTTGCGGAGGTTGAAATGACGACTGCCCTGGTGCCTTCGAGCTTTCGCGAGCTGGCGCTCCGGATCGAGGCCGAAATCGCGCGCGTGATCGTGGGGCAACGCGACGTCGTGCGCCACACGCTCATCGCCCTGCTGGCCAACGGCCACGTGCTCCTGGAAGGGCTGCCGGGTCTGGGAAAGACGATGCTCGTTCGCACCCTGGCCGCCGCGCTGCAGCTGGAATTTACCCGCGTGCAGTTCACGCCCGACCTGATGCCCGCCGACATCCTCGGCACCGACGTGCTGGAAATCGGCGCGGGCGGCGAGCGGCATTTCCGCTTCCATCGCGGCCCGATCTTCACCCACCTGCTGCTGGCGGACGAAATCAACCGCGCCACCCCCAAGACGCAATCCGCGCTGCTGGAAGCGATGCAGGAACGTCAGGCGACCGTCGGCGGCGTGACCTATCCCCTTCCTACTCCCTTCCTGGTGCTGGCGACCCAGAATCCCATCGAATTGGAGGGCACCTATCCCCTGCCGGAAGCGCAGCTGGATCGGTTCCTCTTCAAGGTGCAGGTCGGTTATCCGTCCGTGGAAGAGCTCGCCGAGATCACGGCCCGCACGACCGGCGCGCAGCTGCCGGCGGCGACCCCCTGCGCCGACGCCGCGACGGTGCAGGCGATGCAGGCGCTCGTCCGCGAAGTGCCCGTTGCCACGGCAGTGAACGCTTACGTCGCGCAGCTCGTCACGGCGACCCAACCCAGCTCTCTCACGGCGCCCGAAGCCGTGCGACGCTACGTCCGTTATGGCGCGAGTCCGCGCGGCGCGCAGGCCCTGCTGGTAGGCGCGAAGGCGACCGCGCTGTTGGCGGGACGCTTCAACGTCGCCCGCGAGGATGTGCGCGCCGTAGCTCCCGCCGCCCTGCGTCATCGCCTCATCCTCACCTACGAGGCCGAAGCAGATGGCGTCACGGCGGACGCGCTCATCGCGGCGGTGCTGGAGAGCGCCGCGGCGTGAGATGCGCCGTCCTGCCACGCCCTCACCGGTGATGCCGTATGATCCCTGCCCCGGCTTCTCCACCCCAGACTGACCTCACCTGGCTCTCGCGGCTGCGCTTTGTGGTTCACGGGCGCAAGGGCTGGGGCGCCTGGGGGGAACGTCGCTCCGCGCGGCGCGGCGCCGGGTTGGAATTCGCCGATTTTCGGGACTACACCCCCGGCGACGATCCTCGCCGCGTGGATTGGAACCTCTACGCGCGCTCCGATCGCGCCTACGTGCGGCTCTACGAAGAAGAAGCCGATCTCGCCGTGATCGTGGCCCTCGACGGCAGCGCCTCGATGGGCTGGGGCGACCGCTGGCCCGCGACGCGCGCGCTCGCCGAGGCGTTAGGCGGCATCGCCCTGCTCGGCGGCGACGCGCTGCGAGGAGTGTGGTTGCAACAGGAGAGCGCCGCCCCGCTCTGGGGGCCGCATTCCGGCGGCGAATGGCTGAGCGAATGGCGCGAGTGGCTCGCCTCCCTCAATCCCGCCGGCGCGACAGCGCTCGGATCGGCGCTGCGGGACCTGGGAGCGCGTCTGGCAGACCGCGCGCCGCGCCCCGCGCTGATCCTGCTCCTCACCGACGGCTACGACGCGGCAGGGCTGGACTCCGGCGCAGCGACGCTCGCCGCGCGCGGGCACGAAGTCGTCCTGCTCCACCTGCTCACGCCGGAGGAGCTCGAGCCGACGCTGCGGGGCGAGCTGCGCCTCGTGGATGTGGAAAGCGGCGCGCACCGGGACGTGACGCTGGATGGGGCGACGCTCGCGGCATACCGGGAGCGCCGCGCCGCCTGGCAGGCCACCCTGCGTCAGGCCGTGAACGCGCGCGGGGGACGCTACCTCAGCCTGAGCACGGCAACGCCGCTCAAGCGCGTGGTGTTGGAAGATCTGCGACGCGCGGGCGTCGTGCGGTAGCCCCCGCCGCGCCGGAGGGACCGCGCCCCGTAGCGCCTGTGGCGCACACGCGCCAGACAGCGTTTCTCGCTGGCGCCCCCACCAAATCCCACCAGGCCAAAATTTGGAGCTGCGAGCCTGAAAGAAATGGAGACGTCACCGCTGAGCGACCTGGAGACGGCACGGCGATGGGCCACGGAACAGCTCGCGCCCATCACGGAACGGCCGCGCCTCGAAGCCGAACTGCTGCTGACGGCGCTCCTCGACTGCAACCGCGCCACGCTGCTGGCGCACCTCGACGCGCCCTTGCCCCCGACGGCGGCGACGACCTACCGCAGCTGGGTGCAGCGCCGCGCCGCCGGGGAGCCGCTGCCCTACATCACCGGCCGCATCGAGTTCTTCGGCCTCGAGTTCACCGTCACGCCGGCCGTGCTCATCCCCCGCCCGGAGACCGAATTGCTCGTGGAAACGGCGCTCGCGCACGTCGGCACCGCTCCCCGCATTGCGGATGTGGGGACGGGATCGGGCTGCATCATCGTGACGCTCGCCCTGCACCTGCCGCAGGCGCGATGTTACGCGGTGGACCTCTCAGCGGCAGCGCTGGAGGTCGCACGGCTGAACGCGGCGCGGCACGGCGTGGCCGAACGCATCCGCTTCCTGGAAGGGGATCTGCTCGCGCCGCTGCCGGAACCGGTAGACCTCATCGTCAGCAATCCGCCCTACGTCGCCGAGAGCGAGTGGGAGACGTTGCCGGTCTCCGTGCGCCGGGAGCCGGCCCTGGCGCTCCTCGGCGGGAAAGAGGGACTCGATGTCGTGCGGCGCTTGCTGGCGCAGGCGCCCGCGAACCTGCGCCCCGGCGGGATGCTGCTGATGGAGATCGGCGAGCAGCAGGGGGCCGCGGCGCTGGCGCTGGCCAGGGCGACCTTTCCCGCCGCCGGGTGCCGCATCCTGCAGGACCTGGCAGGCAAAGATCGCCTCTTGTGGGTGCGAGGAAGATGAGATGGCGGCGCAAAAAGATTTTCGCCGCAGGAGCATGAAGAATCCAAAAGGCACAGGCTGGGGATGAACTCCCCAGCCTGACATAAGCCAATAAAATTCACCGGCCCCCTTCCCTCTAACCCTCAAGCCCTCAAGCGAGGAAAGGGGCGGATGATCAGGCGTGGACTTTCGCTTCCCCGCGCGTGACGCCCTGCATCGAGAACGCCGCCAGGACGAAGAAAATCACCGGCATCAGCAGGACCAGGTTGTAGTTCCTGAAATGCTCGATGAGATACCCATTGAGAATCGGCCCGACGATGGCCGCCAGCTGGGAAGCCAGATAATACAATCCCGTGAAGGTGCCGATGTTGGCGTCGCTATCGGACGTGTCAATGACCATCGGCAGGCTGTTGATATTCACCAGGCTCCAGGCGACGCCGCCCAGGGCCAGCGCGATGCCGATGACGATCATGTTGGGGACGAGGAATCCCATGAGCAGCAGCCCGGCAAAGACTCCCAGGCCTATCGTGATGGTGCGTTTGCGGCCAATGCGCGCCGCGATGTAGCCACTGGGGATGGAGAAGAGGACGAAGGCGATGAAGGAAATGCTGAAGAGCAGCGACGCCTGGTTCTCAGCGATGTGCAGCACGTTGACGCCGTAAGACGTGAAGAAAGTCTCGATGGCGTTGTAGCCCACAAACCAGAAGAAAATCGAAAGCATCAGCAGGAGCAGGCTTTTCCGCGCCGCCGGAGAGATGCGCCGCACGCCCTTGAGAACGTCGAAAGCCCCTTCCTCCTCGCGCGCTTCGCCGGCCTCGCCGAGCTGTCGCGGCTCTTTGACGAAGAAAATCAGCATCAGCACCGCCAACACCATCAATACCCCGCTGGCAATGAAAGGCAAGGTGATGCTCACGTTGTAAAGGAAGGCCCCTACCAGCGTGATGAGGATGCCTCCCAGGCCCCCCATGAGGTTGATAATGCCATTGGCCTGACTCCGCAGCGGCGAGGGGGTGAGATCGGGCATCAGCGAGATCACCGGCGTGCGGAAGCCGGCCATGGTCGTGATGAAAATGCCGACAGCGACGATGAAGAACGCCAGCGGCTGCCGCAGCTGATCCGTCATGCCGTTGAGCTCGGGAGGAATCATCTGCACGATAAAGGGAATGAGGATGAAGGCGATCACCGAAAGCGGCGCGAGCGTGACGATGAAGGGCTTGCGGCGTCCCCCCAGTTTTGGCAACCAGATGCGGTCGCTCCAGAGGCCGATGAGCGGCAGGAGGAAGAGCGCCACGATGTTGTCCAGGGTCATGATGAGGCCGGTGAGGCCTGGCCCCAGCCCAAAGCCCGAGGTCTTCGCCGTCCCCGCGAAGAGTGGATTGCCCGCCTGGAGGAAGATGGGCACGTAGTCGTTGTAGAGCTTCCACATGACGCTGATGCCAAAGAAACCGAAGCCGATGAGGAACGTCTTCTGAAAATCAAGTTTGGGGCGCGGTTTTTCCATGTCAGAGATACCTCCCGTTGTGTGAGTTTAGGATCCAGGCAAACGCGACCTGCGGCGAGCGATCACACCCCGTCGGCGACCGGCTCACGCGCTTAGTTTTAGCATGAAAGCCAGACAAAACAAATGCCCCTTCGAAAATAGAGAGCCGTGAGCTGTGAGGAGAGAATTGTCGCAGCCTCCGCCACACGCGCCCCCGTCATTCTCAGCGGTCGGCTCATGTCCGGGAGGATTCCTTCCCCGCCAGGCTGCGCAAGTCCCCCATAACGACATCCGGCGAGAGAAAGCCCCTCGCCGGATGCCAAAAGTTTCAGCCGGATTATTTGGTCTTGCCCATCAGACTGACTTTGGGCTTGTCCTCCGGGATCTCCAGCTCCATCCCCGGCTGAATGACGTTCGGATCCTTGATGATCGCCTTATTGGCGGCATAGATCTCTTCCCACTTCTCGGCATCGCCGAGCAACTCCTTCGCAATCTTCCGCAGACTGTCGCCGGCCTTCACCGTGTACTTCTTGCTCATGACACCACGCTCCTTTCGGCTGAGATTGAAACGCTACTTTTATTATAGGGCCAATCACAAAGTGTGTCAACTTTTTGAGGGACAAAACCGGCGGCCCTTCATCAGCGGCTCGAACTGGCCCGGCGCCTGCCCCAACACCAGCCCGAATGGGCCCCGGCTGACATGAATATCCTCGCTCACGGCGGTCAGGAATGGGATCCCCCCTCTGACACAGGCATGAAGGGCTTCCTTCACGGCGCCCGCCGCAGAAGTTGACACCCCCCCGCTTTCTTCGATAATGGACACATGAAACGTCTCTCTTTCTGGCTTATAGCGCTCCTGCTCGCAGGATGCAGCGCGTCTTTCCCCGCCGGCGGGCCGGAAACGTCACCCATGACCGCCACGATGGCCCCGTCGCCCACCCTCACGGCGACATTCACGCCGACGCCCTTCCCCACGCCCTCGCCGACCCCTACCCCGGAGCCGGCCGTCCTGCTGAGTCAGGCAGAAGAGGCCTACCGCGTGGGAGATTGGGAGACCGCGGCCGCCGCCTATGGGCAGTTGCTGCCGCTCTCCTCTATTCCGCAGGAGGTCGCCTTTCGCGCCGCGCTGGGATGGAGCAAGACGCGGATCGCGCAGGGACGGGCCGCCGAGGGGCTGCCCCTGCTCCGCGACCTGACGGCGACCCTCCCGCCGGAGGATCCCCGCCAGGCAGAATTGCAGCTGTTCCTCGCCGACGCGCTCGCGGCCAATGGCGACCCGCTGGCCGCCGCGCCGCACTATCGCAGCACGCTGACCGCCGCTCCCCTGCTCGCGCCTTACGCTTATCAATGGCTCGGCGATGCGCTCTTCGCCGGCGGGGTCTACACCGAAGCCCTCACGGCCTACGACGCCGCGCTCAACCTTGCTACAGCGCTGGATCGGCAGGTTTTCCTCCAGGAGAAACGCGCGCTCACCTACAGCGCGCTGCAGGCCTATCCCGAAGCGCTGGCCACCTACGACGCCATCCTCGCCGTCTCCCGCATCCCCGCGTACCGGGCGCGGATCATGTATCAGGCAGCAGAAACGGCGCGGCTCTTCGGCGATGCCGCGGAGGCCCAGCAGCGCTACCTCGACCTCATCACCACTTACCCCGAAGAGGCCACGTTCTCCCATCCCGCGCTGGCCTGGCTGGTGGAAAATGAGGTCCCCGTCAACGAGCTGTTGCGGGGAAAAATCAACTACTACGCCCAATCCTATTCCGCCGCGGTGCTGGCCCTGGGACGCTACGTCCGCGCCGACGCGGCGCACACCGGTGAAGCGCACTACTTCGCCGGGATGGCATACCTGGAGGCCGGCAGCCCCGAGCTGGCGCTCAACGAATTCCAAATCCTGCTCGACACCCATCCCGACGACACTTATTGGGGCAGCGCGGTCATCGGCAAAGGGCGAGCGCTGGCCGCGCTGGGACGGCTTCCCGAAGCCATCGCCGCCTATCGCTCCCTGCCGGAGTCCCTGCCTGATCATGCCCGCACGCCCGAAGCGCTGTGGAGCGCGGCGCAGGCGCTCGAACGCGACGGCGAGCTCCCGGCCGCGGCCCTCGCGTACCTGGAGCTCGCCGAACGGTATCCCGACGACAGCGGCGCCCCGGCGGCCCGTTTCCGCGCCGGGCTGCTGCGGTATCAGGCCGGCGACCGCCCCGGCGCGACCGCGGCCTGGGAGGAACTCACGCGCTGGTATCCCGCCGACGAGCGGGCACAGGCGGCGCAATTCTGGCTGGGGAAGACCGCCCTCGAGGCCGGGGAAATCGTGACCGGCACGGCGATCCTCAGCCGCACGGCAGCATCGGCGCCGTGGAGTTATTACGGCTTGCGAGCGGCGGACCTGCTTGCCGGGCGCGCTCCCTTCGAGGCGCCCGCCGGAGCTCCCCGCCCCTGCGGCGAGGCCGCCGAACAGGACGCCGTCTTCCCGTGGCTGGCCGCCTGGTTGGGAGTCGCCGATCCCACCGTCCTGCGCATCCCACCGGCGGAGCTGCTGGCCGATCCGCGCCTGGAGCTGGGGACGCTCCTGCTGCGGGCCGAGCGCTACGACGAGGCGCGGGCCGAGCTCGACGGGCTGCGTGCTGCCTACAGGGATGATGCGCTGGCACAATATCACCTGGCGCTGATCTTCCGGGGATTGGGGTTGTACCGCTCCTCCATCGCCGCCGCCAGCACGGTCTTGCAACTCTCTCCGGCAGGCGATCTGACGCAAGCGCCGCGCTTCCTGGGCTGCCTGATCTATCCCACCTATTTCAGTGAGCTGGTCGCTGCAGACGCCGCGGAGTTCGGGTTGCCGCTCCTGCCGACCTACGCGCTGTTGCGGCAGGAGAGCCTCTTCGAGGGCTATGCGACTTCATGGGCGGCGGCGCGCGGGCTGATGCAGGTCATCCCCTCGACGGGCGCGGAAATCGCCGCGGCGCTCAACTGGCCTCCCGACTATCAGACCGCCGATCTCTACCGCCCGATCGTGAGCGTGCGCTTCGGCACGTGGTATCTGGCGCAGCAGCGCGAGCGCTTCGAGGGGGACCTCTACCCGGCGCTCGCGGCTTACAATGGCGGGCCGGGCAATGCCGCCCGTTGGTGGGAAGCGGCGGGGGGCGATCGTGACCTCTTCGTGGAGCTGATCAGCCTGGAGGAGACCCGCACTTACGTCACCCGCATCGCGCAACACTTCGCGTACTATCGCTGGCTGTACGCGCCGGCGCCATAGCCGGTAGCCCGGCGCTGCAGGAGGCTCCATCAAAAGGGCGGCAGCAATCACGGTTGCTGCCGCCCCGGTGTGGGTTTGAAATAGAGAGCTCAGCTCCCTACATGTAGCTGGGCATGGCCTTTTTGACTTCGGGTTCCTTGCGCCCGTAGGTGAGCGCCAGGGTGCGCAGGCGGGTCTTGTGTTCAGGCTGCAAGGCCTCCATCCGGAAGCGCCAGGCCCAGTTGCCGGAGGGCTTGGCGGGGGTGTTCATGCGCGCCTCGCTGCCCAGGCCGAGCACGTCCTGCAGCGGCACGATCGCCAGATCCGCCACCGATTGATACGCCAACCGGATCAACGCCCAATTCATCGGCTCGCCGACAGGCCCCAGATATTGCTGCAGCATCTGCCGCTCCTCCTTGCCCACCTTCCAATACCAGCCCATCGTCGTGTCGTTATCGTGCGTGCCGGTATACACTGCGTAGTTAGGCTCGTAGTTGTGCGGCAGATAGGCATTGGAAGCGTCGGTGGAGAAGGCGAATTGCAGGATCTTCATCCCCGGCAGCTCCAGCGCCCGTCGCAGCGCGGCGACTTCGGGGGTGATGAAGCCCAGGTCCTCGGCGATAAGGGGCAGCTCGCCCAGAGCGGCCTTGAGCGCGTTGAAGAACTTCAGCCCCGGGCCCTTCTTCCATTTGCCGTTGATGGCGGTCGGCTCGCCCGCCGGGACTTCCCAGTACGCCTCGAAACCCCGGAAATGGTCAAAGCGGATGATGTCCACGGCGCGCAGCGTCTGCTTGACGCGCTCCACCCACCAGCTATAGCCGTCCTTCGCCAGCGCCTTCCAGTTGTAGATGGGATTGCCCCACAGCTGACCGGTGGGGCTGAAGTAATCCGGCGGGACGCCAGCGACGACCGTGGGCAGGCGATTCTCATCCAGCATGAAGTATTCGGGATGCGCCCAGACGTCCACGCTGTCGAAAGCGACGAAGATGGGGATGTCCCCGATAATCTTGAGGCCCCGTTCGTTGGCGTAGCGCTTGACCCGCGCCCACTGGCGATCGAAGCAATATTGGAAGTAGCGGTGCGCATGGATGGCTTCGGCGAGCTGCTCGCGCCAGGAGGCCAGCGCCTCCGGCTGACGCGAGGCGAGTTCCCATTCCCAGGTGTTCCAAACCGCCCCGCCGTGAGACTCCTTCAACGCCATGAAGAGCGCGAAATCCTCCAGCCAGCCGGCCTGTTCAGCGCAGAACTGCTCAAAATCCGCCCGGCGTTGCGGGGAAGCGTGTTCCTGGAAACGCCGCGCCGCGCGGTGCAACAACGCCGTCTTGAAGGAGATCACCGGGCCGTAATCCACCCACTCGTCGGGGAAAGTCGGCGCCTCGGCCATGTCTGCCGGATCGAGGTCACCCTCCGCGGCCAGCCAATCCAGGTTGATCAGGTAAGGATTGCCCGCGAGGGCCGAGAAACATTGATAGGGGGAGTCGCCATAACCGGTCGGGCCGAGGGGGAGGATTTGCCACAGCGTCTGCCCGCTTTCCACGAGGAAATCTATGAACTGAAACGCCGCTTCACCGATCCCACCAATGCCATAAGGGCCAGGCAGAGACGTTGGATGCAACAGAATGCCGGCAGAACGAGGGTAGCGCATGGTGTGTCTCCTTCGTAAAAGATAATGGGTCCCTTGCAAAGGCGGGAGGCTCATAGCAAGGGCGGGAGGCTCATACCAGGCTGTAACACGCGGAAAAACCTGTGAGCAGAGCCTCATTTCTGCTTATAAGTATACAACAAAGCCGGAAGTCAGCAAGGGCAAAGGGCGTTTGCCGTGGGTGTAATCGCCTCATTTTACAAGCTTGCAAAATACGCTATACTTTTCTTCAGAACGCGGTCGGATGTCTTTGCCGCGCAAAAACCTGACGGAGCAGCCCATGTCGGCGACACGTGTGCTGATTGTGGATGATAATCCGGCCATCGTCACCCTCGTCCAGGAAATCCTGGCCACGAAGCGTTATGACGTGCTGGTGGCCGCCAACGGCGAAGAAGGCCTGGCCCAACTGCACACGACGCAACAGGCAGGGCACCCCGTGGATGCAGTGCTGCTCGACGTGATGCTGCCTGGATTGGACGGCTTTCACATCCTCGAACAGCTCAAAGCGGATCCGGATCTGAATCAGATTTCGGTGCTGTTGGTCACCGGCGTCGGCGAATCGCGGAACAAGGCCCTGGGCCTGGAGATGGGCGCCGATGACTACATCACCAAGCCCTTCGACGCTCAGGAATTGCTGGCGCGCCTCAATGCCGTCCTGCGGATCCGGCGCACGGAGCAGGTGTTGCGGCAGCGCAATCAAGAGCTGGCGGCGCTGGACGAGATCAACCGGCGCGTGTCGGCCAGCCTGGACCTGGATCAGGTGCTCACGGCGGCGCTGGAGGGGCTGGAACGGCTGGTGAAAGCCGTCATGCTCGCCATCGTGCTCTACGACGACGAGGCCGGCGAATGGGTCGTGCGCACCTCGCGGGGGGCGGAAGGGGCGTGGCTCGAAGGCCGCATCGCTCCCGTGGCCCAGAGTGCGGCCGCGCAGGCCCTTCACGACCGGCGCTCCGTGCTCCAAACGGCCGTTGCCGATGGCTTCTGGTCAGAAGTGCTGGGCCTCGCGCCGCTCGACCTGCTGTACGTCCCCCTGATCATGCACGATGAACCCATCGGCCTGCTCACCGTGGTGGGGCAGCCCGAAACGCTCGACGCGCAAAGCCTGCCCATCCTGGAACGGGTTGCCTCGAGCGTCTCGGTGGCGGTGGAAAATGCGCGGCTCTACGGCGAACTGACCGCCTTCGCCGAAGCCCTGCAGCGCTCCCAAAACCAGCTGGTCCAGGCAGAGAAAATGGCCGCGATCGGCAGATTGACCGCCTCCATCGCCCATGAAATCAACAATCCACTGCAGACTGTGCAAAACAGTATGCATCTCGCCGCGCACCCCAACCTCGACGAGGCGGAACGGCAGCGCTACCTCGGCATCGCCCGCCAGGAAGTCAATCATCTGGTGGGCATCGTGCGGCGGATGCTGGATTTCTACCGTCCCGCTTCGGGCGTCGCCATGGAGGTGGACCTCAACAAAGCGGTGGAGGACGCCCTGGCCTTCGCCAACAAGCGTCTGGAGCAGGCGAACATTCAGCTGGTGGTGCGGTTGGCGCCGGATCTCCCCCCCGTGCAGGGATTTGCAAGTCAGCTCACGCAAGTCTTCCTGAACATCATCATCAACGCCATCGAAGCCCTCGAGAACGGGGGGCAGCTGTGGATCGGCACCGCCTACCATGCAGAGCGCGATCAGGTGGTCGCGGCCTTCCGTGACAGCGGGCCGGGCCTGCTCCCCACGGCTTACGAGCACCTGTTCGAGCCGTTTTTTACCACCAAAACCACCGGCACCGGCCTGGGCCTGGCAATCAGTTACGGGATTGTCGAACGGCATGGCGGCACCATCGAAGTTGAAAGCACACCCGGCGCGGGCGCCACCTTCATCGTGCGCCTGCCCCGACATCGGGAGGAAGAGGCAGACTGATGGCCGACGCGCACATTTTGATCGTGGACGATGAAACCGCCGAGCGGGTCACCCTCGGGGAGGTGTTGCGGCTGGAAAGTTTTCACGTGTCCCTCGCCGGGTCAGGGGAAGAGGCACTGAATCTCCTGGAGCAGGGAGAGACTTTCGATCTCGTGATCCTGGATCTGCGGCTGCCGGGCCTCAACGGCCTGCAGGTGCTGGAAAGGTTGCACAAGCTCAACCCGGAGACCCTCGTGATTCTGATCACCGGCTACGGCACGCTGGAAACCGCCATTCAGGCCATGCGCAATGGCGCCTACGATTATCTGCTCAAGCCCTGTCCCGTCGAGGACATTCTGGCGACGGTGCGGCGAGGGCTTTCGGAGCTGGCCCAGGAACGGCATCGGCGGCTGTTGCTGGAACGCCTGCAGCGCACGGTCCAGGAGCTGGCCAGCACCGAGACGCCCATTCCACAGCCCGAGGCGCCTGACGAGGAGCGTTTCCTGCAGATTAGCGGCGTCCTCATAGATCGCGCCAAGCATCTCGTGACGCTCAACAATCAACGGATTGACCTGACGCCCACGGAATTCCGACTGCTCGAATGCCTGATGCAGCGCGCCGATCAGGTCTGTACGCCGCAGGATCTGGTGCGCTGCGCTCAGGGCTACGAGGCCGATCCCTGGGGCGCGCGCTCGATCGTCCGCGTCCACATTCGCCGGTTGCGCAGCAAGCTCGAACCGGACCCTGAACATCCGCGCTACATCCAAAATGTGCGCGGGGTAGGCTACACGTTCGTCACATTGAGCGATGTTTCCTCCACCTCAACCGGGCCGGCAAAGTCCGGCAAATAGAGAGGCCCCATGGCCACGAAACCAGAGACCGAAGAGCAAGTCGTCAAAATGCAGAAGCTGCGCCACGCTGTCGCGCGCCTTCGCCGTGTCCAAAAGCCGGCGCAACATTCTCCCGAGCGCCGCTCCTGGCTGCAACACCTGTTGGAGCGCCTGAAGTTGTCAGGCGATGCAGAAGAAGGCCAGGAATAGCCGCCTGCCCACCTCTCGACTCGCCTTCGCCCGACGGTCAGGCAAACAAAACCGCGTGAGAATTCCCCACGCGGTTGCAAAACCGAGGCTCTGTAGCGCCAGCGATCGGCGCTCACCACCACAACAAGAACACGTCCTCGGCCCCCGCCTGCACTCCGCCAAAGGTCACCGTCGCCCGAACAAAGAGCCGTTCGCCATTCTGCCCGCCGGTCACCGTCAGGGGCGCTTTGACGAAACCACGCGCGTCGGTAAGCACCACCGGACTGGAGCCCAGCACCTTCCCCGCCGCATTGGTCACCTCAACGCGGACCTGCGCATTGGGGAGCGACTGTCCATCCGCCGTTTTGACGTGCACCGACACAGTCTGATCGGTGTCCTTGCCCAGCACCGAATACCGCAACGACAGGGAGACCTGCAGACCGCCAATGGGCGTCGCTTCTGGCGTGACATTGCCCAACGTCGGGTTGGCCACTGCCCGCAGCGCTTCGGGCGGAATGCGGTCGCGATAGGCGTTCAGGTACAGCTGCCCCAGATTCCCGATCTGCACCGGCGTGACCCGGTCCTCCGGATGCCATTCCATCTTCAGCCGCTGGAAGTATTGCACGATACGGCCCCGCTCATAGTACATCTCGGTGATGGGATAGCCGAAGACGTCAATGCCGCCGTTGGCTTTGAAGAAATCCAGGAAGGCATAGGAGACGGTGTGCCCGGTTTCGGGGAAATAGTGCCGTGACCGCGAATTGGAGGAAGGCGGCGCCACACTCGCGCTCCCGTACTTTAATTCCACCCCCAGAAGCCCCAATTGCACCTGGTAGGGCACCGGATTGGTGGGATGCGCCTCAAAACGGGCGTTCTGGAAATACTGCACGGTAAGGCCATTCTCGACAAAAGGTTCGGTGAGGGGATAGCCAAAGATCCGCGTCCCGCCGTACTTGTCGAAGAACTCCAGGAACTGGCCGCGGACGATGTGCCCGGTCTCGGCGAAATAGCGATATGGCTCCTCCACCTGAGCCGCACCGCCCGCAGGGCAGGCCAGGCCCACACTGAGCATCAAAATCAGCCCTAAGCCGAGTTTTTTCATCCACGTAGTTGACATAGCCTCACCTGTTGGCCGTAGTTACCGCAGGAACACTTCCCGATAGAGCAGCATGTCTCACGTCCTCGCTGAAAACGATCCTCGTGGGCCTACGGACACCATTATTGTACATCAAAATCGCGCCCTGCGCAATCACCTCCGACGACAAGCTGCGTTCTCATGCGCCCGCACGTTGCGTTTCCCGGCCTTGGTGGTAGATTAACCCTGAAGGCGACCCATGCCCGCTGGAGACGTTGAAAGCATTGGGAGCACCATGAAGAAAAAAGCAGATCGGAGTGTGCAGAACGAGCCGGCTTACCGGCTCTCCCACTTGACCTGGGTCGGGCAGATGCTCTTGATCCTGCGCTGGCTGGCGCTGCTGCTGGTATCGGTGCTGTCGCTCTTCGACTATCTGGATGAGGGGGTGCTGGTATCGCCTTTCTACGTCGTCATAGGAGTCGGCGCTTACAATCTGGCGCTGCTTTTCGCCAGCCGGCGAATCCGCTGGCTGCGACGCCCCCTCAACTTCCTGGCCCTCGATACTGTCGTCGCCACGCTGGCCACCTACCTCACCGGCGGTTACCATTCCAGCTTCTTCATCCTCTACGTCTTCAATGTCATCGGTGCGGCCTTCTACATGGACCTGGTGCCGACAATTCTGGTGACGCTGGTCGTCGGCTTGATCTACGTCGGGGCCTGCGCCGTCAACCAGGCCGGGCTGTGGAACCCGGTGGCGCTCTACATCGTGGCGGCCAAATTGCTGTTGCTCCAGATAGTCGCGGTTCTCTGCGCTTTGCTGCTGGAACAACTCCGCCGCGAGCACGCGGAGACGGAACAAGAACGTGTGCTCACGGCACGCCTCTCCACCCTGAACTCGCTGCTGCGCCAACTCAGCACCAGCCTGGACCTGGAGCAAACCCTTCACACAGTAACCGACGCTGCCCGTCAGCAGCTGGCCGGCGACGTGGCGGTGCTCCTGTTGCGCGACGAAAGCGACGCCCAGCTCTCGCCGGCCGCGGCCAGCGGCATTGATCTGCGTCAGCACGCCGGTTTGCGATGGCCCTTGACCGAAGAACCCCTCCGCACGCTCCTGGCCAGCGATGAGCCTCAAGTCATCTCCGACACCAGCCTGTACCCCAATTTGCCGTTCCGAGAGAACCTCCGTACGTATGCCGCCGCCTCCCTGCAGTTGAACGGCGAACCCCTGGGCCTTCTCTTTGTGGGACAGCGCGCGGCCGCCCAATTCGACGAGGGCGCCCTCTCGCTGCTGCAAGCCCTGGCCCAGGAGGCGGCGCTGGCCATCCGCAACGCCCGTCTCTACCAGCGAGAACGGGACCAGGTCCAACAATTGCAGCGGCTGGAACAGTTGCAGCGCAGCTTCATCTCCGCCGTCTCCCACGAGCTGCGCACGCCGCTAACCTGCATCAAGACCTCCGTGGATCTCCTGCACGACGCTACTCCGGCGGTCCAGGCCGACCTGTTGGAGACCATCACCCACCACACCAGCCGGTTGGAGGCCCTCGTCACCGATCTGCTGGAGTCCACCCGCCTGGAGGCCGGACAGGTCACGCTGGCCACCCAGCCTACCGACCTGCGGCGCATCGTGGAGCGGACCGTGATAGCCATCGCGCCCCTGATGAAACAGAAAGAGCAGCACCTGGAGACCGTGCTGCCGGACGCGGCAGTGTGGGCCGACGTAGACCGTCGCCGGATTGAGCAGGCGCTGACCAATCTCCTGGCGAACGCTCACAAGTTCACCCCCAAGGGCGGGCACGTGCGGGTCACGCTGGAACGCCGCCATGACGAGCTGCTCATCGCCGTCGCCGACGACGGCCCCGGCATCCCCAAGGAGCATCAAGTGCACCTCTTCCAGCGCTTCTACGTCATCCCCGACGGCACCGGGAAGGCGGGGCTGGGATTGGGGCTGTACATCGCCCGTCAGCTGGTGGAATTGCACGGCGGGCGCGTCTGGGTGGAAAGCAGCTCCAGGCGGGGAAGCACTTTTTTCCTCGCCCTCCCCGCATTGAAAGGGGCTAACGGATGAAGATCCTGATCGTGGATGAAGAGCCCGACGTCGTGCGCCTGATCTCGGTCAGCTTCGGCATGCAACAGTCGAACTGGGAGATCATCGCGGCATCTGACGGCGAGGAGGGGCTGGCCATGGTGGAACGAGAACGGCCGGCGCTGGTCTTGCTGGACGTGGGATTGCCGGACATGAGCGGCTTCCAGGTCCTGGAGCAAATCCGCCTCTTTTCCGACGTGCCGGTGATCATGCTCACGGTCCACGACGACGAACTGAGCAAGGTACGGGGCCTGGAATTAGGGGCCGACGACTACATCACCAAGCCCTTCAGTCACCTGGAGCTGCTGGCGCGGGTGCGGGCCGTGTTGCGTCGGGCGCAGTCGCTGCCCCTGGCCCACGAAAAGCCCTTCGTCAGCGGCGACCTGGCCGTGGACTTTGTCCGCCGGGAGGTGACGCGGCGCGGCGAACCGGTGCCGCTGACCGCCACCGAGTACCGGCTGTTGTACCACCTGGTGCGCAACGCCGGCCAGGTGTTGCCCCACGAGACGCTGCTGGCCCGCGTGTGGGGCCGCGAGTACACCGATGAGATCAACTACCTCAAAGTCTACATCAGCCGTCTGCGCGCCAAACTGGAAGACGACCCCCGCAATCCGCAGCACATCCTCACCGAGCACGGCATAGGCTATTGGTTCCGCAAGTGAGCGCTTCCATCCATCCTCACCCCTGAGGAAGCCGAAGAGAGCTCAATCCGACTGCTGGGGACTCCCCACGATCGGCCACCCCCGTTCGGCAGCGATGGCCGCCAGGCGCGGGGTGGGATACACCGCCACCGGGTGCCCCGCCCATTCCAGCGCCAACCGGTCGAAATGCGTATCGCCGTAGGCCGTGCAGGCCGCCGGATCCACCTCGGGGTGTGCGCGCCGATAAGCCTCCAGCCGCGAGACCTTACCCTCGGCGAAGCACAAGGGCGGGACGATACGCCCGGTATACCGGCCATCGCGCAGCGCCAGCTCCGTGCCCAGCGCGCCATCCAATCCCAGACGCGCGGCGATCGTCGCCAGCAGCGGCTGGAAAGTGCCCGAAAGCAAGATCACCGGTTCCCCCTGCGCCTGATGCTCACGGAGCCGCGCCAGGACGTCAGCGCGCAGTTGCGGGAGCACGTCCTCCTCGACCACCGCATCGAAGACCTGCTGGGCCTGCGGGGGCGTCAATCCACTGAACAGCCAGGCCATGTGGATCGCCCACACTCGGAAAAAGTACTCCTCACTGCACACATGCAGCCGATACAGAAGCCCGATGGCCATGTGCGTGTACAGGTAGAAATAGAGCGTCGGCAGTTTCATCCGCCGCGCCTGATAGTGACGCTTCAACGCCTGCCAGATGTGACCGGTGTAGAGCGTGCCGTCCAGGTCACAGAAGACCACCGCGCGAGCTGCCTCGTCCATAGCGCCTCACTCCGATTTGCAATATGTCTCAAGTTTACCATGACAGTATAAGCCACCGGGGGGTCCTTGTCAACCACAGACGGCCAACAAGTCCCGGTTAACTACTTTTTACTCTTATGTAACCCCCTTTAACCTTTTTCCCCGCGTGATGTTACGCTCATAGGATATCATAGAAGCATGAGAGAGCAGAACGGCGCAAGTGAAGAATCCTTTCCTGTGAAACACCCAGACGTGGCGAGAGGTTATGGCCAGCAAGGCGAGCAACAAACGTCTAAGACGCCCCTCTCACAACCTCAGGATCGTCTGCCGCGCCTGAAGAAAACCGTGATCATCATTTTGCTGATCGTGATCCTGGTAGCCACCAGTGCCCTGGTAGCGTGGATCACTTACTGGATCGGGTATTAACGTGCGAACGTGCGAACGTGGGCACGGGTTCTATTTTCGAAGGAGACGCCATGTGCTGGCGCACACTATCCAAGGATGAAAATGGTGGCCTGGGCGCAGCCTGAAGTTTGCGTTACATTTACCATGCAAGTGATTTTTTTCGCTGATTCGCTTTTTCGCTGACTCGCCTATTTTCCGAGGAGGTGCACTGTGAACCCTATTGCGGTTGTGACAGATTCGGTGGCCAATCTGCCAGCCGAGGTGACGGAAAAATACAGCATCCCCATCGTGCCGCTCAGGATCGTCTGGGACGGAGAGGTCTTCCGCGATGGGGTGGACATCACCCCGCAGGAGTTCTACGTCCGATTGCGGGAGGACAAACGCATGCCCACCACTTCGACGATCGCGCCCGAAGAGCTGCTGCAAGTACTCAGACCGCTGGCGGAGGAAGGGAAGTCCATTGTCGCCATCTTCCTGGCCCATGAACTCAGCGCCACCGTTGACGTCGCGCAGAAAGTGCAGCTCCTGGCGCCCACACTGCCCCTGCACGTCGTGGATTCCCGCACCGCCGCCATGGCCGAAGGCTTTGTGGTGCTGGAAGCAGCCCGCGCCGCCGCCGATGGCGCCACCGTCGAGCAAGTTGTGGCCCGCGCCCAGGAAATGATCCCGCGCGTCCACATCCTGGGGGTAGTGGAAACGCTGGAGTACCTGCGGCGGGGAGGGCGTATCGGCACTGCCGCCGCCTTCCTTGGCTCGATGCTGCAGATGAAACCCATCGTCGGCATCCCGCCCGGACACGGCTCGGTCATCGGCGTCGCCCGGCCCCGCACGTGGAAAAACGCCATCGAACAAATGTTGGATTTGATGGCCGAAGAAGTAAGGGAACGACCGGTCCACGTCGCCGTCGGCCATGGGGACCAGGAAGAAGAGGCGCACGCTATGGCAGAAGCATTACGTCAGCGCTTCGACGTGCAGGAGCTCTACATCACCTATTTCACGCCGGTGATGGGCGTTCACACTGGACCGGTACTCAGCGTCTCGTTTTACGCAGACGAAAAAGAATAGGAGGAAGCCTATGAACCGCGTCGCTATTGTAACGGAATCATCAAGCAATCTGCCGCCTGAGGTTGTGGAGGAATACGGCATCCACGTCTTGCCGCTCAAGGTGATCTGGGAGGAAAAGGTGTTCCGCGATGGCGTAGACCTCTCCCCTCAGGAGTTCTACAGCCGGCTGCGCATGGATCACTACATGCCGACGACGGCAGCGTTCAGTCCCAGCGAATTCCTGGAGACCTTCCGCTCGCTGGCGCAGGAACACGAAGCCATTGTGGCCATCCTGCTCTCGCAAGATCTGACAGGCTCCGTCGAAGCGGCGCAGATCGCCTCCCAGATGGCGCCCACGCTGCCCGTGCACATCGTGGATTCGCGTACCGCCGCGATGGCGCAGGGTTTCATCGTGCTGGAAGCCGCCCGCGCCGCGGCGGCCGGCGCCACTGCCGGGCAGGTCGTCGCCCGTGCCCAGGAGATGATCCCCCGCGTGCAATTTCTGGCCACGCTAGAGACGCTGGAGTACCTGCGACGGGGAGGACGCATCGGGACCGCCGCCGCCTTCCTCGGCTCGATGCTGCAGATGAAGCCCATCGTCGGCATCCCGCCCGCACACGGCACGGTTGTCGGCGTCGCCCGCCCTCGCACCTGGAAACGCGCCGTCGAACAGATGCTGGACTTGATGGGCGAAGCAGTGGGGGAACGGCCGGTCCATGTCGCCGTCAGCCACGGAGATCAGGAAGAAGAGGCCCACGCCCTGGCAGAAGAATTACGTCGGCGCTTCGACGTGCGGGAGCTCTACATCACCTATTTCACAGCGGTGATGGGCGCTCACGCCGGGCCGGCGCTCTGCGTTGCCTTCTACGCGGACGAGGAAAAGCCGTAAGAGGCCAGGAGACAGGGCTTGCGTCCTGCTCTGGATTTGAACCGCGCGGGGCAAAGAACCATTTCGAACGCCTTTCAAAAAACAAGTCAGGCTTTTAGCTGATTTACGGCGGATCGAAAAGAGGAACTTTGCACTCTCGGCGTTTTTTAGCGCAATTTATTTTTGCTCTTTTACGTAAATTTTATTGCGACAAAAAACCTACCCGGTTGATAGTTTCCACAAGTCTCGGACCAAAAATGTCTGAAAATCTTTGATTTGCTCACGAAGTTGCTCATTGGTAGCCATTTCTGGGCGCGGATCAACGTAATACACTCCATCTAATTTGCTCAATGCCACTGTATATCCCAAGAAATGATTGCTTTTGAAAGTGGAGTTAACCCCAAAAATACTATTCCCTGACTTAGCTCGTTGAACATCGTGCAAGAAAATAGCAATCACCGGAACTTCCCTACCAAGTAATTTAGTTAAAAGATATTTATCAAGGAAGATTTTGTCCAGCCGATCTTTACTGGTAGTTTTTACAGATCCAACAATCTCTGTTTCATGAATAAATCTAGTCTCAGCGGCAACAATAGCTTTATTGCGGGAAAACACCAGATCCAATTCATAAGACATCTCATAGCCCGGATAACCAGGAATTGGGATCCTGATAGTTCGAGGTTCACACTCTAATCCCACCTCTTGAATGATCAACTTTACCAGTATTTCAAAGAGTTGTCCAACACGTTTACGAGATTGGTTAGGATTCTCAAATGAATCCGCGATGTTACCAATTGACTGCTGAAGTGTATAAATGACCTTATTAACCTCAGAAGTCTCAAAGTATCTCCTTGCTGCCTCCTGATCGAGGATTGTGTCTTGATATTGCCGTAAATCGGAAAGAAACAACACAAGCCGTTCAAATGCGGCCTTAAAATCATCTGCCGACTCGATAAATAGATTAGTATTGAGAGGACGGGTGATTCTGTAGCCGTAAGATACATCATACTGATAGAAGACATAATGATTATGTGTGGGAGAAACAATGCGAGTCGGCTGGATTCTCTTGACAAGCCCAAGAAAGGCGTAGCACAGCTCAAAATAATCCTTTAACTCATTAAAAGCTGTTGTGTCTCGAACACTAGCCTGCAGGTCTATCAGGGTAACTTCCGTCATCGAATGGATTTCCTCCTTTCGATATTTTCAAAATCATATTGAATCCACTTCTCTATCGGCCAGTCTTCAACTAACTCAATCCGCCTGATAGCCCAACGACAGTATTCAGGAGAGATGTCACAGCCTTTCCACCTGCGCCGAAGCTGCTCAGCCACAACAGCAGTGGTTCCAGAACCAAGAAAAGGATCCACAATCAAATCGTCAATATTTGAGGAGGCCAGGATCAGCTTACGTAGAAGCTCCTCAGGTTTTTGTGTCGGGTGAGGCGTTTTCTCATGCATTCCATTACAAGTCGTCGGTATTTCAATGACATCCCTAGGCTTTGCGCCGCGTGGATGTGGTTGCCATAAAATATCCTTCCTACCATTGCCCTTTCCATACTGACTGGTCTCTGCCTGTGGATGTTCTGGATACTTCAAAGTGTGGTCGCTATAGGGAACACGCACATCATCAGTATTGAAAGTGAATTGTCGGCCTTTCCTGAAATGCAGAATGCTTTCGTGTGAACGCCCCCAATCTGAACCTAAATTAGCTTTGTTCTTGTAATGCCAAATAAGCCAACGACATCCCTTAAAAAAACGAGAAGCGGACAATTTCAAGTCCGCGATTATTTCAGAAAACCCACAAATATACAGAGTGCCGGTAGGCTTTAGTACTCTAGCCGCTTCCCGTATCCATTGTAACGACCATTCGACATACTCTTCTTGAGATTCAAAAGTATCCCATTCTGCTTTCTTAATGTTATAGGGCGGATCAGCAAAAATCATGTCAACCGATTCAGCCTCCAGGGACTGCAACCAGGCGACAGCATCACCAACCCATATTTCCCCATGCGGATGAGAATAATACAGAACTGGAGTATGAAGGTCTAATAAAGACTCGTTAATTTCAAGAACGGTTCCTTTGAGCATTTGTTGTCCAAAAAAAGTCGGAATCTCTTTATTCCGCACATATTCAGTTAATGGCTCTTTGGCCTCAGTGAAAGAATTCGAGCGTTTTCCGCGTCTTTCCATAAGCTCAATTACACCCCACTCATTGCTTGAAATTGCCAGCTAATGGCACTGACCCCAATCAGAACGCTTCGCTTGACCACCTTGCTCTCTCTGCGTGGTCAGTGAGAGGAAATAATTATACTGTCTTTTTCAAAGAACGCTTGCTTATAGCCAGGCTCCTTTGACATTCTATTTGAAGTCTCCCGCAATGTCAAGGAATTTCCTGGCCGGGAAAGGGGAATGGTTCAATGCTCTGCAGCTTGCGCCTACTTGACAGACTCCCCGGCTTTCGTATAATTGAATCACAACGTTGCAAGCGTCTCATGAGACTCTGAAGTTACAGGTCCGTCCATTAGTGTGCAAAGGAGTGGCAAGATGCAGAAGTGGATTTGTGAAGTGTGCGGTTACGTTTATGACCCTAAAGCAGGGGACCCGGAGAATGGCATTGACCCTGGCACGCCGTTCGAGGAGCTCCCCGAAGATTGGTCGTGCCCGGATTGCGGCGCGAGCAAGGACATGTTCGAGCCTTACGAGGAATAATCCCGTTTCGATATCGCCTGGGAATGTCGCGCAAACAACGCCGGCATGGCTTGCAACAGCCTCCGGCGTTGTTTCATGATGATGCCACACCGGCAACGCTCGCACTCAAATTAACGTGCCCCCACGCGAAGGTGTGAAGGTGCCTACGTGCGAACGTGCCCACGTGCGAAGGTGCCTACGTGCCCACGTCCGAAGGTGTGAACGTAAGTGATTTGCAGATTCGCCGATTCGCTGATCTCTATTTGCTGAGGAGTTGACATATCCCTGCGGCACACCACCGCAAATGAAAATAATGGCCTGAGCGCAGCCTGAAGTTTGCGTTACATTTGCCACGCAAGTGATTTTTCTCGCTTTCTCGCTTTTTCGCTTTTTCGCTGATTCGCTGACTGCTGACTCGCTGATCTCTATTTGCTGAGGAGTCGACATATCCCTGCGGCACACCACCGCAAATGAAAATAATGGCCTGAGCGCAGCCTGAAATTTGCGTTACATTTGTCATGCAAGTGATTTTGAGATTTGTTGATTTTTCAGAGGAGACACCCATGGAAGCAGAAATCACAGCCGCTTTGTTGGCCGATGTTCAAGCCCTTCTCGCCAGGGACCTCGACCGGGAGGCCCGCCTCACCGCCGTGTGCCAGGCGCTGAGGACGCACGTCCCTTACTACAATTGGGTCGGTTTCTATCTGGTGGATCCCGAACGGGAACGGGAGCTGGTGCTGGGGCCCTTCGTCGGCGCGCCGACGGAGCACACGCGGATCAAGTTCGGGCAGGGGATTTGTGGGCAGGCTGCCGAACGCGAGCAGACCTTCATCATCCAGGATGTGAGCGCGGAAAGCAATTACCTCTCCTGCAGCGCGGACGTCCAATCGGAGATCGTCGTCCCCATTTTCCGCGATGGCGAGGTGATAGGGGAGCTCGACATTGACTCCCACACGCTGGCGCCGTTTTCCGCTGCGGATCGGCGGACGCTGGAACAAATCGCGGCGCTCGTCGCGCCGCTGTTGTGAGTGCCCACCCTACCCCGTCAGCCGGTCATGCCGGCGCAGGGTGGCAAAAGTCCGCCCCCAAGACGCGCTGCACAAACTCCAGGCTCTGCTCGGCGGCTTCGGGATCGTCAATCTCGATGACCAGGACGGGGTCGCGCTCCAGTGTCGCCAGGAGCGGCAGCAGCTCGGTGTAATTGATCGCTCCACCGGGCGCATTCAACGCCAGATGCTCGTCAATGACACCGCGCGTGTTGTTCAAGTGAACATGGATGACGAAAGCGCGCAAGGTCTCTATCCAGGTCTCAAGCGGTTGTTGGCGGTTGAAACGATACAAATAAGCATGGCTGACATCCAGACAGGCGCCGAGGTGCAGCGCCGGTAAATCCTTGAAGAGCTCGCGCAGCAAGTAAGGATCGGGATCCCACATGTTTTCGATCGCGACCTTCAGGCCCCGCTGCGCCGCTTCAGGTTCCAGATCCAACAGGAACGCCCGCTGATTCTTGAGCCATTCAGTGCGGTAATGCTCCGTGCGGATCATGGGCAGGAAATTGGTGTGGAACACTATCTGGGAAGCGCCGAGCTCCGCCGCGATGTCGAGGTTGAGCAAATAGCGCTCACGGGTCAACGCCACAACTGCCGGGTCGAAGCTCGCCGAGGACATGTCGAAGAACGCCCCGTGACAGGAAATCGAGCCGGGGAAATCCTGCAGCAGAGCCTTGTAGTCATCCAGCAAAGTGCGCCAGGAGCCATTGAGCACGTCTGGATTGGAGAACGCCTGCAATTCCAGGCCGCATCCATACTTCAATGCCAGCTCAAGGTGTCGGGTGATGTTCCTGCAACTCTGCGCGAGATGTACCTTGCTCATAACTTCAATTGTAGCGTGTCAAAACAAAAAAGCAAGAGCTCGGCGACTTTGGTCTAGCCGATTTCCCCATTCCGGGCGGCGAACCACCGTCGCGCCTGCGCCACGTCTTCGTGCATTTGCGCCACCAGGCCAGCAGCGGAGTCAAAGCGCACTTCCGGACGCAGGCGCGTGAAGAAGTCCAGCTGCAAGCGCTCCCCGTAAATATCCGCATCGAAATCCAGCAGATAAGCCTCCACGGTCACGTCGCTGTGATTGAAGGTCGGGCGCGTGCCCACGTTGGTGACCGCCTCAAAGACGCCGCGCTCCAGCCGCGCCCGGCAGACGTAAATGCCGTTCTGCGGCAGGAGGCGCTCCGGCGGGATCTCCAGATTCGCCGTAGGAAAGCCCAGCTGGCGCCCCCGCTGCTCGCCGGGGCACACGACGCCCGTCAGCCGGTAGGGACGACCGAGCAAGTCATTGGCCTCCTCGATGCGCCCTTCCGACAGCAACCGCCGAATGGCGCTGCTGTGCACCGCAGCGCCGCGCCAGATGAAGGGAGCAAACGTGTGCACCTCAAAGCCCAGCTCCACGCCCAAACGCCGCAACACCTCGAGAGTGCCCTCACGCCGGTGACCCAGGGCAAAATCCGGCCCCGCCCACAGCGCCGTCAACCGCAAATGCTCGCGAATCCAGCTCAGAAAGGCGCGCGCCGACAAAGTCGCTACCGACATATCGAAGGGCTGCACGATCACGCCATCCAGCCCCAGGACGGCGAACTGCTCCAACCGCTCGTCGAGGGACGAGAGCCAGAAATGCCCGGCGTTGCCGTTGAAGAATTGCCGCGGCAGCGGGTCGAAGGTCAACACCACCGCCTGCCCCGCCCCCGCGCGCGCGGCGGCGACGACTTCCCCCAACAACGCCTGGTGCCCGCGATGCAGGCCGTCAAAGGCGCCGACGACCAGCTGGGTCGGCGCATCAGGAACGAGCCGGTTCAGATCGTGTTCAATCCACATGCCCTGTTCGTCTTCCGAGTCAGCCTGGCAACACGAGCGTGGGACGCCAGCGCCCCTCTTCCGTGGGGATCAGCACGGCGACCAGACGTCCCTGCCCATCGTGAGCGCGCACTTCAGGCGCGGCCGGTGCGGCCGGCAGATCGAAACTCTGCCCATACCGCGCGGCGACTTCCATTTCGGGAGTGAGCGTGACCGGTGGCAGCGCCATGAGCGCCCGTTCCGGCGGCAGAAGCGCCTCGGTGAGCCGTCCCGCCGCGGCAAGCGCCGCCACTTCCTCCAGCGTCAGGCTGTCCTCCAGCCGAAACGGCCCCACGACGGTGCGCGTGAGCGCCGCGACATGGGCGCCACAGCCCAACGCCTGCCCCAAATCGTGCGCCAGACTGCGAATGTACGTCCCCGCCGAGCAAGCGACGGTGAGCGTGAGGTGAGGCGGCTCCCACGCCTCGAGGGTGAGTGCGTGAATGACGACGGGACGGGGCTGCCGCTCGATCTCCTGCCCTTTCCGCGCGAGCTTGTAGAGGGGCCGGCCCCCCACTTTCACCGCGGAAGTCATCGGCGGCGTCTGCAGCAACGGACCGCGAAAGGACGACAAGGCGGCCTCGACCTCCGCGCGCGTGACGGCGACGGGGCGCCGCTCAAGAACCTCCCCTTCCGCGTCGTCCGTGCTCGTCGTTTCCCCCAGGCGCAGCACCGCGACATAGGTCTTATCCGCACCGGCGAGATATCGCGCCAGGCGTGTCGCTGCTCCCACCAGGAGCACGAGGACGCCGGTCGCCAGCGGGTCGAGGGTGCCGGTGTGCCCCACCTGCCGCACCCCGGCGATCCGCCGCACGACGTTCACCACGTCATGTGAGGTCATGCCGGCAGGTTTATTGAGGTTCAAAAGCCCCAGCGGCTCGCTCACAGCGATTTCCCCGCCTCATCGCGGCGACGCGCGCGTTCCTCGCGCAAGAGCGCCAGCGTGAGGCGCTGCGCCTCCTCCAACGTGCCGGTGAAGGAATATCCCGCGGCCTGCACGTGCCCGCCCCCTCCCAGACGACCGGCGATCCAGGCCACATCGAAACCAGGGCGCGCGCGCAGGCTCACCTTCACCGTGCCGTCGCGCATCTCCAGGAACGAAGCCAGCAGTTGCGCTTCGCGCGTCTGGGCGAGCAAATTTCCCAGATCCAGATCATCATGATCCTCGATGTCCAACGCCGCCTTGTCCTCCAGCGTCAGCGCGGTCCAGGCGATGTCGTCCTCCAGCTGCAGACGGCTGAGGGCGATGCCCCAGGCGCGCATCTGCCGGTAGGGGACGGCGTCGAGCGTCTTCTGCATCACGCCGAGATAATCGCCGCCCGCTTCGACCAGCTCGCTCACCCACCGCAGGACGGCCGGCGTCACCGTCTCGGTGCGCAGGCCGCGCGTGTCGGTGATGATGGCCGCCAGCAGACAGGTCGCGATGGCGTCGCGGAGGGGGACGCCCAGGCCGGCAATCAGCCGCGCCATCGGGATAGCGGTCGCGGCGGCGTCCGGCTCGATGAGATTGATATCGCCAAACGCGCCGTTCGTTTGGTGATGATCAATAACGAGCAGCGCGTAGCGGCCCGCCCATTCGGGCTTATAGAGGCCCCCCGTCCTGGAGAGATCGCTCATATCCACGGCCACGACGAGGTCAATGTCGGCGTCCGCTGGGACGTCGGCCTCAAACATCGCCGCGCCGGGCAGATACGCCAGATTTTCCGGGATGGGATGCACGCAGGCAATGCGCGGCGCCTTGCCCAGAGAGAGCAACGCCAGTCGCAACGCCAGCGTCGAGCCGATGGTGTCCCCATCGGGTCGCGGATGGGCGATGAGCAGCGGGCGCTGACTGGCGTGCAAGCACTCAAGCGCCTGATCCAGAGGTGTCCTCATCCCACTCGTCGTCGGCGTCTTCGTCGTCGGCCTCCCACTCGTCGGCGTCAGCTCCGGTTCCGTCGGCCTCCCCCTCAGCGATGGCGGGCTGCAAGGCGCCTTCGGCCTGCAACTGACTCAGCAGGGCCTCGATGCGCTCACCCTGCGCCAGGGAAGAATCGAAGACAAACACCAACTGCGGCAGATTGCGCAGGCGCAACACCGGCGCCAGTTCCGCACGCAGCCAGCCCGCCGCTTTGTCCAAAGCGGCCTGCACTTCGGCGCGCTCTTCTGCCGTGCCGAGCATACTGTAGAAAATCTCAGCGCGGGTCGTATCCCGATTCACCACCACGTCGGTGATCGTCACCTGTTGCAGGCGTTCGTCGTTACTCGCCTCCAACAAGAGCCGTGTGACGTGATAGCGGATCAGAGAGCCCACGCGGCTCATATATTTTTTCCCCATTTTATCACGACCTCACAGTAATTTCCAAGTCGCCGTCAGCGGCTATTCCTGCGCTTGACGCTCCATCACGAAGCACTCCAGCCGGTCGCCGACCTCGATGTCCTCGAAGCCCTCCACCTTGATGCCACAATCAAAGCCCTCGCGGACCTCACGGACGTCCTTGTCGAAGCGCTTCAACGAGGCCAACCCGCCCTCATGCAGCACCTTATCGCCCCGCCAGACCCGCACCCGGCCATTGCGGCGGATCATCCCTTGCGTGACCATGCACCCGGCCACTTTGCCCACCTTAGGGATGCTAAACACGGCGCGCACCTCGGCCTGTCCCACCGTCTGGGGCACGTAAACCGGCTCAAGCAGGCCCTTCATGGCCCGTTCGACGTCATCAATGAGATTGTAGATGATTTCATAGATGTTGATCGTGATGCCTTCGTCATCCGCGATGCGCCGCGCCGCGCCCTCCACGTCCACGCGGAAGCCCAGAACCGTGCCGCCGGAGGCCACCGCCAGGTTGACGTCCGATTCGGTGATGTTGCCGGCGGCGGCGTGGATGATGTTGAGCCGCACGTCGCCCACGCTGAGCCGTTGTAACGAGTTGACAATCGGCTCGATGGAGCCCTGCACGTCAGTTTTGAGAACGATGGCGAGCTCTTTCGCCTGCCCCTCACGGATGCGGGCGGAAATCTCGTCCAGCGAGAGCGGACGCCGCTGCACGGATGCCTCCGCCGCGTGGGCTTCGTCCAGGCGCTTTTCCACGATCGCGCGCGCTGTGTGCTCATCGGGCACGACCTCGAGGCGGTCGCCGGCGACCGGCACATCGTGCAGGCCAATGATGACGGCAGGCGTGCCGGGGGGCGCGGTCCGGTGGCGCTTGTTATTCTCATCCTCCAGCGCGCGGACCTTGCCCCACGTCGTGCCTACCACCACGATGTCCCCCGTGTACAGCGTGCCGTTCTGCACCAAGACCGTGGCCACCGGGCCGCGGCGCTTGTCGAGTTTGCCTTCCAACACCGCGCCCACGGCCGGACGGTTGGGGTTGGCCTGCACGCCCACCTCATCCGCCACCAACAAGATCGCCTCCAGCAGATCTTCCAATCCCTGCTGCTTCTTGGCCGAGACGGGAATCACCATGATGTCCCCGCCCCACTCGTCGGGAACCAGGCCCAGGTCGGCGAGCTCCTGCTTGACGAATTCAGGCCGGGCGTTCGGCTTGTCTATCTTGTTCAGTGCTACGATGATGGGGACATGGGCGGCGCGGGCATGATTGATCGCCTCGACTGTCTGGGGTTTGACGCCGTCATCGGCAGCCACCACAAGCACGGCAATGTCCGTCGTATGGGCGCCGCGCGAGCGCATGGCGGTGAACGCCTCATGGCCGGGCGTGTCCAGAAACGTGATGCGCCGGTCGTTGTGCTTGACCTGATAGGCGCCGATATGCTGGGTGATGCCGCCACTCTCGGCGCCAGCGACATTAGCATGGCGGATCGCGTCGAGCAACGAAGTCTTCCCGTGATCCACGTGCCCCAGGATAGTCACCACGGGCGGTCGCGGGACGAGGTCTTCTTTGGACTCGCCGGCGAGCAGCCGCTGCCAGGGAGTCAGATCTGACTCCTCAGCCTCTTCTGCACTCACCTCCGGGAAGGGATGGCGCGTCTCGACGTTGAATTCAGCCGCGACAATCGAAGCCGTGTCAAAATCAATCTGCTGATTGATGCTGGCGAGCATCCCATTGCTCATCAAGATTTTGATAATCTGGATAGGGCTGACGCCCAATAAATCCGCCAGGTCACGCACGGTGAGCACTTCCGGAATCGTGATCTCTTTGGGTTGTGAAGTGACAGTTTTACTCATACTCTCTCCTTTTCTAGCGCGGCGCGCGAGCAGGTGTCACGCGGCAGAAGCCTCATTTTCGGGCAGGACCGCCGGCAATGTCGCCGCAAAAGCGCGCAATTCCGCCATCATCTCCGGCGTCAGAGGGATGCGCAGCGCCCGGTCCAGGCTTCCCTGCTTGAGCGCTTTGTCCCAGCAACTTTGCTGACGGCAGAGATACGCGCCGCGCCCCTTCTGCTTGCCCGTCTCATCCACCACCACGGCCCCCTCAAGCGTGTGCACCACGCGGATCAAAGCCCGCTTGGGGCGCTGCGTGCGGCAGGCCACACACGTGCGTTCGGGTACATGTCGCGGTTTAGGTTGCAGCTTCTGCTTAGTCATCTCACCCTCTATCAACGTCCTCGCCAATGCTTGCAGGTTGAAAAATCCTCTCGCCCCGGCATGCTTCCGGGGCTGATCCATCAGGCCCGCCGAAGCGGGCTCCTCGAACAACGCCCTCAACGCGGCCACCTGTCCGCCTGACGCCCCCAACAAAGGGGCGCCAGAGAGTCCATCTCTGGCGCCCGCCTTCAAGAGCAGTTCAAAGGTAGCCGGCTACCTTTGCTTCATGGTCGTCTCAACATGATGGCCACGGGCATCAAAATCCAAAGTTGGACTACTCAGTCAGCATACTCATCCCACGAATCGGGGCCCCCGCGTCGCCGCTTGCGCACGACGAAGGTCTCACCTTTCTCATCATCGTAGAAAACCGTGCGTTGCTTCCGCTTTCCCTTCTTCTGACGCCGCAAGGAGCCGGACTCCAGATCCTCGTCCTCTTCTTCCACAAAGGGCACGGTAAAGAGTTCCTTGATCGGCACCACTGCAGGCGCGCTGACCGTCGGTGCGGCCGGCGCTTCGGCAGCCACTTCCGCCTCCACGACTGCCGCCGCAGGCGCTTCGGCCTCCACCGCCACGACACCGGGCGCCTCGGCCTCCGCCGCCTCTTCCGGCGCCGCGGGTAGCGCTTCGACAACAGCCTCCTCGACGGCGGCCACTTCGACCTGCTCCACGGCCTCTGCTGCGACCTCAACGACCGCCTCGATCGCCGCTTCGGGAACAGGGCTCTCCACAACGACCGCCGCCTCAGAAGTCCCTTCCAGGTCAAGGAAATGCAGGTCACTCGCCTCGACGGCGGCCTTGATCTCGCTGAGCGCTTTGACGCCGACGCCAGTCAGCACCAACAACGCCTCGTCGCCCTGAGCGATGCGCTCCATCACCTGCCCCACATTCGTCACGCCGTTGCGCTGCAAGTGTCCCAGCACTTTTTCGGAAAGGGCCAGCGTCTCCAACGGTCGCTCATAAGCGCTTTGGGGGACCCGGGCCCGCGCCTGCGCCGCGGCCTCGCGCTGTTGCTGCGCCGCGACTTCCTGCGCCGCGAGCCGCGCGCGCGTCTGATGGGAAAGCGGGTGCTCTTTCTCGCGGCGGGCAATTTCCGCCAGGCGGACCGCCTCCACCACCGTCTTGATCACGCGGCGCTCCTCATCATTGTACGGATCCTGCGTGCCCTCGTGCGCGCGCAGGATCGCCGCCAGCTGCGAGACCAACGCGACGCTGTCCTTCTGGTGCGCGAGCAGATCGGGCTGTTCGTTGACGCGCTGCAAGGCCCACAGAGCCGCTTCCGAGGCGCCCTGAATGTCAATGCGCCAGCCGGTGAGCATGGCGGCCAGGCGCGCATTCTGGCCCCCTCGCCCAATGGCCAGCGAGAGCTGATCGTCGAGCACCACCACAGAGGCCGTCTTCCCGCCGGGGTTCTGCTCATCCAGCACCACGCTCAGGACCGTATTCAGGCTGAGAGCGCTGGCAATGTACTTTTCGGGATCCTCATACCACTGAACCACGTCTATGCGTTCGTCGTTGAGCTCGCGGGAAATCGTCTGAATGCGAATGCCGCGCATACCGACGCAGGTGCCGACGGGATCCACGCCCGGCTGCCGGGCCACAACGGCGACTTTGGAACGCACGCCAGCCACGCGGGCGATGCTCTTGATTTCCACCAGGCCACTGCGAATCTCCGGCACTTCCAGCTCCAGCAAGCGACGCAACATCGCCGGGTCGCTGCGCGAGACCACGATCTGCGGGCCGCGAGGCAGGCGCTTGACTTCGAGGACATAGACGCGGATTTTCTGATGCAGGCGATAACGCTCGCCGGGAATCTGCTGATTGCGTGGCATCTGCGCCTCTTCGGTGCGCTCCAGATGCAAGATGATTCCCTGCGGGGTGATGGACTGAATCGTGCCAATGATGATCTCATTCACCTGGCGGCTGAACCGGGAAATCTGACTCTCCTTCTCGGCCTCATGCAGGCGCTGCGTGATGACCTGCTTGGCGGTTTGAGCGGCAATGCGTCCGAAGTCGTGAGGGGTGACGTCTACCAGCACCGCATCGCCCAGCTGCACAGTGCGGTCAATCCGCCGCGCCTCGGCCAGCTCGATCTCCAGGCCGGGATCCGCGACCTCTTCGACCACGGTCTTCTCCAGAAAGATCCGCGCCAACCCCGTGTCCATGTTGATCTCGGCGGTTAGATTCTGGTTTGGCCCGACCTTCCAATCCCGCCGGTAAGCGGTGACCAAAGCCGCCTTCACCGCCTCCAGGACGGTGTCCCGTGGCAGGTTGTACTCGGCGCAAATCTGATTGAAAGCCAGAGCAAACTCGCTTTTCATGAAACGGCCACTCCCTCCATCTACGGCATTCCCCTGCAATCTATAAAGAAAAGTGGGGTGGACCCCACTTTTCGGCGTAAAACCTATGCCCCTGTGCGAAGTACATTATAACACAGGTCCAAGCTTAAATCAAGGAGAAAAAAGGGCGAAATCTTTCCCATCGCGCGGGGAGGCGCAGCTCGCGGCTGACGTCCACGTGCCCACGTTATTTTGGCCCGAGGGCGTTTTGGCTGGCTGCAAAGACGCCCGACCGACGCGAAAAGTTGCCTTCCCATTCAAATGAGCGTATACTGAGGGTGATGTGACAACGCGGCTACACTCAAGGAGGTGCGTTCTATGGAAACTTTTGACCACGGTTATGCCTTGCTCATCGGCGTGAATGCTCATAGCGTCCCCGCATGGGCGCTGCCCGACGTCGAAAAAGACATCGCCGCGCTAGGTGAGGTGCTGACTCACCCCGAGCGCTGCGCTTATCCCGCCGCGAACGTGCGCACCCTCACCGGGACGGCGGCCACCTGTGAGGGGATCCGCGACGGCCTGCGCTGGCTCCGCGACCGCCTGCAAACGGACACCGCAGCCACCGCGGTGATCTACTACACGGGGCACGGTTGGCGGGACGATTCCAAGACGCCGGCGGAGTACTATCTCATCCCCTACAACACCACCACCAATGTCCAGAGCAGCGCGCTCCGCGCCACAGATTTTGCCGCGGCGATCAACGCGATACAACCGCAACGCCTGCTCGTGATCCTCGATTGTTGCCACGCGGGCGGGATGGACGTGAAGGGAATAGGGCTCTTGCCGCCGGGCTACGTCAGCGCGGCGACGCCGCCCGCTCTGCTGATGGGAGACGAATCCGTCCGCCTCACGCCGGGCACCAAGGCCCCGGAGGAGCTGGCGCAGGGACGCGGGCGCGCGGTGCTTTCCTCCTCCACCGGGGAGCAAAAGTCCTTCATCCGCAAGGACCACCGCATGAGCATCTTCACCTATCATCTCATTGAAGCGCTCACCGGACACGCCCAGCCGCAGGAAGGCGCGCGCGAAGTGCTCGTCTCGGACGTGATCAGCTATGTCACCCGCAAAGTGCCCGAAAGCGCCCTGCAAGATTGGGGTCTGGAGCAGACGCCAGATTCCCAGATGAGCGGCAATTTCCCCATCGCCCTGATCCGGGGCGGCAAAGGCGTGACGGCGGCAGAACTCTTCGCCGCCCTCCGCGCTCGCCTGCAGCGTCTCGACGCCGTCGAGATCGAGACGCTGTGCCTGGACCATTTCCCCGCCGTCTATAACAAATTCTCACGGGGCATGAGGCGGGACGAGATGATCAACCTCCTGCTCGACCACTGTCGCCGCAATCCAGAGGAACTCGCGCGGCTGGAGAAGCTGCTGTCGCAATAGCGGGGTCACCTGCCTGCTGCCCGGCCTCGCGGCGGCGCCGGTTTGGCCTTTCTGTAAAGGTGTGTTAAGATGAAACACAGCATTCTGCGGCCATTCATTCACCGGTAGGGCCAGGTCCCATGACGACAGGCGAAGCGCTCAGTCAGAAGCTGGAGCAATGGCTCAAGGCTGTTGGCTTTGTGAAGGGCAACCCCTTTGCCACGATCAACGCGGAGGACGAGCGCGCTTTCTTGCCGGAATGCTTCGTGGATACCGGCCATTACTTCTCCATCCTGGGCGACCCCCAAAAGCCCCAAACCACCCTGGTGCTGGCGCCCCGAGGGTGCGGCAAGACCGCCTATCGCGTCATGCTCGAACAGCAATGCTATCCCCAAGGCACCCTGGTGAATGCGCTGGCCGTTCCCTATCTCACTTTCGACCCCCTGTTTGAAGACCAAAGCCTGACGCTGCGCGAGCGGCTTCACTGCCATCTCAGCGCCATTTTGCGCCAGGGTTTACAGGCGATTGCAGACACGACGGCGCGCTATCCGGAAATGCTCCATCATGTCACCCCGACGCAGCTTCAAACCCTGAGCTCCCTGCAGCAGAGATACACGTCCTCCTCAACCGCCCCGGGATCGCCGGCGCAGCAGCCCCTGGAGGATTTCACCGCGTTCGTCCGTCTCGTCCGGTGGATGGGCCTCGACAGCGTCTACGTCCTCGTGGACCGCCTCGATGAGCAGCCCGAAACGGCAGATGACCCACAGGCCGTCATTGACCTGATCCTGCCCCTGCTGGCGCACCTCCCCTTGATGGAGCTGCGGGGGGCGGCCTTCAAGTTTTTCCTGCCGCTGACGGCCGAAATGCTGCTGCAGAGCGCCCCTAAAGTGCGGCTAGACCGGCTACGGCGATACTGGGTGGAATGGGATGAGGCCCTGCTGTCCCAATTGCTGGAAAAACGCCTGATCATTTTCAGCGAGGGACACATCAAGTCCCTGGGCCAGCTGGCGCTCTCCCCCCTGAGCGAGACGATAGATCGCGACCTGATCCAATGGGCCAACGGCTCGCCGCGACAGTTGCTCCGCCTGGGAGAGCTGCTTCTGCTCGAGCATGCCGGCACGATGCAAGGAGACACGCTTCTGTTAGCCCCAGAGGCCCGGGAAGGAGCGTTTGCCCGCTTCCAACACGAGTTCCCGCCGCCGAGATTGCGCATTGACCCGCTCCTGCCGCGAGCGCGGATCGGCGCGCGGCTGATCGAGTTGACGCCGCTGGAGCACAAATTCCTGCTGGCGCTGCACCAGAGCCGCGGCTGGTGCGAGAAAGAAGCGTTGATCCTCAAAGTCTGGGATACGACAGAGGGCG